>Ga0114923_10001776_pt1 | contig 14767 bp, 34 predicted proteins | sample SumtaG_FD_89578 | JGI IMG/M metagenome (GOLD analysis project Ga0114923, IMG submission 89578) | Deep subsurface microbial communities from Indian Ocean to uncover new lineages of life (NeLLi) - Sumatra_00157 metaG | ecosystem: Environmental > Aquatic > Marine > Oceanic > Sediment | place: near...
CCACGGAAACATTCGCCGGCTTTTTATCACTAAGGAGACTCCCTAACCGTAATAGCTTCACGTTTGCTCTCATGGTGTCCCGATGATGGGGCCAAGGGGCGTCAATGGTCTAACTTCTGAAACGCCATAGCGGCCATCCTGCGAGCACGCGGTTTTGAATGGGTTTCGTGCCAACATGGCAGGATGAAGGAGTGAACCTAACACTTGCTTTCCTCCTGGTCTAAATAAGGATGGGCTGAGACCTCGATAAGGCCATTGGGCAGCTTTCTTGAGGAGTCAATAATCCACGTATGGCAGAAGCCTCCGTCCCCTTCATCATGTTCGACTGTTTGAATGACTGATCCCTTCTCAGGTAGAATGAGCAGACCCGGTGGCGACAAGTCTTTTATACTGAACGTTCTTCGCTCACGGTTTCGGTATGCTTGCTCCGTGTCCTTGGAGCTTTGTTTTGGCGAGCATATGTACGCTGGATTAAGGGCATGGACCACCTTTCGGACTTGGCCATCGATCCAGTCGATCTTATCCTGCAACTGCTTGGTCTTGGTTGGCGAGACGCAATCCAATTGATAGGCTATGAAGCTAGTGCGATCTCTCATATAGCCCTTGACGGCTTCAGCTTCTGGTGTTGTCGCGTTCTCAGTCATGCTGTCTTAGCTGACTCGCTGTCTGGAATTGGCGCCTTGACTTGCTTTGGCTGTAACGGGGTGGGCTGGCGGTTGTCCTTAATCTCGATGCCGACCTTCTCTGGGTGCAGGCTGACCAGCTCTCCGATAGCTTCGTTGACCGTGCATCCCATGCCAGATACACCCGCATAGCCCTTCAGCTGGGCTACTGCGCTCACGCCTTTGCGTTTAATCTCTATCACTTTACTCATCGTTTCCTTTCTTGTGGTTGGTTTTTCACAGTCATGATTCAACCCTCTGCTTAACGGTTTCAGTGCTTTTGTCTTCCCACTTGGAGCAGGCAGGTGCTGTAACGAGGATGTCGGTTTTGGGGCCACCTGTCCAAATCGACCGCATCAACCTGCATTTGTAGTATTTCTTGGACAGGAAGTTCAAGGCGATGTGCCTACAAGTCTTGCACGTCTCATCAGCTGGTCCTGTGCCCGGCTCCGCTGCGTATCCCCGCTTCTTAGAGCCCTGCGGCCATGAATGAGACTGTCCATAGTCCAGAACTATAAAAGGATTTTTGGCTAGCTGACGGTCCAGCCAAGCTTCCTGTTCTGAGGTGAGTTTCATCATGGCTTCCCCTTGCTCAACACGTTACACCCCCGCTCGTGAGCGTCCCGCTGTCTACGTCCTTAACCAGTTGGATTGACCGCTTGATGCCAAGTCTGATGCCTGTAGAAATGTCGTCCTGTCCGGTAACGCAGGCCAAATCCGTCTCCATCAGCTTTCGCACTGCGGCCTTGATGTCTGATGGGGGAGAGGAAGGCGTTTCAGGTGGCTCGGTGTTCCGGTCGGCAGACTCATAATGCCATCGTGCATTCCAACCATTCCACGCCGCTAATCCGGGGTCATCAATTTGCTCCAGTTCCCTTAGATTTCGCAGCTTCCATCGGTTGAAAGCTTCAAGGTTTTCATCACTCATACTTTTTCCTTCCTGAGGCTGGAATCGGTTGTATCGATCTGGACCACCTCGCCGTATCGATTCATGCGGGTAGCCAGCCTTTTGTCGTGCTGTCCGATCCATTCGAGGCTCTTGTTTGAGGTGATCAGGGTCCATTTGTCCTCCCGTGTGGCGAGCGCGTTGATGATCGATTCACCCAGGGCACTACGATCCGGAGCCGCCCATAGGTCGTCAATGGCGACCAGCCACGCCTTACGGTGGTTCTCCAGCTGCCCGAACGAGCCCTCGTAAATCTCCGGGAGCAATTTGCGCCAATCACGATAAACGCAACTCCGGCCGAGCACTGCCGTAGTCACGGGACACCTGAACGCCTCGCAATGGCGCCTGGCGTAACGGAACAGCCGCTTGATCAGATGCGTTTTGCCGTTCCCATTGTTGCCAAGCAGCGTTAGCCACCTGCCCGGCTTGCTGTGGTGCTCACCGCGTCGGTAGACGACTTCGGCCCTCCCCTGCCAGATATCGGCTGCGAAGCGCTGAGCAGCCTCCAGGAGCTGGGACAGGCCATTGTCGCCAAAGGTCTCGAAGTCATGGACGAACTCAGGAGCGTTTTTCATCGCCTGCGTTTGGGATGGCGTAGGGGGTTTTGTGCTCCCCGACGACGCCTTCATTTGCTCCAGAACGTTTGTTACCAGTTTTTGTGCCGTTTTCATTAGCTCTCAGCTTCCAGCCGGTAAGGGCTGCCATCCATAATTTCATGGGGTTTTTGCCTACCCGCCAGCCGTTGACTCGTAGTGGGCGTGGAATTTGACTGCTTCGGTGTCGGGCAGGCCTATTTTGGCGGCAGCTAGTTTCACTTCCTCAATCGAAGGAGGAGCGAAACCCCCACGGGGGGTACGGGGGGTCTTCTTGGTACCTGTATCTCCTTCTGCCTTTGCTTCTACTTGTCGTGACTTCGCGTGACGTACCGTGACATCACGTGACGACCTCGCTTTGTCACGCTTCCGCTGCTGCCTGATTCTGTTGGATTCTCGAAGCAAGTCCGAACTACGTATGTTCATGTATTTCTTGTAGTTAACAATGGCCCAACCCCACAATCTCTGAGAGTCGATGAGCTTGATTCTTCGGCCTTCGTGTGCCATGGAACGACTGGCCGGATCGGGTGAGGAAAGGATCTTTAGAGCCTCAGTAACGTCTTCTAGGGGTGCCCTGGTAATCGCGCTGATGCTCTCTGGCGTCATGTCCACAACCCCCTCTTGATCAGCTAATACCAGCATGTCCATGAACACCACGCGGGTTTTGTAGTGCTCCGCGATTGAGGAGTGATACATCTGCTTGAATATTTTCGCGAACATGGCGTTACAATAACGGTACGTCACGTGACTGTCACGGCTTAATCACGGAAAAGCGTGTCTTGGACACGGCACCTGCATTTCTTCCACCTCAAGTGAGGCAGCAAAAATGCAGGTGCGGACTAAATCACACACGTAGAACTTGAGGTATGGAGTTTTCAAAACGGAGGCTCAGTTGCTGGCAGTGTCCAAACAGGATTCTCCAAGTCAGGCTCGGGCGTGGCCTTTCTGGCTCTGTCAATCTGCGGCGTGTGGCACATGCAGACGTGGATTTCGCTCATGCCAGGTCCCAGCATCATATCGTCGAATTCTGGACACCAGTGCCAGCCAGCCGCCATTTCATCAGGCGTCAATGGGATTTCGTCACCAGTCATCAATTCGCTGTAGCGTTCTGTTTTCATGGGGCTCTCCTGGCTACCGTTCTGCGCGGCACTGGCTTCTGCGGCTTGTTTTGCCTCGCAGGCACGACAAGTGGGATCATTATTCGGTCAACGTGAAGGAACCCTCCATCTTTCAGAGCCACTGTTTTGCAACGGACCGTGCCGTTTGGTAGTTTAATTTCCTTTGGGTTCATCGCATGCAAAAGTGATCCGGTGAATTCGCGCACCGGCACGCGCGCCCCTGACCCAGGTATGGAGCGAACCTGTCCGCCGTTCGGACTAGGGGTAAAGCGAACCCCGCCCCCGTGGTAAACAGTGAACTCAACGAGGTCTGTTCCCTTTCGGGCGGAGGCGAAGCTCAAAATGGATTGGTCTGTTAAGTTCATGGCTTCTACCAAAAGCTAGGTCAACGTTTAGGCTCTTCTCGCGGGCAGGTCAAGGAGGTTGTTGGTGTTCCTTTTCGATCTCTTTCAACCGCTTGAAGCAAGCCGGGCAGAAATCCTTGCCGCCAATAAACCTCCATCTCAGGTTCTCCTTTGCTCGCTTTCGCTGCTCCTTTGCGGTGTACATGTAGCTATCAGCGCTCCAGTCATTTCCTAGGCAACAGGATAGCCCGCCATCACAGGTGATTATTGTTTGAATGGTCGCGCTCATCTCAATCCCCCTGCCCCAGCTCGTTCAATTCCTCTGCCTTCTTGATCAGGAACTTTCGGATCGCGATCATCTCGGGGCAGCGGCGGTATGACTCAACGTAGATCCTGGTCTTGCCTCGGTGGTTGTGTCCGTTGAGCCGGATGTATTCCTTGCAGCCCTCTTCGGTGAACGTGATCATGACGGTCTCCCAGCGAGTTTGCTTCGCTGTTTCGATCAGGTCGCCGGGGTTATCGACTTCGAACTCAGAAGTGGAGACCTCCAGAAAATCGTTACTCGGGTCAACCCATACTGTCTCACCGTCCGCATAGTTCGGGTCGAACCCATATGTGGTGATCTCCTCCTGAACGCAGAACATTGGATCGGCTGTAATGCGGTTGTCCTGAGTTCTGATGAGTTGGCCGATTCGCTTAATGGAATCACTCATATCAACTCCTTGAATTCGGACATGCTGCGAACGACGTGAAGTATGTGCCCATTGGCTTCCAACTGCTCTTTCACGCACTGTTGATCCTCGCTGAGACGACCGGTGCCAGCCTTTGCCTCTACGTAATAAGTGCGACCGCGACTGGCGGCGATGATGAAATCAGGCTGACCCTTGGTTGCCGTGCTGCGCTTGTGCGGCTGGTTGTAAAAGTATTGCCAGCCAAGGGAGACGCACAGGTCTTTGATAGCTTTGTGCAGCACGGACACTTCCTGGCCGGCCTCGACGGCGTCAGCGGGTATGTGCGCGGGCTTCTCTCCAATCGCTATAGCTCTGTTCCGGTTCTGCTGTTCAGTGAATCGTCTTACGTCCTCTTCGCTGTAGGTTACCATCAGTCCTTGCCCTCCTTGGCTGGTTTCTGAGACCACTGCTCAACGAACTTCAGCGAGTCGGTCAGCATGTCTTCATGATCCTCTCTTCTCAAGTTGAACTTCTCCATCAAGCCCAGCATCTTCCGAACTTCACGGCAGAGCAAGCTTGCGGACGGCTTGGGGTCGAAAGCCGGTTTGTCCAACCACTGCTCCACGTCCTGACGAGCAGCTTCGAGAGCATCCGATAACCGTCGAGCAGAGAGTAAAGCTTCTGCGTTCTTAGCCTCCACGCACAGGTTCTTAGTCGCTTCCAGGAGTGAATCAGTTGCCTGGTTTGTTGTTCTCATTGCCAATTCCTAACCTTTTGAGTTTGCTGAGCGCCTTCTGATCAGGGCAGACTTCGGCGCTGATCTGCTTTACCACTTTAGCTGGAACGCCCAGCATCATTGCGGTAGTCATGATATTATGCCGCAGCGTGACTCTATGAACCCGCACGCGATAGCGCAAAACAGGGTCATTTGGAAGCGCGTCAATCTCAGCTCTGGTTCGTCTCATGGTGGTCGTGGTTGGCATTCCTGGGTATGCAAATAGCCTCATCGAACGCCTCTGCGTGGTTTACTCCAGTCCTGGCAGGAAGGCTGCCATAGTGGGTCATGCGCTCAGTAAACAACTCTTTCAGCTTACTGAAGATGGCCGGTACATCCGGTTGCTTCTCCTCATTCTCAATCTCCTCCCTAGTGCGGGCGCATCCTGTGCACTGCCCTTGCTCGTAGACATGATCGCCCTTGGTGTCGCAGTCGCTGGGGTCTGGATTGCCTGCCCCCTCCGCGGCTTCTTTCTCTAACCGCTCGAGCGCCACCCGTATCTCCTCAGCCAGGGGCTGATAGACGATAAGCGCCCTAGACCCGTCCGGCACCACTCCGCAGGCCAGCACCTGCCGAAGCAGCCTTCGCACTACACCCGTTATGTTTAGACCGCTACAGGGAGGGGTTTCCTGCTTCGATTTCCACTCCAGAGCGGCGTGCCACGCAACGGCCCAATGCCGCCGTGCTTCCTCCGGTGGATCAGGGCAATCATCAGATACTATAGGGTTCACCAGTGACGCCTCGAACGCCTCGTTACACGGGTCTAATTTTGAATCACTCATGGGTTTTCTGTTCTCCTTGTAGGCGCAGACCGCGCAGATTCCAGCTCTTGCTGAATGAATCGAGCCATAGCTGGTTCGCTCCATCCTCCCAAGTCACGCTCGGAACCCCTTTGCACCAACCTATCCACTACGACACCGTTTCCAGCCGTAAACAGTTTTCGCACCACGCCCGTTATGTCTAATGGCTTCGGAAGGGGTTGAGCCGCAGCGATCCGGTCAAGCACTTCAAGGACTGCCACAGTAGCCTCCTTTGAGGTAACCAGTATGCTCCCCTCTCCGTGGGCCGTCAGTGATGCGAGTGTCTCCTCGAACTCTGCCCGCACCACGCTAATAATATTTCTATCGTTCATGGGGTTTGTCTCCTTGCGTAAAAGCAGTTCCGGCACCGCTTGCGCTTCGGGGTTCCTGCACTGTTCTTGGCAGCGACAGAGTGACCACACTCCAAGTGGTGCGTCGTGCTGCCGTAGACGCCATAAATTTTCACGTTGGCGGGGTAGTGGTAGCTTCGGCTCACCACCTTCCTTAGTGGATAATCTTCAACGTTCATGGGGTTTTCATTTCTTGTTGATACCCGCCTTCACGGCTAGAGAAAGAATGTCCTCCCATCCAAGAACGAACCACTTACCAGTCCTCTTGCTTTGGACTATCGGCTGACCGCTGATGGCGTTGGACATCTCATATTTAAATCCACCGGCAGAAGCTTTCCCGGCGTGAACCCGAAGTATCATCGTCTTCTTCGGCATGACCTCGCCAACAGCATTTGTTTTAGCCTTCATACCGTTTCTCCCGCCCTGATGACCAGTCGGTCCAATTCAGGTGCTGCTGAAACTAACGTGGCGGGCTTGCAAAGTAATGGGGCCTTTGGTCCAACTCCAACCACCACCTGAAGACCGTCAACAACAACTCCGTATTCTTTAGCGATGGACTCCACTTTTAATTTCAATTCTCTATAAGTCATAACGTTTCTCCTGCTCCCTCCGCCTACTTAGCCAGATCTGATTTGATGATCTCCCACTGTCTATTAGTCAGGCAGTACAGAATGTGCCCCGGCCCACTGAGTCCGTCGCCTATATCCGCGCCGTCGATACAGGTACCGCGGAATATAGCTCCACGGAGGTCGGCTTCACTGAGGTCGGCTTCACGGAGGTCGGCTTCACTGAGGTCGGCTTCACTGAGGTCGGCTTCACTGAGGTCGGCTTCACTGAGGTTGGGCCTCACACCTATATTTGCAACGCGCCATTCGTTCCATGCAGCAACACCGCACTTTGCTAGGTCTGGTTGAACGTTTGATTCAGGGTTGGCTTTAGTTTTCATGCGTCAATTGCCTTGTTCTAAGTCCATCCCGACCTCTCGTTCTTCCCACGCGGGCACATCGAATGTCTCGAACATGTCCGAATAGGCAGGCCAGTTGTCTGCTTCCTTGCAGGTCTTGAAGGTTTCCAGTAGCGGTTCGTAGCGCCTGCGTCCCGCCTCCAGCGCTCGCGGAGAAACACGGTGAACACATACCGCGTACGGCGGATCGCGTTCTACCGCGATGAATCCGAATCCAGGCTCCTCCCCCATGAGGTCTTTCCACGCATCGACGTAGTAGGCGGCTTGCAGGTGGTAGCGTAGCTTGGTGGCCGTGCGGCGGAAGCCGATCACGCTGGCGTCGTCAGTCGTCTTCAGATCCATCAGGACGGTGGCTCCCTCGTCGTCAGTCGTGGTTCGGTCTATCCGACACTTCCGTAGCAGGCCAGTCCCTGGATGATTCACAAAGACGCTCTGTTCGCTTTCGCCTCGCTCCAGCATGGCGCTGGCGAAGGGATGATCCCAGACGCTCCGAGCCATGCCCGACATGGCGTCTAGCTCGTCGTTGGTGATGATGGGCAGGTCTTGATGGTCGTCTCTCCACGCCCTGCTTTCCTTGGTGGAGAACTTCATGCCGGCTGGTTTCACATGGAAGAGAGGCTGGCCGCCACCCATTCTTTTCGGCTCCAAGATTGCTGTATGGGTCAGCGTTCCAAGCACCATGGCGGGCGTAGGCGGGGTAGGGTGCTCCTTGTTCCATCGATAATGAGCAGGACTCTGGGCAAGCATCTTCAAGTCCGACTGCGCCACCCCCGGGGCAGCGCGGTAGGGCTCCTCTTCCATCGAGAACACGCCCTCGGTGTTGGGCTCGAAGTTGATCATTGCTTAACCTTTGCGTCGATGGCCAGCTGGCCCGTAACAACGTCGGCATTGTTCAGCACCCAATCCAATGTAGCCTCGCTTAGTTCTATGACCTGAGTGACCTGCTCCCCGGCCAATTTCTTGCCTTCCAATTTCTTGCCTTGCAGCATCGCTATCAGCATGGACTCATCGTATGGAGTCGTTTGCATCAAGTCTGACACCCGCTCGTGGAGTTCTTTTGGACCGGTGGTGGGCCTTCTCTCCTTTGACTTGAAGGCAAAGCCTTGGCTCTTCTGCTCGGGGAACACATCGTCAATCTTCACTTCCCCATCACGGATGGCGTTGTGGATGCCGATGAGGTCCCCAAGGTCTTCGAGGCCTATATCTTCGGCTGATTGTTTACTGAGATGTTGCAGAATACGGTCTTCATCGATGCCTATTTTAGAGAATGATGCCAAGCACTTCCCCCGCCGTTCAGACAAGGTCGCTTGGTCTCCTACAGCAATCTTCCTAGCATGCGCGAACACAGGCTTTATGAGTGCCATAGGAATGACTTTGAAGACGGCATCCCGGAGGGCAATTGCGGATCCAGCGTTGGCAGCTAGGTTGATGTCATCGTCATCAATCCTGCCTTGCTTAGATTTCTTGCCAACAATCCGCCGACGCTTCTCGATGGTGATGGCTACGTTCTTCTCTAGGTCGTGCGCTACCGCCTGAATCACAACATGGGGTGACTTTCCATCGCTTACCACCTGCATCACGCGACTGCCCGCGCGAAGGTTCATGTAGCAGCTAATGGCTATCTCAGCCAGACGGATAGTCGGTCCCTCGATCTTCTTATTACCTCTGGGGATCTTGTAGAAGCAGCCTTCGGCGGTCTCCTTGTCTAATCCAGCGAAAGCCTTCATGTCAGACCTCACCTTCGAAAGATTCCTAGGGAACCGCTTGGCGGTCGCTATCTGGATGTCGATCTCGGCCCGCTGCACAGCTTCAAGGGCGCTCGTGCTACCGATGGGTTCCAATTCCGGTGTGATTGTTTCTGTATTGCTCATGATGTATTTGGCTTAATTCGTTAGCTGTGCGTTTCCAGGCCTCCCACGACTGCTCCTTGCTTGCGGTGCCTTTTCTCATTTCAGGATTGTTCCACCATTTCTGGAACAGTCTCCACTCCTTTGCTTCATCGATGTTACTGATGTGTGATTTACTCATGGTCGGGTTCTCTTGGCTTTGGATTGGTGGCGTTTTTTTGAGGCGTGCATTCGATGAATTGCCATTCAGCTTCCGCATGCAGAGATGTTTGCCCCCATGTGATTGCTTCCCGCAAGTTAGGAAACGGCCCATGAACTTCGATACCCGTAACTACGTTGCCAGTAATGATGACGTGTGGTTTCATGCGCTCCACCTTACCCGCCATGTTTACGAATGCAAGCAAATAATTTCATTTAGTTTTCAGTTACGCGGCATCGTCAGAAGCAGCGCTGCCGTACCTGCCAGGAAGCACACAAACAATAAACAAAACCACGCAATGGCGAAGTACGCCAACAGTTCCCAGCCCTCATTCTCGGTCAACTCTCCCCGCATGGCTTTCAGCAGTGTTTTCATAGATCAATAGTCCTTGTCTTTGCGGCCTATCAAGTAACCTTGGGCGCAGCGAGAGGAGCAGAATAGATTACCCTTTGTGTTGTGAAGTGGCTCCAGTCCTTTGCGGATTGGCCGCTTGCAGTAGTGACACTTGCGCTTGGCTGCTTTATCGCTCACGCGGTTATCCCCAGGATGGCCATCAGCAGCTTTACCAGCAGGACGGTAGCAACAGCAGGTCCGAACCCGCCAACGAGCCAGCCACAGCGCATGAGCCAGTCTCTGTCGTGTTCTTCTATCGATTGCAGTGGTTTCATGATGATTTAGCCGGAGCCGTCGCCGTAGCCGTAGCCGTCGCCGTAGCCGTAGCCGTAGCCGGAGCCGGAGCCGGAGCCGTAGCCGGAGCCGGAGCCGTAGCCGTAGCCGGAGCCGTCGCCGTCGCCGTCGCCGTAGCCGTAGCCGTAGCCGTCGCCGTCGCCGTAGCCGGAGCCGGAGCCGTCGCCGTAGCCGTAGCCGTAGCCGTAGCCGCCGCCGTAGCCGTAGCCGTCCAGCGTTACCAGACGCGGGTGCATTTGATGATTCCCTTGACAGTCGCAGCCGGTATAACTATCTCGCCTACATCGTCTAGCTTCGTGCTTTGGGTAGGCCCGTCCTTGAGTTGACCCAGCCCTTTGCTTGTGCCCCAGACTCGAATATTGCGTAGGTTTTCCAGCCTCCAGAAACCGCCCGATGGTAAGTCTCCTGCATACAGCGTGGCTTTCCCAACATAGACAAACCCTCGATCACAGACCATGATCTGTTGCGGGCCAAGGTCAGGGATTCGCTCAGTGGTTGGCACGGCTGTCTCCGGTGTCTCACAAAGGAGTTCAATTATCTTTTGTTTGATATTTTGCATTTATTTGGTTTGCAGTTCAGGTTGCAGTTTTAGATCAAAGAGGCCGGCACGTTACCGCATCCATGCAGTTGCTACTCCGTTCGCTCGTGCCGGCCTGGAAAGTCATGAGTTTGTTCCGGGATGCAACAGCTTAAGATCCCTCGAATAAATGGGCCGAGCCGTGGTGCCATCCCAGCCTCGATTGTTGACCTGTTTGTCAAATTTGACATTCACGAGGTTCCCACTGACGGATGAAACCCTGCCATGCTCCACGTCATGGTGTTGCCAGTTGCCATGAGCGTGATTTGGAATGTAAGCCACGCGGTCTCCTGCTTTGAAATCACTGGCTTTCATGCTGGTTTGCTTGCCCAGCCGAGTAGAAAGATGTTCCTGAAGGTACTTCTATGCATTACCGCGCCGCCTGCTGCCTTGAAGTTCTTAGCGCGATCTACGCATTCCGGTAGTTCATCCCACGCTATCTCCCACGGCTCTCTAGGTTCGGTTGGCAGCTCTGCCCAGTGGGTAGGTTCTGCGTTCTCTGAGAACGCATAGTCGAATCTCCATGCAAGCGCTACTCTATCCCACTGGCCATTAACAGCCATGATGTCAGAGAGACGCAGTAATAACGACCTAGTCTTGGGAGCCGTCTTCATCGGTTGCCATTCGTTGGTCATGATGTTTTGTCCAGTTTCTCTTCGACTGCCTCGCTCACGAAGGTCTCCCTCTTCAGCCCGTGCTTCTTACGAACGCTTGCACCCGTTTGTACAAGCTTTTTGGAATCCTGGCGCTCAGCATCTTCTTTGTTTGTTCCTTGCTCATGGTTAAATAAGTGTTGCTCGACACTCGTTTTCCTCCAGCCACCTCTCTGCTTCACCGGGCGTAGCAAAGGTTTTCTCCACGTACCTGACTCCGTCGTCGTCCAGTAAACGCCCTGTTTTACTGTCAAAGGTTAAGTAAATCCAGTCTTGCATGCGTATCCTTTTTGTTGCCTGTTCCGTTACTCACGAGCGACACCAAACCACGCTAACGGAAACAGGTCAAGAAGAAAGTTTGCAAATGTTTGCAGTTAATTCTTGACCGCCGGTTTGGATGGGCGCATGGTCTGGGTATGACAGGTAAGGAAGCACTTACGTTATTGGAGAACGCACCTTCCGACGGCAACCCATCCAGCATAAACAGAGGAATCACCAGGCGTCAGTCTGTTGATATCGTCAGGAAGTGCGTCCTTCATAAACCTAGCGATGAAGCCTTGGAAGACTGGTTGGAGAAGCGAATCCACCAAGTTGCCCAGGACCGCGTTCGCCCAAAGATCCCAAACCCGTTACAAACGCCCTGAAGATAAACCATGAAAACCGAGACTGAATTCACCGTGGATTACTTCATTGAGAAGTTCGGGGCTATCCCTGAGGGCAGATGGACTACCGGAGTGTACCGGGACGAAGAAGGGCGGTGCTGCGCTTTGGGTCTTTGCGGGGCCAGAGGACCCAATGACGGATGCTGCTGGCCGCTCGAAGCGAGTAAGCTCAGTGATTTGGTTACTACCGAGATTGGCGGAACTGTCACCACTTTGAACGATGACACCGGTGCATGGCCCAAACTGGGCGGCACACCTAAAAGCCGCATCCTGAACGCTTTGCGGGCAATCAAAGAAAGGCAATAATATGCACATTCCAGAAATGCACGATTACGCCAGTGCTCCTCACGCAGAGGTTGCTAAGGCGTACCTGAGCCAGGGGCGAAAGAAAAGCATCCAAACAGAGATAGAAGAGATCCTGAGTGAGGAGTATGACAGGCTAGAAGCATATGCCACCGATCATATCTCCGAAGTAGCGGCGATGAGAGCGGAAGCCTACATTGAGGCCCTTCTGAATGGAAACAACGACGCAGCGAACAAGCTGTTTGATGGGCAGACAGACCGGCACAAGTCCAGCGGGTATGACGAAGGCAGCCCGTGGGCGCGCTTGATTCATGGCCGCATTTTCGAAACCGACGGGATAAAGCTACGACGAAAGATCGTAGAAGCTCATACTGACTTGCTTAAGTTCGAAAGGATCAAGGACTTGGAGTCCATCGTGGAGGGGTTGACGAAGCAGGTCAGGGAAACGGAGAGCGAACTGGAGGCTTTACGAGTACGATTTCAAGACAGTTGAAAATAAACCTTGCCAAGGCTGGCGGAGGTCACAGTGGAACAGAATAATATGAACAGGTTCTTTAATTATTGCTTGATCTGGGTGGCCAGAATGCATCCTTCCAACTGGGACAGAGAAGGGTGGGAGTATCCTCAACTATGGAGCGTTACACTTAGATGGTGGCCTCGCTGGAACAGAAAGCTGAAGACAATTGGTGTCTATCGCCACGCTACCGGGTTAAAGGTCGTTCAGTGGTTGTGCGGTTGTTTATCAGGACACCATCTAAGCAGGACTGAATGGGGATACGGAGGGGGGTTTTTCGTTGACCGTCACTGCCGTTGGTGTGATCACGTTATTCGCGTACCCAAGTGGAAGAGGACCCTCCTGATGTACTGAAGGATATTGTTAATGAGCTAGGCTGGAATAAATGAGCTTGGTATCGACGTTGCTAGCCGTTTTCCTCGATTGTCTGAGTAGCAGTGGATTATTATTATGAATGTTGAACAAGAAGGCGTAGAGGACAGAAATCCTTGGGATGACCCTGATTGGTGTCCAAGATGCCAAGGAGAAGGCAGGGTCACTACAGCCGATTATGAGAGCTACTCCGGAGAAGACTACAAGCCATGTCCTGAGTGCCACGGGTGGCTGCCTCCTGGATGACCCGAACAACAGCTGACAGAAAGAACTTTATGAGCACTGAAGAAGTTACTACTACGAACCAGCCGACTGAAACCAAAGTGCTAACGACTTGCGCGGTTGAAACCCTTTATACCGGCAACTCCGAACAAAGGGCAACTCTCGCAGTGGTCAAAGACTGGCCCTGGGATCACAGCCACCTAACGAAACGTTGGCGACATCATGACCATTGAACCACTTTACCAAGACTGGTCTAGCTTCCTGGAGTGGCTCAAAGAAAATCCACTTGATGAGTCGGATGAGATCGCCTTCGCTGAGTAGAAAGACCAATATGGATCTATGCATAATCTGCCAGAAGCCGGTGCCCGACTATGAACCAGAATACTGCTGCAATGGTGATATGTGCGGGTGCTACGGCGAACCTGTTGAACCGTGCGTTTGCGGCCAAGAGTGTGCCAAAGCTGTTTACAGCCACGCGGGCAAGTCTATGGATCACCGAAGGAAGGCCGCAGGGATTAAGCAATTCGTTTCCGATTAGCAACTGGGCCGTGAACCGCATGTAACAGGAGAGAAAGGAACTGAGAGTAATGAACATTAACCGAAGCGACCTACAGATGGTGTCCTGGCTGAATAAACAGATCAGGACAAAGATGGCCAAAATGGACAAGTTGCAGGACCAGATAATTGCGTTCAGGGAACTCCTTGAATTATTAGGCCGCAACGCTCCCGCCCCAGCTGGAAAGGACGCGTCTTCGACGGAAGGCTAATGTCATGACCTTCGAAGACATCCCGCTAGAATACTTCGCCCCCAGATGGGGCAGCATGGACGCTCAGCCAAAGTGTGTCTTCGCGGTTGATGCCGCAAAGACCGTGGCTTGCAACCGGATCATACTCGAAGAAGCCTACTGAATGACCATGTGGCTGAACGGCTCAGTTGAGCCTGCTGGACGGTACTTGGATCAGCACACTTGGAAGTGGGACAAAGAAACGTCCCCAAGCCTACCGGCCGGGGACGCTATTTCCTGAATCGATACCGATGCTCAGAGGAGCAGCGAGGCCAGCCAGGTATTCCCAGCCGGTCATCTAGGCCATGTTAGAACCCTTTCAATTTTACTTGGTTGCTGTTTGTTAGAGACGCCCCCCGCACCGGGTCGAAGGTCAGAACCACCCAGAACAGAGCCGCAAAGCTCCACGGGGAGCAAAGCTAGGTTACTTTGGTCCAATCTCAGCAACAACACTAAAATCTTTCGGATACATTCCGCTCGTTATAAGCGACTTACAAACAATCGAAAATAAATGCTCATTTCCTATTGACGTATCCCATCCGTTGGGTTACTGTATTTACATGATGAGAAACACGAAAGAGACCACCTTGAGAACATTTAATGTGAACCCACTCAGGATTAGCCTATGAGAACGAACTACGTAATACCAGCGGGAACCGACGTTCATCAGTGCATGCTGGCTGAGCGGGAGAATCGGAACGGCAGATTTAGCAAGGGCTTTCG
>Ga0114923_10001778_pt1 | contig 14760 bp, 14 predicted proteins | sample SumtaG_FD_89578 | JGI IMG/M metagenome (GOLD analysis project Ga0114923, IMG submission 89578) | Deep subsurface microbial communities from Indian Ocean to uncover new lineages of life (NeLLi) - Sumatra_00157 metaG | ecosystem: Environmental > Aquatic > Marine > Oceanic > Sediment | place: near...
AACAGGACTGAAGATACCAGAGAGAAGATCTGGTTGATAGGCTGGCGGTGTAAGTGCGGTAACGTATTCAGCCGACCAGTACTAATTTATCGTGAGACTTGACCATATTATCTATTGTTCCTTCCTAAAGCATGTTGTACCAAAGTATGTTATGCTAAAGCACTTTGCACTAAAGCACTTCATCTTCAGACAGCAGGCTTTTTAGATTTTTGAAAGTTTATGAAGAAATAATTTTACCTGGTGACCACAGCGGAGGGGTCCCACCCGTTCCCATACCGAACACGGAAGTTAAGCCCTCCTGCGCCGATGGTACTGCCTGATTTAAGGGCGGGAGAGTAGGTCGTTGCCAGGTATTTTTTTTGTAACCAAATTCAATTATATTTGTTTTTATATATGATGATGCAGTAGAAAATTGAATGGTAAGCAGGATAAGTTTTACCTCCTTTCCTTATCCTGTGGGGGAAAAGTTGTAGGTGGGGATAGATTATATCTATCCCCTTTTTTTTGCTTTTTTATAGGAAATATTATAATATTAGCTGGATGAAACTGCTTATCGCATGTCCGATACCGGTAGAGTACAAAACCTGCCGTCAGGTACTATCTTTAAGAGAAATCAGTCCGCTCAATAACTGCCAAATGGGTCGGAGAGAGAGCGGTAATTTGGAGGTTCTTGCGATTGAGTCCGGTCCTGCAAAAGTAAGGACAACGGCTGCGGTGACTTCGGCAATTATGCACCACAGGCCCGATTTAATAATAGACAGCGGTTCCTGCGGGGGACTTGAACCGGGAATCACCATGGGTCATATAATTATCGCTGGAAGCTGTTACGAATATGATATTACCGGAAGCGGACTGCCGCGGCGGGTAATCCCCGAGATGATCTTGAAGTCAGCATTCAGCTTTCTGTCAGCCGAAGATGGGGATCTGCTTCAGCATGAGGCAGTTGAAGCCGGAAGGGAAGATGGCTGTCAGGTAAGGGTGAGCAGCCAGGCCTGCGGCGAGTTTTTAGTTGCCGACTATTCCACTAAACAGCTTCTATACTCCCTGTTCCATGCTTCGGGCTGCAACTGGGAAACTGCGGGAGTATTTGTTCCGGCATTAAGGAGTAAAAAGCCGCCATTAAGTTTCCGGATTGTTACTGATCTGGGCGACAGTAATGCCTTATCTGATTTTCGCAGTAATGTGAAAATCAGATCAAAGGAACTCTACAGCTATTTGAATGCTTTAATTGAAACCGGTTGGTTCAACCGCTTTCATGAAGTGTGGCAGCAGTTGGAAATGGAGGTTTTAGAAAAATTGCCTCTTTCAGTGAAACCGTAAATCCTGACTATTGATATTGCCCTTCTTACCGTTGAAAAAGAGTACTAAAATGCAGTGAATTTCCAAAGCAGAAGCTTTAAATTGTCTGTCTTCTATATGTGGAGTAAAGGAGGCGCGAATGCCTGATAAAGACAGTATCTATGTTGGAGCTTTTGGAGATATGTTTATTGATGGCCAATACCAATTAATACATGGTGATACAAAAGAAAATTTGTACAATTTGACTCAAATTATTTTGATATTCTTGAAGTTTAGCCGGGATAGGATTAAATTACTTTTTAGAGAGCTTAAAAAACAAGTCAGGAGGACCATATTTGTCCAGGACCTATGTAGAGACTTCCACCTGTCTGCTGGAAGGTATAGATGAGATGGTAAAGGAAGGTTACTATAGTGACCGCTCTGAAGCGGTTAATGATGCCATAAGGTTGCTGCTTAAGCAATATAAAGTGTCCAAACTGCATCAGAAGGATGTGAAAAGAGATGAGGCTAAGTTGCCCTGATTTGTGAAGTGTGAAAAAGTACTTTTATGCCCGCTAATGTGGAGCATAACTATCGAGGGTTAAGGTGTGTTAATTCAATATCCCGGGAATCCTGACGGTGAAAGAATGGTTGATTTTCAGCTCAAGGCAAGGGGTGTTTTCGATGAAAAACTAATTGAGATTATGTCCCTCATTCCACGCCATCTCTTTATTTCCGGAAAAAAGCGCAGTGAATCCTATGTTGATTATCCCCTATCTATTGGCTGCAGACAGACTATTTCCCAACCTTACATGGTTGCTGTAATGACCAAAAGGCTCGGGTTGACCGGCAGGGAAAAAGTTCTGGAGGTAGGTACGGGAAGCGGCTACCAAACAGCAGTGCTGGCTGAGTTAGCTCATGAAGTTTATACTGTAGAGAGGATACCACAGCTGCTAAAGCGAAGCAAAAACCTGCTGATAGAACTTGGTTACCCGAATATATACTTCCGAAGCGGTGATGGCTCAAGAGGATGGCCGGAAGCAGCACCCTTTGATAGAATATTAGTGACTGCAGCAGCTTCCTCAATTCCCCAGGAGCTTAAAGAGCAGCTGGCGGATAACGGTATATTGGTTATCCCGGTAGGAGGCAGCAGCAATTATCAGCAGCTTACCATACTCCGGCGCTCAGGAAATCATTTTACAGTTGAAAAGGGTTTGGGCTGTAGGTTTGTGCCTCTCGTACGGGAATAACCTTCTGTATCGGGTGTATTGAAAAAAAGGTTATTCTTTTCTATTCTGTATTGAGCGAGGAGACAATATGGCTGATGAGCAGAAAGATACTCTACAGCTGGTTACTTTCCAGTTGGGTGAGGAGAAATACGGTATTGATATAATGGCTGTTAAAGAGATTCAGAGATCGCTGGAAATACGCGCTATTCCCAATGCCCCGCTTTATATAGAAGGTATTGCCAATTTACGAGGTATAATTATTCCAATTATTAACCTTCATCAACGTTTTCATATTAATCGTGCCGACTTAAGCGAAGAAGAGCAGCTGTTAAGCGGGACCATTATTATAAATATAAACAATATGTTATTAGGAGTAATTATTGATAAAATATCCAGGGTGATGACCATCCGGGTTAAATCTATTCAAGCGCCTCCTCAGATGATATCGGGAATTGGTAGTGAGTACATTCAAGGTGTAGTAAATGAAGAGGGTGAGTATTTGATCATCCTGGATATAAGCCGCCTCTTTAATCCAATAGAGCTTCAACGTATAAGCAGTATAAGTGAGTAAATATAAAATATGGCAATTCCGATTTTCCGTCCTTCTATAAAACGTAGAGATATGGATAAGGTGCTGACCTGCATGGTATCAGACCGGCTGGAGCCCGGGCCTCTGGCAAAAAAATTTGCTCATTTTTTTTCTGACTATCTTGGAGCTGCCGGCGGGTGAGTACGGTAAACTATCATACGGCAATCTCTGCGGCTTTAGATACTTCCGGGGTAGAGCGGGATGACCGGGTAATTATCTCAAGCTTAGCTCCTCAAGCTTATCTGGAGGTATTCCGGCAGAAAGGTATTCAGCCCTTAATAGCAGATGTGGGCCCTGATACCTGTATGATTCTGCAGGACGATGTAAAGCGTTTTATGGATAAAAATCCCAGGGTTATAATTATCAACAACACCTTGGGTTATTATCCTGATCCGGAGGTCATTGATGATTACGATCTGCCGGTAATTACAGATTTTTCTCAAGGGTTCAACAACGCAAATACTCCAGGGAATGCAATGCAGGGAGACATTATGCTGCTTTCTTTAGCCGTAGATAATATAATTACTGCGGCAGGGGGGGGGCTGGTTTTGGCCCGGGGGAAAAAAGACTATAAGAACCTATTAGGTATCTTTGAAGAGCAAAGCGAGGATCTTCTGCTTTGCGATATGAATGCCGCGCTGGGGTTTACACAGCTAAAAAGTATTGATGAATTTATTTCCGCCAGGAAAGAGATCGGTGAAATTTTCAGACGCGCTCTTCAAAAATCGCGCCACCGGACTATAGTTTCCGACCAGGATTCAGAAATCAGCTTCTATTCCTTTCCGGTTCTTTTGGAATACGGTATAAAAGAGGTCAGGCAGTATGCGTTGAAGCAGGGCATTGAGACACGCCCCGCCTTTTTAAATTCCCTGGTGGCGGCCGAGGAACACCTGAAGCGAAGCTGCCCTAACAGTATGAGTCTGTTGTCCCGCTGCATTTTGTTTCCATTATATCCCTCACTGGGCAAGAGGAATGTGGAACTGATTTCCAGAGTACTTTCCACTCTGCCATGACCTTAGTTTTTCTTTAAACCGCCCAACTTTACAAAAAAGAACCTTAAGGGTATAGTTTACCTGCACGTAATAATATATGGATAAAAAAAATCAGCGGATACTTATAATTGTTAATACTCTAAAGGAAGGGACCGCGGCGATTCTTGAAGAGGCAAAATCCTATTTTAAAAAGCGGGAAAAAGAGGTTTTAGTAATACCGGTGAATAATAGTTCTTCACTGGTAGGGTTGTCCGATACAGATATCGCGATTACTATGGGCGGCGATGGAACACTGCTCCACTGTGTCAGAATTCTGGCAGGAGCGGATATTCCTATTCTGGGAGTAAATGTCGGTGATTTTGGCTTTATCACTGAAATTTCGAAGGATGAATGGATTGCAGCTTACGAAGCGTACATTGCCGGCAAGCTCGGGGTGAGCAGGCGGATTATGTTTAATGCAGATGTCATCAGAGAGGGATCAAGCATTGCCGGTTTTCGGGGTTTAAATGATGCAGTAATTCGCTCAAGCAGAGTTTCCAGGATTATCCGTCTACGGGTATTTTTATCTAAAACGTATATCGGCAGGTACCGGGCTGATGGTGTGATACTTGCCACTCCCACGGGATCCACTGCCTATTCAATGGCTGCCGGCGGCCCGATACTGCATCCGGAAATGGATGCCTTTATTCTCAACCCAATCTGCCCCTTTACCCTCTCCAACCGTCCGCTAATCATTCCTGGTGATGAATCGCTGGAAATTGAGATTGAAAGGGAACAGCGGACCGTTACAACGCTTACTATTGATGGACAGGATGTATTTGAGCTCACTCCAGGAGACCGAGTGGTGGTGAAAAAATCCAGCAAGTGTTCTTTGATTATTCACTCTAATAAGCGAAACTTTTATGAAGTATTGCGTACTAAACTTAATTGGGCGGGAGAACCTAATGCTTGAAGAGCTGGTCGTTCATAATTATGCCTTGATCGATGAGTTAAATCTTCAATTTACCGAGGGCTTAAATATATTAACCGGAGAGACCGGAGCCGGAAAATCCATCCTCATAGGCGCTTTAGGACTTTTAGCCGGTCTTAAGGCAGATGTTGACTCTATACGCAGCGGCAGGGATGAACTCAAGATTTCGGGTATTGTTAATGTGCAGGGAATACCGGAGGCTTTGAGCCTGCTTAAGGAGTATGGTATTGAGCCTGAAACGGGAAGCATAATAATACAACGGGCGGTGAAAAAGAACGGCCGGAGCTCAATTTTTATTCAGTCTTCGCCGGTTACCCGGAAGGTGCTTCGTGAGCTCTCCCGCCTGCTTTTTGACCTGCACGGCCAGCATGAACACCAATCGCTGCTGGAGGTTGAGAACCACAGAAAGCTCCTGGACCGCTATGGCGGTCTGGAAGCTGCAGCTTCCAGCTTTCAGTCCAGTTATACCGAATTAATCAGGCTCCGGGAGCGCTATTCAGTTCTCTTGGCAAATGAGAAAGAACAGCTCCGCGAAATAGACTTGCTGAAGTTCTCGATCAAGGAGATAAGAGAGGCCTCCCTTAAGATCGGTGAAGAGGAGGAGCTGGAAAAAGAGCAGAGGATAATGGTAAACCATGAAAAGCTCTTCCGTTCTTTGGAAGAGGTCTATAGCTCCGTTTCCGAGAATAGAGGCGGAGCCGCGGTTTATCTCAACCGGGCCAGGCAGACTTTGTCAGAGGCTCTTGAAATTGATAAGGGCCTGGAGGGACGGCTGAAGCAGCTGGATAATATCTATTATGAGCTTGAGGATTTGACCGAGGGTATCAGAGGCTACCGGGCAGGGATTGAGTTTGATCCCCAGCGGTTGGAAGTAGTTGAAGAGAGACTTGCCGTTATTCATCGTCTTCAGAAAAAGTATAGGCCCGGTATAGAAGAAATCCTTCAGCACTGCTGTCTCTGCGAGGAGAAACTGGAAAGGATAGAGAACCGGGAAGAAGAAAAGGAGAGCCTGGCTAAGGCGGTAGCTGAACTCGAAATAGCGGTAAAGCAGAAAGCTAAAGAATTGTCCGGTTCACGAAAGAGCGCCGCTGCTGTACTCCAGGGCAAGGTTGAGGAGGAATTGCAGCAGCTGGGAATGCCTAAAGCACACTTTAAAGTTGAGGTGCATGAACGCCGCAATAAGGAAGGAAGGCTGACCTACACTCAAACCGGAATGGATCATGTGGAGTTTTTGATCGCGCCTAATCCTGGTGAACCCTTTAAGAAACTTGTTCAAATTGCCTCGGGCGGTGAGATATCAAGGGTTATGCTGGCTATCAAATCGGTTTTGGCGGAGTCTGATCACGTTTCTTCTCTAATTTTTGATGAAGTGGATGCCGGAATCGGGGGCGAAGTTGCACTTTCGGTGGGCCGGCACCTTAAAGGTTTGTCCGTCTCAAAACAGATTCTGTGTATTACTCACCTTGCAACTATCGCAGCTCAGGCCGACAATCATATTAAAGTAGAAAAAATTCTTCGCGGTGGTCGTGCTGTTGTGCGTGTAGAAGGGGTTAAAGGTGAATCCCGCCGTTAGGAGATTGCCAGGATGCTTGCCGGTGATAAAAGCGGGGAGACTTCCTTAAGGCATGCTGATGAGTTGTTGAGGAAATATTCTCTTTGAATAAGCGAGGATGGTCTGATAATGAAAAAGATTAGTAAAGAAGCAAAACTAAGATATAATGATAGGATAAAAGAATACAAAACAATAATCGAAGCGATCAACTTAATATGCAAAGAGCTGGATACCAAAATCAAATCAAAACCGGAAGAGGGGAATTATGAAAGGCTGAAGCTGGCCAATGAAAATCTTAATCTGTTATCCTACTATATTTTGATGAACTCTCTCTCTTTATCTTTGCTGGGAATTAAAAATGAGGGTTTCTTAAATGAAGCGCGTAAGTGTTATTATAAGAGTATTATCTGCCTTGAGGAAATAGTTACTCCTTATGTGGATTCTCCTTTTTCGGATTATGAAGAGGGGTTGCTTAGTGTTCAAGACTATTCAGATGAGGACAGGCATGAGCTTGTCTGCAAACTGGGATATTCATTTGATTCAGTTAAAGAGGGCTTTGGTGAGAATTCTAAATGGCGCTGGTCATTTGTTGAGCTCGAGGGCAGGTTTGCAGCTATTACCAAGAATCTGATAAACATGAAAACCTTTATAGCTAAGCTTGACCCCAGGGTTGAAGGATACTCTAAAAGACTGGCACATCTCAATTTAGCCCAGCGTCTTCTCCAGCAGACTGCAGACAAATATCGCGAAAAATATGAATTATCCAGCTTAAACCTGGAGGATATGAGGAAGGCTTTGATTTTTCTGTCAGCCCTTAAGCGAATTCATATTCTGCTTGGGGAGGTTGAGAAAGCGGAAGTAGTAAAGAAGAAGATAGAGGTCTGGAAAATGAAGCTGGAATCTGATCAATTGAGGCTTGAGCAGGCTTCCAGGAAGGCTAAAGTTTCCAGAGCAGCGGAAAAGAAGGGCGCCAGGAAATAATCTTAGAAATGCAGAAAAAGATAAACCCGGGTAGATTGCTATTAATTACCTTTATAGTGCTTATAAGCTATTTTTTTCTATTCCCTTATCCCCTGGGAAGGGAGCTGCACCTCAAGCCAGTCTGGGCTAAGGAATTGAGGGCAGGCAACTTTAACGGCAGCTCTGAAAACGAGCCAATCACCTGGTTAAAGATGGGTGATTTCTTTGGTTATTTTAATCTTTCCGGTGATTTTTATTATGTGGGCCGGGTCTTCTTCGATGTTGCTCTGTCAAATACGGGGTTTGTTAATTTTGCAAAAATAACGGAAAATCTGGTTTTTATTGATAATAAGGGCCGCTTCTTATTCAGTTTTCAAAGCTACGGCTATCCGGTATTGCCTGATAAGGGCGAGGGGATTTTTACTGTAAACACGGATCTCTGCGGCATCCGGGAATTAAACCGGGAAGGGGAATTGCTGTGGCAAAAAGAATTTGCCACACCTATAACCGCTCTTTCTATAAAGGAAGATTACCTGCTTATAGGGTTGCTGGAGGGTAGATTTGAGCTTCTCGACAGGGAGGGACTGCTTGAGTTTGAGTTTATACCGACCGGCAGCCGAATAGAGACGATACTTGGAGTAGCTCAGATGCAGAGAAGGCTGGCTGTTATTTCCGGTATAGACCCGCAGCAGCTCTCTATTTTTGAGAAAAAAGATCAGAGTTTTGCTCCTGTATTCTCCCGTAATCTGGACACGGATTTTCGCCGGGAGGTAATGATCGATTTTTCTGATGATGGCAGATATCTGATCCTTGAAGGGCCCAATGAGGTTAGCGTACTTGATATGAATAATCGCAGCAGCTATTCTCTGCCCACAAGCGGCAGATTAAAAAATATCAGCGCCGCAAATGAAATACTGATAACCCTATCAGAGGTTGGCGGCAGTACAATATTCCAGGTTTCCGGATTACCGAATCAACAGCTATATTCTGAATTAATCAGCACTCAGGATGTATTTTTAAGGCAAATAGATGAGCATTTGTTTTTAGCCATTGATGGTCACCTGGTGCGTATTGATGTCCTGGAGGGCTAGAGCTTTTGAGGAACTTATTTATTTTCATTTATCTCCTTCTTTCATTTACAGTAAATGCACTTGAATGGCCTGTGGAGAAGGTAATTCTGACTGCAACCTTTGCTGAAAGCAGGCAGGATCACTTCCATACAGGTATAGATCTCGGCGGCGGTGAACAAACCATATTTCCTATTTCTCCCGGAGAAGTGGTTTTTGCTTATGAGAAGAGAAGTGATTATTCATCCTTGCCGGTGGGTCTGGGCAATTTTGTTGTTCTGCAGCATCAGGAGAGTATCAGGTCCATCTACTGTCATTTAAAGGATGACACGCTGAAGCGGTCGTTAACCGAGTTCAGCTTGCAGGATCCTCTGGGGACTATTGGTGACAGCGGCCATTCTCATGGTAAACATTTGCACTTGAGCCTTATTGATTCAGAGATGAAAACTATTATTAATCCCTTTCTGGTACTGCCGCCGTTAACTGACAGGCAAGCCCCTGTTATCCGGCGCCTCTTCATGAAAGGGGAGGAAGATCTGGTTGAGCTTAGAGAGGGGGACGAGCTCAAGACTGGGGAAGTGCATATTCTGGCAGAGATTTACGACTTAAGGGAGGATGTCTCCTTCATCTGGAAACTGGCTCCCTATAAGATATTGCTCTATGTTAACGGCAAGGAAGTGAACCAGATGAGTTTCAACTTTCTTCAAGCCGAAGATGGGCGTTTGGTGCTTAGTGACTCCAGGGAGGGTTATGGGGAATTGTATGTATCAGATTGGATATACAAACTGGGAAGTCTTGATCTGACCCCGGGAGAGACACACATGCAGGTTTTCAGCCGTGATTTTGCCGGAAATGTGAGCCAGCGTGAATACTTTTTTCAGGTAAAAAATAGTAATTAATGAAGACCTTTTCAGCTGTTCCCGGAAAAGAGCGCTCACGGAAGGTTGCCTGCAATTTATGTCTCTCAAATCATTATAAGACCGTACTTAAAAACTCTGATTATCTTTTTGTAAAGTGCTGCTCCTGCGGTCTGATCTACCAGAATCCTCAAGCTGTTTTTGCCGACCTCAAAGATCGTTACAATGCTGATTACTTTAAATATGAATTTAATAATGAAGAGAATTTTTTCGGGCTTATGAAGCTGGGCCTTAAAGATATTGGCATGGAGCAGCTTAAACCGGAGAATGGCCGGGGGCGTTTTCTGGATATCGGCTGTGCCACGGGGAAACTAATGGAAGATATGAAGGGGCGGGGATGGCAGGTCCAGGGAGTGGACCTGTGCCGGGAATCCGCAGAGTATGGTTGGAAAAAGCGTAAAGTCAGGATATTTGCCGGTACCCTTGAGCAGGCTGCTTTTCAGTCCGACTGCTTTAATATTGTTCACTCCTCTCACCTCATTGAGCATGTGCCTGATCCCAGGGCATTCGTCAGAGAGATAAAAAGGATATTGCTGCCTGGGGGGCAGGTTATTATAACCACTCCCAATATTTCCGGTTTCCAGGCGCGGCTTTTCCGGCAAAGATGGCGATCAGCCATTGCGGATCACCTTACCCTTTTTTCAATATCCACCTTGAAGCGGCTGCTCCGCGAAGAGGGATTCAAGGTTCTTAAAGTAAGAACCTGGGGTGGCCTGGCAGTCGGCACAGCACCCCTGATTATCAAGAAACCCGCGGATTATCTGGCTAAGAAATTTGGCTTTGGTGATGTCATGCTTTTCCTGGTTGAGAAATAGTCAATCCTGCTCGGCATTAATGGCTGCACTACCCGGTTAATCCCTGCTAAATCATTTCTCATAATAAATCCTCTATAATTCGTGCAACTTCTATGAACCTAAAAAAGGATTAAAGGATAAACACCTTTCTCTGTTAGTTGCTTTATATTTTCAGCTACATATTCCCTATCCTCTCTATAGGTTATACCAAACCAGTTATCTTTGGACGAAAGAACCTTTACGCTGGCCTCTCCACCGCGAATGAGGGAATCCACCACAGAGGGGATAAAATATTCTGACTTTAGCTCTGTGCCTTTAGCTTCCAGAAACTCGATAAAAAGCCTTTCCAGATGAGCAAAGAGGGCGGGCGTGAAACCAAACATATTTAAGGAGACTATCTCATCTCCTGTAAGCGGCAGTATTGAACCGTCAGCCGGATAAGCTTTGGCAGCTGCGCCTGCTTTCTCAATTTTGGTCAGCTCCACTACTTCGTGCAAAAAGCCTTTTTCATTAATGGTACAAACCCCGCGGGAAACAGAACCATGCTCAGAGAGGGTGTTGCGCAGCAGATAACCGACCATAGCGTAATCATTACCAGCGGAATGGACATTACTTAAATAATCAGCTAATATTTTATAGCTATCAGTGCCGTAAAAATCATCCCCGTTTATAACGGCAAAGGGCGCGTTAATTATATCTTTGGCAGTGAGAATTGCCTGGCCGGTGCCCCAGGGCTTTTCCCTTCCCTCCGGAACTGCAAATCCTACAGGGAGGTTGGAAAGCTCCTGATAGACATACTCTACCTGGATTTTATCTTCATATTTATTGCCGATAAATCCCTTAAAATCCTTTTCTATTTCTTTACGGATAACAAAAACAAGTTTATCAAACCCAGCTTTTATCGCGTCATAAATAGAGTAATCAATAATAGCCTCTCCGTTTACTCCTACCGGGTCAATCTGTTTCAGTCCGTCGTAACGGCTGCCTATACCGGCAGCTAACACTAATAATGTTGGTTTCATTATACTTTCCTCTAATCAGTAATTCCCTTTTTCAAACATATGCATATGCCCTACATCTATCATAGTCTTTTTCTTTGGAAAAAAACAGATTGACATTATTGACAACAAGTACTAATATTATAATGTACTAGCATTATAATACAATAAAGATTGATCATGGTGAGTGAAATCTTGAAAGATCAGGAGGAAGTCATGAAATTCGAAGAAAGAATAATGGGAAAACTGGCGAGTTTTGTTACAAAGTACAAATGGTTAGTTCTCGGGGCTGGAGTTGTCCTGTTTGTTCTAAGCATTATTGCCGCCGGGAACATTCAGCTCAAAACCGAGATGAAGGACATGATGCCGGAGGATGATCCCTGGATAGAGAGCTATTCTGAGATCGATGATCTTTTTTCTGGAGGATCCAATGTTATCATCACTGTTGAGGGTGAGGACAAACAACGAATGGCCGAAGTTGCGGAGAGAATTGTCAGTGAGATAGAGGCTAACAAGGCGGTAATGGAGATTACCAGGGCTATTAATTTAAAGCTTGAACGGGAGTTTATCGAAAACTGGGGGCTGCTGTTTCAGAAGAAGAGTGATCTTGAGCGCACCAGGAACCAGTTTGCAGAATTGAATCTGCTCCCCTTTCTCAGATCCATGAACGATTCCTTTGAGGAAACCTATACGGGGGACAGCGCGGAAGAAGAAATGTCGAATGCCCGACAGGAAAAGGAAGCTGTAGGTATGCTCAATCAGATGGATGATTTTTTCAGCCTGCTGGTGGATTACCTTAAAGATCCTGAAAGTGTATCCCCGGAAGAACAGGGGAGGGTGCTGGCGGAAATCTTTCTGTACGGCAGTCAGTACGGCTACAGCCCGGATAACAGTATGCTCATGTTTACTCTGATACCCGATTTTAACGCTATCGAATTTGAAAAGATCATGGTGATGATGGGTGAACTTAATAAAATAAAAGCGCAGGTAGAAGATGATTTCCCGGGTATAATGATTGGTTATACAGGAGATGTTCCTGTACAGGCTGACGAGCAGTACGCCATGAGCTTTGATTTGCTGATTCCTGCCCTGGTTGCCATTGCTTTAATCCTGGTTCTGTTTATTTTTTCCTTTGACCAGCTCCGGTCAATTCTGTTCATCCTTGTTTCTCTTATCATGGGCATTGTTTTTAATTACGGCTTCTTGGGTGTTACTATCAAAGAGATAAATATGCTTACCAGTATGATGTCTGTTCTCCTTGTCGGTTTGGGCGTTGATTATGGAATCCAGATTGTTACCAATTTCAACACCTACCGCAAAGAAGGTCATGATCCTGTTGAAGCTCTAAGATTGACCTACACCAGGGCCGGAATGGGAATATTTCTTGCGGCTCTGACTACGGCTCTGGCCTTCTTTGTTATGGCGGCTGCAGGATCCCAGGCCTTTGCCCAGTTCGGTCTTGTGCTTGGTACAGGTATCCTTCAGTGTTTTCTTGCCATGTTCTTTATTCTGCCTGCTTTTCTCCTGGCTTTTGGCAAGAAGAATTTTGCCAAGAAGCATATCCCTGTTATAAACTACAATTTTCTTGCCGGCCTGGGCAAGGCAGCCCACAAGCATAGGATTTTTACCATAATTGCCGGAATTATTGTCACAGCTGTGCTGCTCTTTGCAGCTATCACTGCAAACAGGATGGACTATGATCTTATGGCTCTGGAGCCCGATGACATGCCTTCAATAATTCAATATGAAAAGATCATGGATAAATATGGAATTAACCCCTTTCAGGCCATGGTAATAGCCGAATCGGTGGAGGAAGCAAGAGAATTTACAGATGCTCTGGAGGATGTGTATCTTGTAGGCGATATCTCAACTATTTCCGACCTGCTGCCTCCCGATGGTGAACAGGATGAGCGGCTGGCGGTAATCAGAGAGATCCGAGCCATGCCCCGGCGATATGGAGAGATTGAATATAGATCTGCTAGTCTGGACTCCCTCCTTTACGAGATTCAGCGTTTCGAATGGAATATAATAGAGATGGGGGACCTCTCGGTTGCGGGTCTGGGTGAGAATAACAGAATCGTACAGAAAAGGAACGAGCTTGTAAGAGAAATTTTCGGAGCCGAAGTGGGGAAGCCCGGCAAGGAGATCTTTCAGAATCTTATAAAACTCATAGAGAGCGATCCTGATAAGTACGGCAGGCGTGTTACGGAACTCGATGGCTATTTTGCTCCTGCTATGGACGGTATTGTAAGTAAAATGGCAGCCGCTGACAGAGCCATGACCATGAAAGACCTGCCTGAATCAATTATCAATACCTTCATGGACGATTCAGGTAAATACAATCTTGTTACGATCTTTCCCAAAGAAGATGTCTTTAAAGATTTAGAGAGTATGGAGAGACTCAATGAGGTTCTCTTTGAAGTCTCACCCAGGATTACGGGGATGACCCAGATAACCACCGCCTGGATGGAAGAGTCTACTTCCTCTACCCTTAAGGCTGGATTGTACATACTGGCAGCAGTCCTCATCTTCCTCTTTATATCATTCAGAAGCATTCGCTATACCCTTCTGGCTGCGGCCCCCCTGGTTATCGGAATGATCTGGATGCTGGGCATCTATCCTCTAATAGGGATGAAACTGAATATCGTTAATATAATCGTGATTCCCCTGGTTATCGGAATGGGGATCGATTTCGGGATACACCTGGCCCACAGGTTTCAGGTGGAACAGGATATAAACGCAGTCTACAGATATACCGGAAAGGCAGTTTTCCTGTCGGCCTTTACCACAATGATAGGTTTCGGCTCACTGGGGCTGATCGGGAAGTTTCCATCCCTTGCTTCCATGGGGATGATCCTCTTTATTGGAATTGCCAGCTGCCTGGCGGCTTCCCTGCTTGTACTGCCTGCGCTGCTTGTTTTCGGTGAAAATGGAAATAACAAAGGAGGAAAAAAATGAAGAGAAAGATATTTGGGGCAATTTTCATACTTTTTCTTATAACCGGGGTAATTACGGCAGGAGCGGCTGAAGATCCCTATGCAATAATCGATTTGGTAGAAGAGAAGCAGTCGACTGATACGGGCAAGTCGGAGATAAGCATGATAGTATACCCCGATCTTAACGACAAGGATAATCACAGGGATATGAGGATACTATCCTATTCCCGGGGGGAAGATGAATCCTACATGGAATTCATTACACCCAGATCGATCAAGGGCTTGAGGATTCTTTCGGTAGAGGGCAATCAGTGGGTGTTTTTCCCATCCACCGGTAGAGTGCGGAAGATAGCAGCGAAATCCAAGAAAGAATCCGTTAGGGGAGTAGGGGGAGATTTCTCCTACGAAGACCTGGGCGGCGGGAATATGAAAGAGAAGTATAACCTGACTCTTCTGGAAAGTAATGCGGATAGCTGGA
>Ga0114923_10001779_pt1 | contig 14759 bp, 13 predicted proteins | sample SumtaG_FD_89578 | JGI IMG/M metagenome (GOLD analysis project Ga0114923, IMG submission 89578) | Deep subsurface microbial communities from Indian Ocean to uncover new lineages of life (NeLLi) - Sumatra_00157 metaG | ecosystem: Environmental > Aquatic > Marine > Oceanic > Sediment | place: near...
CTAGGTCCTGTGTGTATTCGTCGAACGACTTAACCTCACCAGACAAAGCCTTCGCAGCCATGGAGACGGGCTCCTCAAGGTACTCGGTGATGGACTCTAGAGCGGCACGTCCACCCTGTGCAACGAACTTCATAGCTACGTTCTTCGGCAGCTTGCTGAACCATGCACTAAGTGCAACAGAATTGAGAGCCCCCGATCCCATTGTCATCAGTATAGCGGCCCGCTTAGCGTCCTCAGGCTCAGCTCCCTTATCTATCATGTCGTTGTACGTTTGCGACCCCTCCATCCAACCACCAATGACACCACCAACAAGTGCGCCTGACAGCTTTGCTAGCCGAGTGCTAGCGCCGAGACGCGCAGCCATCATGCCAGCGCCGGCACCTGTCCCAATCGTTGCAACCAGCTCGGGTAGGAAATTCACGGAGTTGTACGTCCACCATTTCGGGTCACTCATTGTGCTCCAGTCGAACACTGGCTCTCCGGCTTCGTCGTAACTTACTAAGCTGCGACGGTACTGCTCGGGTACAGACTCCGCCCACGCCTGAGATGACTCCTCCGTGACCCCTTCAATGGCCGCTCCGACCTTCTCCAATATTCCGGGACCTTCTGGCTCTGGTGGCACGTAATCGGGTTGTGGTTTAAAAAAGAAACCACCCTTTCGGCGCATCCTGGTGAAAGCTTCTTGCTTTGCCGTCTGAACTTTATCTTCTTGCTGGCCGTGCATCTTAAGCAACGTGCCAAGGTAACTAGGCAATCGGGCAGCACCAGACGCAAGTGACCGACCGGCCACCTCTGGTGTACTCATTTCTTCCTGTGATGTTTCTACTGGAGTTTCTTTCTTGGGGGGGGTTTTCTTAGCGAAGACGCCAAAGCTTTCGTTTACTGGGAAGACCATTATTCGTCACCCGAGTAGCCGCCACTCGCTTTCTTTCGGTGTTTAGCTCGGTACCCAGCTCCAAACTCAGTGACAGTCTGTGTGATCTTCTGGACACCATGGTCGTTGGCACCGTAACTACCTTCGATTGGTTTTTGAGGCTTGCCTTTATCTCCGGCCTTAGGTCTAGTGCCTTCCTTTTTGTGCTGCTCTTTAGACTTAGGCTCTCCACCGTCGGCAAACTTCTTCTTGTTCTTGCGACCGCCGCGACGAGTTTTCTTTTTGGGGCTCATGCCTTTACCAATATGTCCACCGTCGGCTTTACCGTCTCCTCCCTCCCTAGGTACAACTGGTGCGACACCTGGTAGTCGCGCTGCTGGTGGAGCGTTCCAATCTGCCATAGCCTGGTCGTACTGCTCTCCACCCAGTCGATGAGCGCGAGAGGCCTTCCACATGGCTATACGATCTCCCTGCACAGGACCTGCGTTGAAGGTTCCCATCTCCTGAGGCTTGGCTGCAGCCTTGTGTGCCGATAGGTCCTTGCCAGGAAAAGCAGCTTGGGCAGCTTTGAACTGATTCATTCCTTGCATGGCACCGGCCTTGTCGAAACCGTACTGATCTCCACCGGGGGCAGTGTAGGTGGTGTCTCCGCTTGCACCTTGACTTACAGGTGCAGGTGGTTTTCCTTGCTCCATTAGACGGTTGACCTCTTGATACGTGCCGGGACTTTGACCTACAGCAGCTGCGCCTGCAGCTGCATCTGCACCCATCTCGCCGCCGAAGTATCCTCCGTCCTGGGCACCCGAGCCAGCTGCTGCATTGCTCTTTAATTCGTTCAACTCCTCCAACTCGTCCATAGTCAGCATTGTTCCACCGCTTGCTTCTCCATCAAACAGATCCTGAAGTTCCTGGAGCCTGCTTGGGACTGTCGCTCCAGTGCTTACTGAAGGAGCCGCGGTAGGTGGTGGTGCGGGTGCATTAGTCGGAGGGATCTGTACGTTAACCTGTGGACGTTGCAAGGGGTTCTGTTGTGTACCTTCCGTGTATCCAGCTTCTCCACCTTCAGCGTAAGTGGGTACGGCCATCCGTCCGCCGTCTCTCTGTCCGGGCACATAATCATCCACCGGTCCACCGTCATGGTGACCGCCCATAAAGCTCATTGTGTTCGTATAAGGTTGTCCGCTGTCCATGACATTACCGCCCGCGCCGCCGCCATCGCTGTATCCTTCTTTGCCTCCAACGTGTCCTGGGTAACCGTCTGCCATAGCGATGCCTGGGTCTCGTGTCTCAGTTACACCTGGAGGACCTATGCCCATCGCTGAAGCGTTAGCACCGAACTGTTGTTCTGCCTCACCGGCCTGCGCTCCCTGATTGTCCTCTTGGTAGTCTTCGCTCTGCTCAGCTGCTGGAGTGTGGTACTTCTCGACGAGGTCGTCGAAGAACTTGCGTCCCTTTCTCTGAACCGTAGACGGCGACATGACATACTCTCCGTTCGACAGCTTAGCACGAATGCGATCCACCATACCCTCGGTTCCGGGTTTTGTACCGCTTGAATCTTGCTCTAGCTTATCGAAGAAGTCTACACCTAGAGTCTCCACGACATCGGCTGGGATAACGTAAGCGCCCTCGGGGACGTTCGCTCCAACCTCATCATCGACCGGACCACCGGGGCCTGCGACTGCTCCGCCACCATCTGCATAACCATATTTACCCATGGAGCCACCGTCAGCTCTGTTGGAGTCATAGTCGCCAGACTCTTGGCCTGCGGGGACGTTGCTTCCTGTGGACCTGCTGCTTTTAGGCATAAACGCGCCTGCTGAACTGATAGCAGACATGTCTCCCGCGAGTTTGTTCTCAGTCTCTTGACGCTGACCCTGAACTGTTTGGTAGGCGTCTCCAAAACCACCGTACGCCTTACCCATGATATCCACTCCCCTCTTGAGGATGTCGCCACCCATTCCGGCTACGTTGGTCCTTTTATTAAACACATCCGTATCAGCATCCCGAGCTGCCTGAGTCATCGCGCCAGCTTCCTTGGCTCCTGTGCGAACAACCAGCTTTTGCTCTTCTCCGCGACCGCGACCTTCGCTCGGATCTATGCCGGCCTTAGCCATGTTGCGCTCTGAGATCTTACGCTGCTTAGAGAAGGAGTGCATGACGTCAGCAGATGCACGATCCATGTAGTCCTGTCGAACGGACTCGGGCGCATCGAACTGGCCTGACTGTGCTTGCTCTGCAAGCAACTTCTCTACGGGCTGGAAGTAATCTTTGTACAGGTCGTACTGATCGCCTCCGATCTCCTGGTACTTGCGGATGGTCTTCATCATCTCAGCAAAGTATTCCTTTTGCTGCTTCTTCATTGCCTTCTGTTCTTTGTCAGCCTTACCGCCCTTTAATCCGGCGTAAGCCGCTCCCGCGGCTGCTCCCCAGGGTCCAGCCACTTGATAACCGGCTGCTGCTCCAGCCATTCCAGATCCCATATCGAATGCCACGTTATATCTCCTCCATTATTTTCCTACCGCCTTCACTGCCTTAATTGCGTGATAAGGTGTTGTACCAACAAGAGCCCCTCCACCAATAGTCGAAAGTATTCTCCAGTCTATATTAAAAACTGGACCGAGAAGTTTCGAGAACGTCCCAAAGGACTTCTTTGTAATCTTATCGTCCCCAAGTTTGCGGAGTGCAGATCGAACAACCCGCCATTTTTGACCAAGCATTTTCTCCATCTGTGCGTCGCCAATCTGATCCATCCCTTTCAAAACATCCGGAGCTTTTACGCTTTGTGTTCCCCCTATTACGTTCTTAGTGTAAGTGCTGCCCTTTTTGGTTGCTTCGGTCACAACTCCGCCAATCTTCTCAGCGGCCATGGCTTCAGCGTATAGACCGTCTGCTTTAGCGATCACCTTGGCGGCATCGTCGGCCTGTCCGGGAATCAACTCCAGATCACGCATAGCTCTGATGTATTTCCTGACGTGAACCTTGAACGCCGGCTTGTTCGATGTGCGAGCGATCTCGCGTAGAGCCTTGGTAGCCAAGTACCGATCCGCGACTGTGTACGGACCAGGTCCCGGTCTAAGCTTCTTAAGTAATCTCGCTGGAAGCATCTCGGGTGGAGTCGACAGCATGAACTCCTCGATCAGGTCACCGTAGTTCTTCCCGGTCTTCGGATTAAGCTTAGTGACATCCAGGTGAGATTGGAAACCATCAAGCTTGGGGACGTCGTCGTACATCTTACCGGCTATCTTTGAGGCCTGTGTTCCGGTGGTTGCACCGTGCTCTGCCATGTTCGGGAACCGAGATGAGAAGTCTTTCACCTGAGAGAGGTCATCCAGACCCAGGTACTGTTTGATTACATCCGCCTCGTTGCCGGACTTCTTAATGCCCTTTGTGGTCTGCTTAACAAGAGCCGCCTCTGTCAGCTCCTTAGCTGTACCTGCTTTGCCGGCGGCTCCAACGCCCTTGGCACCAATAGCAAACTCTCCGGCTAATAGCGCGGCTTTGCCCGATGGAGTCTCCGGCATAGGAAGGACTTTGTCTGCCAACTTGGTTGGGGAGAACCCTATTTGCGCTGACGGATCGTCCTTCGGGTTCAGGTTAACGTCGTACTTGCCTGACGCGTTCCACATATTAATGATACCCTGCAACGCGTGATCCGGGACTCTGCCTAACCCTTTCACAATGTCTAAAAACTCAGCCGGTATGTTCAGTGTAGCCTGATCCAGCTCTGTCAAAGAACCGGTGATAGCCTTCTTCACATCATCAAAAGTTATGTCTGGGATGCGAGACGCACCCTGTATGATGCCTTCTCGCAGTTTAGGCGAAGCTTCCGACACTGCGCCGGCTACAGCTCCTGCCCCAGCACTAGCCATTCTGCCAACGTTCTGAGCGAAGTTTGGTTGCTCAACTTCCTCGAAGGGAAGGTTCGGATCGAACGAAGGAATGTTCGGATCAAACTTAGGCACGGCAGCGGGAGCGGCGGCAGGCGCGGGCTCGGGCGCAGCGGAAGGCTGCGGAGCAGCGGGCTCTGCTGGTGCTCCTACTGCTTCAAACGGCTGAGACGGATCGAAGACAGGAACAGCCATTATTGAGCGGGTCCGATGTATTCTTTCGTTTCAGCATCGTACAGGTTTCCTCCCTGACTGACAACCTTGCGCTGAGACGCGGGAGCTGCGTCGGGAGCTGCGTCGGGAGAAGCTACGGGAGGAGTTTGCTCACCAAGGTAGAAGTCATCTCCAGTCTTCAGCTCCTGAGCACCAAAGTAACCCCTCATACGTCGATGCTTGTTGAAATAATTGATGATTGCGTCCTTAGTGTGCATCGTTAATTCCATCTGATCGGCCAACATTGTTAAGCGCCTTGCATTTTCTGCCGGGGTAGCCGCCTCGTCAAACGTTCTACGAAATAACATGTCGGCCTCCCTCATGGCAAACTGACCACCAAGGGTAGCTTTAAGCGTTGCTTGAACCGCAAGGTGAGCCTCTTGCTTGATATTAAACATCTCCTCGTCAAAGAAACGTTGACCAACATCAGGCAGTACACTACGTCCTATGCGTATCGCAGACCAATCCTTCCAACCCCTCTCCATCGTAGGATTCTCGGGGTTAGCTTCCCACTGCTTGGTTGCTTTGTTATAATCTTGACCAGTCATCTTCGTGATTAGGTTTCTGATTGACTGAAGCTTCGAGATGGCGAGAGGCTTGTTGTTCATCCACTCGGAGGCCTCCGCGCCGATCCTTTCATTGAGCTTCTTCTCAACAGTAGTTTCATCTAGATTCATCTGTGCTGCTGTGGGTCCGCCTTGAACAGAAGAATCATCACCCATCTTCACCCATTTTCCTAGCTTGTCATCGTATGTGCTGACCGACCCGTCTTTGCCGATAACGTACTTTCCCTTAACCTCGGGCAGAGACTGGGGCAGAAATACATCTTCACCATCGACCTGAACTCTCTGTCCTTCAATGTTTGTCATGAAGTAACCGACCTTGCCGTCACTTTCTCCTGGCTCTGCGTTAGCAATAATATCGCTAGGAGTCTTGCCTGACTTTAGAAGTGACGCCATAATAACACCAGAAGCCAGAGGCCAACTACCGCCTTCACCTATCTCCAGACCTTCTTTTAACATCACCATTGGTTCGTTTCGCTTATGCTTATTCCAAGCAGCCTCACCAATTTTGGACTGCATTGCGTGGGTGGCATCTGTCTGTTCGGCTTCCTTATGCATTCGACCGAACGCAAATTTCTCTGTCTTCATCCCCATCTCGTGCTTCTCAACTGAACGCTCTTCTCCGGCAACAGCACGGTCTTCTTGCGATTCTTTGCGTTCGCGCTCTTTGCCTACCTCGATGCCAGCAGTAACGGCTCCCACAGATGACCCGCCATGTCTCAACGGTTTGTGTAATCCAAACTGACCTGTTGCCATTCTATTCTCCTAAAAGTCCTTCGATGTCTGTCGCTATCTCTATGGTCTTAACGACGTCCGTAGTTTGTACCTCTAACTCGAAAAGGTTCGCTAAATCCCCGGTATCAATCCTAGTCACCTGCTGGTCCGCTACCAGCTGATTCACAACCTCTGCGCCGTCGGCGTCAACCACCAACGTCAAGCTTGCGTACGAGTTGGCGTGTATACGAGCTGCAGTGTAGGCAACACTCGCGGTCGCCCAACGCATCTTGTCTTTCCAGATGGCCGTGAAGACTGTGTTGGTGTCCCACGTTTGAATCTTCGAGTTACTGAAGATGTGAACCACACCTGTCTGGTTGTTCAGGAAGATGGCACTAGCGAAGTCATCGATAAACACAAAGTCAGACGTCGCTGGATCAAAGATGAAACCTTCGCTGGTCCCAGCGGAGTTTGTGTAAAAACCTAAGTAGTACTGATCCCATCGATGCGCAACTATGGTCTCTGGTCGCCTAGCTCTCCACTGAGTCGGAGTGATAGACCACGACCCGTCCTGCATTCTTGTCTTCAGCGCGATGCCCTGGCTACTCGACAATACCAGACCGTCAGTGCTGGCGTACATTGAACCCCACCTACCCATGTCCACGATGCTCTCTTTGGACACGCACGGGTACGGCAGCTCGACCTGATCCATAATCATGCTTTCCGGTGAGTTGCCCCGCACTGTGTATGGGTACTGCTCTGTTGTCACCAACCCGAAGCTGTACGGCTGCAGGGCCATCATACCGTAGACTCCGATCCCAACGATTGGGTAGTGAGTGTTTCGACGGTACACAACAGGCCACGCATGCGATCTGTATGGTTCGGCATAAATGATCTCGTTACTGCCACCCTTAAATGCAATCAACATCCCGTTAGCCATCGGCTTTAGGCCTTGCATGTTGTGCGGTGGCATGTCGTAATCCTCCGTCTCGATCACCTCACCCAAGTCGATCCCCAATAGATCGTCAATAAACTCAGTCTGGGTCAAGTCTACCGATGCAACGAACTGAAACTCTCCGGTTGTGTCGCTAGTGTTGACTCGATAGATGTTCTTCTTGATGATGTTGAAGTTACCTGTACCCGGACCCGTTGGCATGCTTGTCAGGATAACACGCTGTCCTTCTCTGTGCGTTACTGTGTCAACGCTCGGGAGGCTAGGAGCACCCTCTTGTTCTACGTCACCGTACTTGGCAACGTACGTCAGCACATAACGACGCACCTCTGGGGTCGAGGACCCATCAAGAGCTATACCTGACTGGTAGCTGTGGAGACCCGTTCCCGTGTCGGTGATGTCGATGGATGTGCCTGTTGAGGCTGTGTGTGTTCCTGTGCCAGTGTCGGTGATGTTGACCGCAGCTCCACCTAAAGTGAGGGACAACTGGAACGTGTTCTGAGACGCGTTGACGACGTAGTAGTGAAGTACCAATCCCAGCCCAGCTGGTAGTGTATTGGTAGTTGTTAGCCTGACCCGGTCGTCCTCAGCAAACCCATGATTGGTAAGGGAAACAACCTCGGTGGAGACGGTCACAGTAAAGCCAACCGCTGTGATCGCTTCATCAGCCGGGGTGTATGTTAACTGGAAGGCGTCAGGGCCAACGTTCAAAGCAAAATAGATCGTACCTGCCGCGTCATCGTCAAGCGCAGCAGGAAGATTGCCTGTGGTCGACAGGCCTATAGTGTCGCCCTCCCTCACATCATGACTTCCACTGTCTATCTCGTCGTCAGCTGTATCGACAATAAAACTGGCAACCGATGAGAGAAGTGCTACGCGCATTAGTTGATCTGGCCCCCTGTGATTGTTCCGTTGTTTGTGAGAGTTATGACGCTTACGCCATCGAACGCAGCAGGACCTGGGCCTCCACCGGCAGCGCCACTACTGACTCCACTACAACCACCACCAGTGAGAACGTCGTTACCGTTGCCACCGGTAGTGCCAGAGGCTTCCTTCAGTCCCCCTGTACCACCAGTACCACCACAGCCAACCTCAGGAGTACAGGTGCCACTGCAACCACCACCTGAATTTCCACAACAAGCTCCACCAGAACCACCCGCCCTAGCCGTGTTACCTTCACCCTTTCCACCTGCGCCGCCACTCGCTGTGCAGCACGAGCAGTTCTTACCTATATCTGAGCAACCTTCACCCGTACCTCCTCCGCCTCCACCACCTCCGGGCTCAAAGATTAACCCAGATGCAGCATTCTCAAAAAAGCAGGTCTTGTCGTGTATGCTGTGCGTTCCTGTTCCGTCGTCGGTGATGTCTACGGTAGCGCCACCCTTGGTAGTTGAGACTGAAATTTCGCTCGCACCGTGTACAGTGATGATGTAGTACTGAGTATCAAGAGATAGACCAGCAGGCAACGCGCCGCCAGAGTTTGTGAAGTGAACGATGTCGTCGACCAACATGCCATGAGGAGCACCTGTGTCGATGCGGTCGTCCGTTCCAAAATCAGTTGTGATAGTTGTAAGGGCTGTCCCGAAACCGGCGTTGACAAGGACGCCAGTACCACCTGTTCCCCCGACAGACGCAGCTGCTCCACCAGCTCCGTGACCACCGTTGATGGTCCCGTTGTTCGTGAAGTTAATCACTGTAGAAGACGGCCACCCAGCCACGATGGTGAGGCCGGTACCACTGGCATTAGAGCCAAGTCTAACCCCAGCCTGCACAATAACAATGAAGTTCTTCCACGTCGAACCGTCCCAACCAACAGCCAGTAGGTCGGAGTGCAGGTCTACGTTGTCTACGCTGTTCTGGTACGTCAAAAAGAAGTCATCACCCTCACCACCACCTACCTCTACGTCCTCATCCTCGTCAATTCGCGGTTCAGGAACTCCGAGGGTGTAGGACTGCATCGGAAACCCGGTGGTGCCGAATGAACCGTCGTCCTTGTCGGAGTAACCTCGGAACCCAAGCTTCGGAACGCCCTGTCCGGTCCACATTGTCATCTCTTTGGTATCACCAGTGATAGGTGATCTCACAACATCTACGTCCGTGCCCCACCTAAACCAGATTCCCCTTCTCAGAGTGTGCGTCCCCGTTCCGGTGTCTGTGATGTCGACGTTAGACCCACCGGTTGCTGTGGATACCTGGAACGTGTTCGGTGTGCGGTTGATAATAAAATACTCTACACCCGTTGTCAGACCTGCAGGGAGCGTGGTCGTAGACAGGAAGGTCACCTGGTCGTCGTTTTTCAGGTTATGACCTGCAAACGTTATGAAGTCGGTGGTTGCGTTCGCAGTCACACCAACCAGTTCAGGACCCTTCCCAAACAGATGCATACTTTTTACTTCGTTGGCGGTGACTGGCGCGTACAGCTCGTACACGCTCGTGCCGTCCGGGATGGTCGTCCATTCCCCTGCCGTATCACCTACGTTGACGGTAACGTTAGCGATGTGGAATTTACCGTTTGTCTTCCCGTCATACGTATTAATCAGAGCCTCTTGCCCGGAACCCGTCCCACCCACAATCTTGACTGTCCATCCGTCGTACTCACTCAGGTTGTCCGAGGCGTCCCACGCCAACCTGATCCACGAGTCTACACCGCCTGGGTTGGCTCCGAACGATCCGATATTGACCGTGACACTGACGTCATCAACGCTGAAGTCACCAGCGCTGGTAGAGTCCATCTCAAACAGCTTGTTGGTGTCCCCTGCAACGATGCTCTGGCTGTGGTCTCCGGCTGAATTCACAGCTGAGCCAGATGTGCCTCCAATCTTTGGGGTAACTGTGCCCGCCACGTAGTTGCTTACTGTAAATTCGATGGTGAACTGCAGGCCGTCCTTGATGCGAGGCATGGCGTCCTCTCGGTCGAGTGACTGGGAAAGTATCCCCGTCGTACCTGCGGCGTGCACCGCTTTACCACCCAGGATCGTCCAGCCGCCGCCCTCTGTCCAGAACAGCTTCTCTCGAGAGAACTTTCTGTTAAGAACGTACTGCCACGTTGACTCATATCCGTCGCTGGTGATCGCACGGTGATCAAGAACCTCTGTTAAAGTCTCGACGTCCGTGGCCGTGTTTATAGGAACGATCTGCCCATCGATCAGCCGGCAGTTCCGCGCAGTCTGCGCGAACCCCTCGGGAAGAAGACGCGGGCCTGTGCCTGGTCTTTCACCCCGGAATGCTGCGATGCGGATCGGTGCGGGCATGGGTTATCCTTTGTTGGGGGTGAGAACTTTCCAGATCTTCACGCCAAAGCTGGCACCGACACTAACAAGAACGCAGAGCTGAAACCACTGAGGTGCCTCGGCGTACGCCGCGAACACTTGACTCATCTGACCTGGTGCCCAGATCGGTGAGAGCAAAAGGTATCCGAAGATCAGAGTCCAGAATTCATCCTTCCACGAGTCCTTGCTAGCACCAGCCATTGCCTTTTCCCAGTTGACGTCGGCCATATCCTTTTCTCGGATGTGATCCAACTTCTTCACCGCGATTGCGTTCTTAAGCTCTCTTTTGTTTTTGAAATGATCAGCGGCCCGTCCGATAAGGTTAGGCACCATGCCCATTAACATCTGAAGTACCATTAGACTATCCCCTTCCAAAGTAGTGAGTAGTGGTTTCCGTCGTTGAAGTGCCCGCCCCAACGACATAGTTCGTGTTGATCCTCCCACCACAATCCTAGCTCGAGGTGGTCTTCTGTTTTAGTCAGGTACACGCCATCCTTGAAAAGGTTGAGATCGCCGGCAAGGCATCGGGTGTGGTTCGAGTCGGAGAAGCCCAGTCGTGTGGCCTCTTCAACCGAGCGATGGACATCGCCGATAACGACCTGAAACCCCAACTCATGCGCCTTGTCGATCAACCTAACGAAAAGATGGGCGAACAACTTTTGCATAGCCCCTAATTTCATTTCAGTGCCTTCAATCTTTTCTCAAGCCAGTCCTTCTCCAGACGCTGTCCTTCTGACAGTCCACCGTTGTTGGCAATGTGTCGAAGCACAGCAAGCCGTCCTTCCAACTCCGCTATCTTGTCTGTCGCCTGCGCGGCCAGACTATCAGAGATGATTGCAATGGACGCCGTGTTCGTTGCGACCTGTGCTCCCATAGCCTCAAAGGTTGTCTTCCACGCCAAGACGGACAGAATTGCGGCGACTACTAAAGCAACGCCTGCTGGTTTGACCCAATCTTGCATTAACCCTAGTGTGCTCATGATCCGATACCTCTTATCCACTGTTTCATTTTCTCTCTCCTGCGTGCGCAACCTCCGCAACCTGATGGCGGGGTAGTCTGCAGCGACAAGAGAGACCCTGGTAATTCCTTCCGCATCTCAGACTTAGTCTTCAAAAACCTTGGGTGCATCACAGTAACCCAAGGCATACATTCCTTTGCTATCACCTCAACAATACCCTGACACTCCACCCACGACGGAGACAACCTCTGGTCTTCAAGGCCAGTAGCCAAGAAGTCAAAATCGTACTTTGAATGACAGCACAGCATTGACGTGATCATAGGCAGCATCAGATAGTTGTCGTCCGGGGCTTCGGCGCTACCTATCATGGTAAGCTTTAAGCCCAGTTGGTCAGCAATTTTTATTGCAGCTTCCGTATCCTGCGGACCCTCAAACTGATCGTTGTCCATGTATTTCCACTTCAGGTGGAACAGTTCGACATCGTACCCCTCTTCTTTAAGGTGCCACGCAGTCCAGGTTGAATCCAGACCACCGCTGAAGATTACCGCGACCTTGTTGGGAGGGTTCCGAACCTGATGCTTCCTTCTGGTCTTACAAAATTCGTCTTTTTTCGGCTTCCACCAATTATCCAGTAATCTCGATAACCTGCTCATATTCACGCACCATGTCCTCAACGTTGAATTGTTTGCGCACGAGCACGTTGTGTCCTGTGAAGTTAATCATACCCCTCTTTACGTGTTCGTCCCTTTTGTCTACGATCCTCTTGATGTTTTCGTACGACTCGGAGACCAAAAACCTCAACAGCGAGTCTCCAGAGAGCGGAGCGTCATCATCACCCAGAGGGATGGTGTAGTTCCACTCGAGATCTGGATCGTTGTCCCACATCACAGTCATCGTGCCGTGTGGCTGATTGACTGCAATAACTTTAAGTGATTTCATCATGATGTGTTCCTTTCGTTAGGCTGAGGTGGTATGTTAAGGTTAACGTACTCACGGCACTGAAAACATAGACCGCACGGTTCCCATTCGTTGTTCGAGTTTATCTGTGGATAATGGCACGACCAGGTGAGGTCGTACAGCTCCCTCGGAAGGGAGTCGAAGGCTTCGTTCTTATACCACTGCCCTACTGGTAATTCATACTCTGCTTCCGACCAGTTTTGAAAGTGCCTGTGGATTTTCCTTAGAACCTCACATTTTACGAGCCAGTTAAACGTAGGAGTCTCGGGTCCTTTGTATCTGGGAGGCTGCTCTATTGCTCCGAAGGCTACCTTGTCACAGTTGTAAAGTTGAGCTACCTCGAACGCCTCACTCATTTGATGCCAAAAAAGTGCGTTCATCTTTTTATATCCAGGTACATTGCTGAGATTATGTTCTGACCATGTGTAACCTGTGACCAGGCCTCCGAACTGATCCTTCAGATACCTAATGATCGCTGGACGTCTTAGCTTCTCCACTGTAGTCATACTTATGTTCACGTCCCAATTAGAGCAATGGAAGTGCACCTGGTGGCCCTCGCTGAGAAGCTTGTAAGCTGTGGCCGTGCTGTCTAAACCACCAGACCATGATAACAGGTACTTCACGACCTCCACACCTTAAGGAATGCCATCCGTGCTGCCCTCAGTGAGTAGCGAAGCCTCTTAAGCTTCTTCCCTATGATGAGTTTACGAGTAACGCATGCAGGACACCATTTAAGTTTGTGAAAGTATAACTGCATTAGCTTGGGGACCTTCACGCTATGGAGTTTCATTGATTAACAACTCCAGGGCTTCGGCTGCTGCTGCTAGAGATATGCTTTCCAGCACTTCGTTGTCTAACTCTTCGACCTCTAAGGTCAAGTCCACATTCTCTCCCTCCATTTCCTTCACTAAAGAGAAGTCAACCGCAGGTAGCTCTAGCTTTTTGATGATGTCGTACCCGGCTCTAGCCAACCACTTGCTCAGATCAACACCCGCCAATGGTTTGTTGGTGGAGTCAAGGGGTATGGGGTAGTTATATCGCAGCTTCCCGTTCCATGAGAGAATAAATGTCCCGTCCTTCTCGTTCACTGATTCAATTAATACGTGATCCATTGATCGTACCCTCGTCGCTGAAAGTTATTTGTGAGTCCCCATCGATTGCGTTACCGGCAGCTCCGCCACCTCCATTTGATCCTGCTGAACAGCCACCTACCTGTGCTCCACCGGCACCACCAGCTGCACCTGCAGCTCCCCCGCTTCCACCTGCACCTGGGTTGCATATATTGCACGCACCATTACCACAGTTAGTCCCACCGCCGCCACCTCCGGTTTGACCGGTGGGACCGTAGCCCGCGCCGCCACCGCCGCCATTGCTGGCGCAATTACATCCCTGACAGACCTCAGCTGCGAAAAGTCGACCACAGCATGCTCCGCCGCCGCCGCCTCCTCCACCGCCTCCACTAATGGTCCCGCCTGCGTTGTTGAAGTTGATGGTGACGCCAGTCTGAGCTTCTACTAGTATTGCATCCCCCGCTGCCGCACCTGCGCCAGCAGCAACAGTACAAGCAACCCCTGCGCTACCACCTGCGCCTCCCCGGCCATCAATGGTGCCGGTGCTGAAAAGATTCACAACGGACCCCGCGGGGAGTGCGTTAATTCTGAACCCATACAAGCTGGTTGTGGTGGCTTCCACCTGTATCCCAGCGTTGATGGTCACCGTGGCCGTTACAGGCTGGGCTCCATCCCATCCTGCATTCGTCATCTGAGTGGTCAGTACGTAATTGTTAGTGTTAACGGAGATCGTCTCATCGAACGAGAAGGTAGACCCACCTACGCCCCATCCGATCAGTGAGGTGAGGTCAAACATTATACGTCGTTGGCAGCGTCGGCTGTCCAGAATAGTTTTATCCCTAACAACAGCGCGTCGACACCAAGGTCATCGTTGGGGTCATCAATGTCTCGTAAGATGCGGAAGAACGTCAGGTCATCGTCCGCAGGAGTCTCCGCGATTGTGATAGCCCCTGACTCGGCAGACACCAACACCTCCTCTGAGGCTGACAGCATGTTGTCATCGACGGTTACGATAGTACCGTAAGCCACGTCGGCTGTTGCGTCGTTGCTCACCGCTACGCCCGATATGCCCCATGTCACGCCGGTTGTTACCGCGCCACCGGAGCTAGTCCAGAAGAACTGAGCTGTGACTGTGCCGAGATTCCATCGCTTAGGAAAGCAGACCTGGAATTGGCAGTGCTCGTCCGCGTCTTTATCGAACGCCAGGTGTATAAGATCGGGTCTACCTGCAGTAGTCTCCAGGCTCGAAATTCCCGCGCACCCAGCCGTAACGGTTGGGGACATAGCGCCGGCTGGTACCCA
>Ga0114923_10001780_pt1 | contig 14757 bp, 10 predicted proteins | sample SumtaG_FD_89578 | JGI IMG/M metagenome (GOLD analysis project Ga0114923, IMG submission 89578) | Deep subsurface microbial communities from Indian Ocean to uncover new lineages of life (NeLLi) - Sumatra_00157 metaG | ecosystem: Environmental > Aquatic > Marine > Oceanic > Sediment | place: near...
AACGATATGCCCGTCGCCACGTCAACTTTGCCTGGACTTCCGCTCGCTGAAAATATTGAATATATTTAATTGCACCGGCTCTATTAGAAGCTTTAGGGGGAATGCCCAACGTTTCGATCCACATAATTGCTCCCTCTTTGGGGACGAGCCAGTCAATGGGATAACCTTGTTCGGAAAGCACCGCAGCAGTATGTTCTCCCAGAGCGGGAACAACCCATATATCTCCCCGTGCCAGGGCTGCATTAACATCGGAAAAGCTCCCCATTATTGCCTTTACCTGGGGGCGTAGAAGCTTAAGACGGTTTTTAAGCTCCCCAAATTGTGAATCATTTAATGTATAAGGAGGACCAAAACCAGCAGCCAAGCTAAATACTCCCATATTGGGGAGATACCAGTCCCATATTCCAACTTTCCCCTTCACCTTTGGCGACCACAAAATCTCATAACTACTTACCTCTTCAGCCGTTAGTTTTTCCGTATTGTATACGATGCCATTAACCCCATAGCGGATTAGAACGGTATACATTTTTCCCTCTATCCAACAAAGGGGAAATTTTTTGAACGGTTCTATATAGTCGTTGAAATTAAATTGTTCCGGCTCCAGGGGAGTCAATAGGTTTGCCCGATGCAATTTTTCAATATATTCCGGGTCAATAACCACTACATCATATGCATTGGGAGCTTTGGTTATTTTTACAAACATTTTGTCTGCCCCGGTGAAGGTTTCCGTTAATACCTTGATTCCGAATTCCTTTTCAAATGGTTCGACAATTTCTTTTTCTTCATATCCAACCCATGCTAATACCCGTAGTTCTTCCGTACCCTTTTTCGAGTTATCGGTTGTTTTCTGGCAAAAAAATTGTGATCCAATAATTGCAATCACAGCCGCTGCCATAACAAAAAATCTCTTAACTTTCATATTTTCCTCCTTATTTTAAAAAGTTTTTCCTGGGCAAAACTTTCAAAACCCTCACTTTTCCTTAATCAACTTCGACCATTTGACTTGCAACTCGTGACATGGCAAATGATCTGCCGGGATTATAATTGGAACTGTTATCCGGAAGCAATCAATATCGTCCCAAAATCGGTAAAAATAGTCTCGATTACAGGTGACAGGTGCAAGTTACAGGTGAAGGTGGAAGAAAGAAACAAAAAAACAACCAGGGTAGAAAAACGAACGGATGCGCCAAAAGGCGAACATAATGATGAATGATGAGTGATTCACGAAGGAGACAGTGGGCAGTAGGTATAAGAACCGTCACCTGTTCCCCTTTTCTTATCACACTTTTATTTTAGCATGGGAATTTTAAAAGTTTACTTTCTAAATCGGTAATTCCGGTCTATCCCCCAATTCTTCTCTTAAGAAAATCTTCACTCTCCAAAATACAACCGGATGCCGTGATGATAGCTTTTTCCCTGGGGATAATACTTCGCCCTGGTGGGATCAAAATATAGAATATTCTGACGTACCATGTCCCGCAGGAGTTTTTCATCCCCTGAGGTGATTTGTTCTTTGGGTAATTCATCATCGGTAATAAACCGGCGCAGTAATTTCTCTATCTCTTCCTGGTCCGGTTTTATCACGTAATCAACGATTAAGCTCCTCAGTTTTTCTTTATACGATACAATGACTTCTTCAAGCGGATGCCGGAAGAGTTCCGATAAGATATCTTGTATTTCCCACATACTACCGCCAACCGTATCCCATATTTTCTCTGCATCTTCTTTAGTCAGGGTATAATCCTTTATTTTTGAATATTTTTCGAGGTTCAACAACCACTCCATCACATCTCTTTTGTTTAAATAATCCACCTTGTAAAATTTTGAAGCTTTTTTTAAGCGGCTGTCATTAAACACCTGGTTGATAAAATAGCCGTCAGAAGAAGCGATGATGATATGTGCCAGGTGGGACTCTTTGGTCATGGCAACAAAGAAGTTGAATAATTCAATGATCAGTTGACGGTCTCTCCCGTTATTTAAATAGATATTATCCAATGCCTGGAGTTCATCGATGATTAATACTGGTTTGATGCTTTTTTTAGTAAGAGTGACGAATTCAGCTTTCATGACTTTGAAAGGGTCAGCCCGTTTTTCCAGGATTTTTTTTTCCAGTGATGAACTAATCTTAAAAAAACCGACATTGATATCAGAGGTCAGGGTTCCTGTTTTTTCTCCTTTTCGTTCTACTTTGAAAAAGCTCTTTAAGAAATCTTCGTAACCATCGATAAAAACCTCTCGCAAATTCATGAATTTGACGTCCAGTTTTTGTTCTTCCTGGATCTGGTTAAAAAATTTGTACAGCAGGGTGGTTTTGCCGGAGGATTTGGGGCCGTGGAGAAAGAGCAGTTCTGATGGCCTCTTATCTACAAAATCACCCAACGCCTCCAATTCGTTCTCTCTATTAATAAATGCAACATCCTGACGATATCTTAAGTTATTTTTTTTCATGTTTCATATTATAGTACGCCGGCTTCTTTTTTTCAACCGGGAGTACTTATTTTGCCTGTCACTTTTTCCATTCCTTTTATAAAAATCTCTCTGCGACCTCTGCGTTCTTTGCAGTGATAAAAATATTCTAACAGGAAATGGCAATATTTTACAATTGGGTAACCGTTTTCCTTTCTCTTTTTAGTCGGAAATACCATTACCTGGAATCGCTCAAAGATTAGTAGGAACCGCTTAACGATTTGTAGGAACCGCTCGACGATTTGTAGGAACCGCTCAAAGACTAACTGGAACCGCTCAAGGATTTGTAGGAATCGCTCAAAGATCATTAGGAACCGCTCGACGATTTGTAGGAACCGCTCAAAGACTAACTGGAGCCGCTCAAGGATTTGTAGGAATCGCTCAACGATTATTAGGAACCGCCCTAAGATTAGCGGGAGTCGCTCAACGATTTGTGGGAACCGCTCAACGATTACCTGGAATCGCATAACGATTTGTAGGAATCGCTCAAAGATCAGCGGGAACCGCTCAACGATTTGTGGGAGCCGCTCAACGATTAGTAGGAATCGCTCAATGATTACCTGGACACTCACTTCGATCAAGTGGAAGTATTTTCCCCAATGAGGGTACAATCATTTTTGCTGCAAAGGTAAACTACTTGCAATGATTTTCGTATAATAAGAATTAAAGGAATGAAAACATGTTTGCAAGAAACAATAAACTAATAAAGGCAATTGCCTTAAGGTTGGAGCAAGCGCGGAAACAGGCCCGTCTTTCGCCAAGAGATATGGCCGCCCATATGGAGATAACGCCCGGGGCATATTTTAAAAACGAACACGGCATAAACTTTCCCGGACTGGAAACGCTTCGGCGTTTGGCCAGGGATTTCGACATTTCCATGGATTGGCTCCTTTTCAACAAGGAACCCATGTATTATAAGAAGAAGAGAGAAAGGGAGATACAGTTGGAACAACAGGTCAAAGAACTGGAGCAAAAAGTTGAAGAGTTGAACCAGGTGGTAAAAAAATCGGACCGGGCAGCAGAAGAGTTAAAGCATCAGTTGGATGAGGAGCGTAATAAGCAGGAGAAGGCCATTGAAACGATGCCGGAGGTCAGGGAATTATTGGATTATATGGAGCAGGACGCCGTGTTTTATCACCGGTTAATGCTTAATTTCCAGGAGTTTAGGCTGAAAAAGAAGGAGATCGGCGATATCGAAATGGTAGACACTTCTGAATCTACACCCCAACTGCCGGACCAATCTTGATACCATCCACCACCTCTTTAACCCCCGGGCTTGTCTCCTATTTCCACTACCAAAATTTTATGGTTGAAATATAGTTGATATCGTACTATAATAGACATGGAGAAAAGACCAATGACCGAAAATAAATTGGAATTAAAAGAGATAGTGGCTTTATTAAAGAAGCAAAAAATGCTCTTGGAAAATAAATACAAAGTAAAAGATATTGGAGTTTTCGGCTCTTACGTTCGACGTGAGCAGAACTCTGAAAGCGATATCGATATTCTTGTGAATTATAAAGACAATTCCATTGATTTGTTTGATTTCCTGGAGTTGAAAGAATATCTTTCCGATCTCATGGGAACCGAGGTGGATTTGGTGATGAGAGAGGGGTTGAAACCTAACATTGGTAAAAATATTTTAAGTCACGTGTCGTATGCCTGAAAAACGAACCGTCATCGATTATATAAATGATATCCCTGCGGCTGCAACCAAAGCAGGGGTATTCGTTAGGGATATGACTTTTGAGGAATTTCAGGAAGATGAAAAAACAGTTTTTGCGGTAATAAGAGCATTTGAAATTATTGGTGAAGCATCGACTCATATCCCGGAAAATTTTAGAGAAGAATACAACAAGATACCATGGGGTCGAATGGTTGGAATGCGTAATGTTTTAATCCATCGGTATTTCGGGATTACAAAGCACGTTTTGTGGAACACCATAAAGAAACGATTTCCCGCTTTGAAAAGGCAATTAAGAGAGATGTTAAATAAAGAGATGAGAAAAGATGAAGGACACGAAGAGAAATAGTCCACAGATTACACAGATTTACACGGATTATAAAAAAAATTAGTTTAATCAGTGTAATCCGTGTAATCTGTGGACCCTTTCTTTTTTAACCGAGGTTAAAATACATTACGAGGATTTGGATTCGGAAGCCTGGAAAGAAGACGGCGATTGGTGGAATTTTTCCTTAAAACATTTGGCAAAATAAGGGGGACTGGAAAATCCCACGGCCATTGCCACTTCCGTGACATTTCCATAATTTTCTCTCAATAATTGAGCCGCCCGTTCCAGGCGATAAGACAGGATAAATTGATTGGGTGTCTCCCCGGTCAGGGCCTGTATCTTCCTGAACAGGGTAGACCGCCCCATGTAAAGCTTTTGACACAACACATCGATATTAAAGTCTTCGTCTGACAAATTCTTGTTTATAATGTCCTGGAATTCTTTAAGAAAGGTTTCATCCATCGATGAAACCGGGATTTCATCGGGCAGCAGCATTTTTTGCCGTTGGATTTTTAATTGCAATTGCCGGCGCAGATCGATCAAGTTTTTGATACGGGTGAGCAATATCTTAGAATTGAAAGGCTTGGTAACATAGTCGTCGGCCCCGGTCTCCAGGCCCCGGATAACACTTTCTTCCGACGCCTTGGCTGTTAAAAGTATGATGGGGATATGACTGGTGTTGATATCTTTTTTTAAAACCCGGCACAATTCATAGCCATCCATTTCAGGCATCATAATATCACTGACGATTAGATCGGGGATGATTTCTTTCGCCTTAGCCGTGCCCTCTTTGCCGTCACAAGCTTCCACGACAGTGTAAAACTTTTCCAGGGGGTCCCGGATGTATTTCCTTACATCGGCATGGTCTTCCACTACCAGGATCACATTTTTTTCCCGTTTTCCTGTTTTGTCCTCATCTCCTTCCCCCGGCTCCCGCTTAACTTCCTCTTCCACGGCCAGGTAAAGGGTTTCGACTTCTTTGCTTTTTTTGCCGGTGGGACTTATTTCGGGGGAGGGGGTGATTTCGCCGGGTTTAAGATGTTCAGCCCCCAGGGGCAGCCGGACAGCAAATTCCGTTCCTTTGCCTTCCTGGCTGTGGACATCGATTTTCCCCTGGTGCAGGATTACGATTTCTTTTGATAAGGCCAGCCCTATGCCGGTACCTTTATGCCCCTTTCCCTTGAGACTCTCAGCTTGATAAAAGCGATCGAAAATATATGCCAATTCATCTTTGGGAATGCCGACCCCTGTGTCTTGCATGGATATTTTTACAAAACCCGGGCTTAAACTCCCTTTTTTGGGGGGAGTCCCCTGGTCCATGGAGACGGAAACCGTAATTCTCCCGCCGGGGGGGGTAAATTTAACGGCATTTATCAAAAGGTTGTACATCACTTCTTCCATTTTTTGGGCATCAAAATAAAGGGATATATCCTCTTTTTCAGAATGAAACTCCAACTCTAATTTGTTTTTAAGGGCCAGCATATGGAACGATGCCATTGTGCCTTTTAAAAAAGGAACAATATTTTGACGGGCGGTTTTCAATTTCATCTTACCGCTGTCAAGGCGGGAAAGGTCCAGTAATTGGTTGATCAAGGTGAGCAGTCGCTGTGAGTTTCGTATCATTACGTTTAGCTTATCCGTTTGCTTTTTATCCCGGCTGTCTGAATGCATTTGCTCCAACGGGCCCATAATTAATGTAAGGGGCGTGCGGAATTCATGGGAAATGTTGGTAAAAAACCGGGACTTTACTTTATCCATTTCTTTGAGCTTTTCGGATTGGTCTTTCAAGGTGAAGGTTTGTTTTTCCAATTGTAGATTCTTGTCATTGATTTCCTTTGTTCGTTCTTTGATAATGTATTCGAGTTTTTGCTTTTCCTGTTCCAACCGGCGGGATCGCCATTTGACAATAACGAGCACCACCAGGATAAAAATAATCGCATAAGACAAAAAGGCCCACCAGGTTAAATACCAGGGAGGCAAGACCTTAAATTGAAAGATCGCTTCTTGACTTAGCGTCCCGTAAACATTTTTTGCCCGTACCCGGAATGTATAAAGGCCAGAGTCGAGATTGGTGTAATTCCGTTTGGTATCTTTACTCCAGGTAGACCAATTGTTATCGTATCCCTCCAGGAGACAGCGGTACTGTGTCTCGGTTTCAGCCTCAAAAAAAGGAGCGGCAAATTCAAAGTAGAGGTTTCGGTCTTCATATTCAAAGATAGGAAAGAGACCCTTATCCAATTTAGCGGTTTTATTCTTAAAGCCGTCAAAGATTAACGTTTCATTGACAAATACCTTTCGTACCAGGGCCTGGAAATCTTGTTGGTAATTCTTTTTTATTGTGGTATCAAAACGGATAAGGCCGTCAAAGCTGGCAAACCAGGTGGCCTTCCCATCGGGGCCGGGATAGATGCCGTTCACCTGGATTAAGGGAATCCTGTGGAAGGGTTGGGAATAAATCGTAAAGATTCCCCCCGGGGCAGGGATAGCCCGGTAATTCCTGGATGCGGAATGGAACCAGATGTTTTTATTTTTGTCTTCTACAATGCGGAAGACAGCTTTTGAATGCGGACCGCCGGCAAATTCACGCCCCAGTGTGAAGTCGGGGATAAATACCTTTTTTTTCTCATCAAACTGAAATATCCCTTTTCCCGTGGCAAACATGATATGCCCTGCTGCAAAGGTTGTATACACCGGCCCGTCATGGATCCCCTGCGAGGGGCCATACGGGGTGACAGCCGGTTGACGCAATTCGGTATTGTCCGGGAAGTCCACCTTGACAACGCCCCCCGGGGAAGTGCCCAACCACAGGTTCCCGTTTTTGTCTTCGGCGATGGCCCGTATCTCTTTATCGATGGGTTTAAACCGGTATCCTTCCAGCCATCGATTGTCTTTTTGGATTAACGTTTTCAATCCTGTGTCGGTCCCACACCAGGCACCACCGGGGTATCGTTTGGATGCCGATAACACAAACGAGAGGTCCTTAATTACCCGCCGGCTGATATTCTTTTTAACATGAAAAACACCCCGGGATGTGGCTGCCAAAACCGACTCCCCGATTGAGAGCAGGCTCCAGCAACTGCCGGATATGCCTGGTATAAGGCGGAAATTTAAAGGAGATTCAAGATAGTATATTCCATTGGTGGTTCCTACATATAAGTCATCATGGTGCTTGACTACCGATAAAACGATCCCGGCCAGGTTTGATCGCTCATCGTGGATAGAAATTGGCGATGCGTATTCGATTTTTGATATGCCTTTGTCCAGGCACAGCCACAGGTTCCCCTGTTTATCTTCGAAAACGTACTTTACATCGTCACCCTGCAGGCCCGAGTTTCTATCGAGAATATATTCCAGGTGCCCATGGTGATTCATAATAACCAGGCCGCCGTGGAGAGTAGCCAGGGCAAGGTCGCCGTTTGCGAGCCGGATACCGTGGTATACTTTTTTTTCTTTTAGATATTCATCCGCTTCTGTGGGAAACGGCATCATTTTTTTGCCGTCATAAATAAAAAATCCCTTTGGCCGGGTCCCGATCAGCAGCCGTTGGGAGTCGTACGGTACCATCATAAATATCTTCTTTACCTTAGCGAATGCTTCACCCCCGGGTATCGATTGCAGCGAATCACTCTTCATTTTCATGAGACCGCGATTTCCCTGGTAAATAAACAATTCCCCTTTACAGGCATAAGACCCGTAAATCGGGTTACCCGGTTTCCATATTTCCAGGTGCCGGGAATCCCAGCGAAAAAGAAATTTCAGTGTTCGGAAATATATTCCTTGTTTTGTTGAATGGGTTCCCCATACATAGGAAAAGTTTATTCCCTTGTTTTTTACCCGGTCCCGGAGGGATTGATAAGACAAAGCCCCCTTTGCATCCGGTTCCAGGTACCCCAGTTCATTGTTCCCCCCGATATAAATCCTGCCTTGCTCATCCATAGCCAGTGAACGTACGGTGTAGTTTGGCACCTCGATCACCCGCCAGGAAACACCGTCAAACTCCAAAACTCCCCCATGGTTGGCTGCATAGATAATCCCGTTTTTGTCCTGAACCATGCCCCAATTTTGAGCTTGATGGTCATACTCCTTGTAGTTATAGTTCTTGAAATATTTGAACCCGGTATCCTGGCTGTACAATGTGTGGATAATTGGAGAAGACAGCCCCAAAAACACGATTGCTAAAATGAGTGTGATTTTTAAATACATATCCCATCTCTTCCGGTATTTACACATTTGCTGCACCCACTTTTATTCTCCTTTCTTTTTAGAAAGTATACACTAAAAAGCGTATATTTTTCAACCCCCCGGTAATAAATCCACCATAAGTTTTTTTTACCACGAAGGGCACGAAGGGCACGAAGAGGGGAAGGTAGGAAAGTGGAACCAATGGGAACAAATAAAACTAACGACGCAAAGAGGAATAGCCGTGCAAGTCGAAAGTTTTTGTGGGGTGCAGGGGCGGTTTTTACAAAAAGAGCCCCTGCCCGCCGGAGGCAGAAAGGTTAAGGCTGCTCCTCTTTTTCTTCGATCATATCCATTGCCATTTGCAAGCTGACGCGCATCCGCTCCAAAGATTCCGCCAATTCCCCTACCTCATCCGTGCTTTTTACCCTTATCGATCGCTCCATTAAACCGGTGGAAATTTTCTCCGTTACATCGGTCAAATAGCGCAAGTTTTTTATCAGCCCCCGGGATAAAAGAAAACTTAACAGGATACCGGCTAACAAGATAACCACACTAATAATGATCAATCGCCGGATTTTTTTCGCCAGCTCCTCTTGAAAGGTACTCAATTCGATGTCTACATCCAGTATGCCCGATATCCCACCATTGGAATCGAAGATAGTACCATAGGCAGACATCCATATACCGTGCGCGTCTTTAAAAATTTTTGTATGACTGCTTTTCCCTTTATTGAGGGCCGGCCACATCTCCGGCCGAATCCGGTAGGTGTCGCCGACAAAGGGCTTACCAAGGTGGGACATCACGATATATTTAAGCTGTTCCCCTTCCCGCCGGAAGGTATAAATGTCTGCTTTCAGGTTATTCCTTTTTTTGATATCCCGGAGGATTTTTTGCAGCTTTTTAAATGCTTCGCTGTCGGCATCTCCCGGCGCTTTGATCCGGTCGTGCAGGTCGCCGTCGATCATTAAAGCCCCGGTGGTGGCAATGGCTTCCAACCGCAGCCCGATGCTTTTCTCTAAATCCAGGTAAGAGGTTTTATATGAAAAATAGATGAGAATCCCTGCCGTCGTTACCAGCAGCAAGAAGGTAAATATCATTATTTTTAATCCCAATCCCATGCGTTTCATTATTTTTTTCTCCTGTATTCATAAATTACGTCTTGAACGTTATCGGTGAATTCCTGCCGTTTAGAGGCATCCATCCGTTCCGAAAGTTTTTTTATCAATGCGGAAACCTCTTCATCGGGGAAATTGTTCTTGGAATAACCCAGTTTCTTCATTTCTTTGCTTAAAACCACTTTGGCAATGGGACCGATCACCCGGGCCAGTTCCAATTGAATCTTTTCCATCAGTTCCGTTGAAACAGGGTTGGCAACTTTAGCTTGAGTTATTCTCTTTTTTTCCAATTCAGGTAAGCGGAACGTCTCGGTGGAGGTTTTTAACTGGTCCAGGTGGGTGGTGATAAATATTGAAAGAAAGGATTTGCTGACGTCTAGTGATGTGATTAGAAAGAGGATTCCGGGGTCTAATTTCCATATCAGTATCCGGCCCTTTTCAAACCAGGTATCGATATCGGAAATTCCGAAAGGAATGGCCTGGATGATTTGTGCCACCGGTGAGAAACGAAGCTTGTACTTGTCCTGTTCAGCGGCGCCGGTCTTTTTAAGGAAGCTGTTAATCAATTGTCCCTCCCCGTTAAAGAGAAGGGCATCTGTCACACCGGCCAGCGAAGAGATTTGCGGGAGCGGGTCGGTGGTAGCTTTCGGGGTTCCGGCCTCCGCCATTTGTTTTTTTAGCGACAGGCTGGATATGGTTTGGTCTTTTTGTCTAAACAGCAGGGTTCTCAAGGTTGAGTCCCGGGGGGAAAGAGCCACTATCTCTTCCGGGGTACTGATTATTTGGAAATGCCACTGCCCCAATTCCGCGGCCGCGTTCAGTTGTTTCATACTCTCGTAAAAGACGTAAAGGGTATTTTTCCACCGGTCGGAAACCCGGCCCTGTTGATTTAATATGCTGCCGGATTCGCTTAGGGTCATGGCTCCGTGCAGCCTGTCCGGGGTGAAGATCGAAGGAAAATGATTTTGCAGCACCAGCAAACCCTGGTTAAGGGATGTGTTCAAGGATATTTTACTTTTAACCGCCGTTGGGATTTCATTGGTTCGACTATACTGGGTTTTCCCGGCATCAGGTGACGCCAGTTCCTTTTCCAGGGCCTCCAGGTCCCAAAGCAGCTCCCTGCAATTGATATAACGCTCATCCGGGGTTTTTGCCGTCATCCGATTGAGAATCTCAACCAGCCGTGTTGGGATACCCGGCATGATCTTTTTCAGGTCCGGCAGCGGTTCGTTCAATTGCTTCATTAACATTTCCACGGTGTTGTTGGATAAAAACGGGGGGCTCCCTGTCAGCAGGTGAAAAAAAACAATACCCAGGGAATAGATGTCTGAGCGTGAATCCATCGGCCTCCCGGAAACCTGCTCCGGTGAGATGTACTGGGGCGTACCGAAAATCATACCGTCCTGGGTCTGGGTGACACTTTTTTGCATCTTTACCAATCCGAAATCGGTAATAGCGACATGACCTTTATTGTTCATTATCAGGTTGGAGGGTTTGATATCCCTGTGGATCAAGCCGGCATCATGGGCGACGGCTAAACCCTTAGCCACTTGCGATACAACCGATACCGCTTTCTCTATAGGAAATTTGCCGCTGCGTCTCAGGTATTTATCGAGGGTCTCCCCGGGGAGATACTCCATAATGATATAAAATGCGTGGTTATCCAATTCGGCAAAATCGAAAATTTGAACAATATAGGGGCTTTTTAAACGGGCGGTGGCCCGGGCTTCCCGCTGGAAACGTTCTGTGGCAGCGGGGTCATTGGCTTTGTCCGGCAGTAAAAGTTTGACCGCCACCTGGCGCTGCAGCGATTCCTGGTAACCCAGGAAAACGGCTCCCATACCCCCGCGGCCGATCTTTTCCCGGATGACTGCAGGGCCGATTTTTTCCCCGATAAAAGAAGAAAGGTAATCTCCTGTTTTGTCTGCCGGTTTAACGCTTTTTGCACCTGCTGATTTTTGTTTTTTTAGGGCCTGGAGCAACTGATGAATATCCAGGGGTTTATTTAGCACCGTTTCTTTGTTTTCGGTTTCCAGTTTTTTAGCCAGTTCCGCCTGTTTTTTCCCCGCTATAAAAAGCTTGGGTATCCCGGATATTCCCCGGGTATTGCCAATCCATTGGTAGAATTCAAGAAATTGGGGCCCCGGTATGTTTAAATCGATAACCAGGAAATTGGATGATTGGTTGCTGAGTGCCTCTATTGCCTGGTTGACGGTAGTGCATGAGAGAATTTTAAAATTCTGCTTTTCCAGTTGTTGGCGGAGGATATCGGCATGTTTCGGATTGGCTTCTACTAACAAAATTGTATCCATAAGTATTCTCTCAGCAAAAAAAAAATAAGGATATAGTTTATAATAAATGAGACATAATTTCAACATCCCGTGATTTTTTTTAAAAATATTTTGCCCACGGCGTGGGCACCCTTGAATTCTTTTTGATTTTTGATTAATATAAAATCTTGCAAAAAAATAAGGAGAAAAGCAATAAAACATTTTTTTTTGTTCATCATTTTCGGATTGATTCTTTTACCCCCAGGTATGTCCGCGGAAAAGTCAAAACTACCTGACATTGAGTACTTTATCTGCCTGTCCCCTTTTTCCCAATAAAGGAAGAAGAAGATGAAAAAAACGTTTCCAATCATGATCTTGATGTGCCTGGTTTTCTCGATTCATTGTAACCGGGACAAATCTGAAAATATTAAAGAAATTGTTCTAAATCCGAAGGATGAGTCTGTAGATGTCGAATTTACAAAAGAGAAAAGTATCCTTTTTACCGGGGTAAACTATGGCCGCCTTTTCATTTATAATGAAGGCTCAAACGGGAATTTTTATATTTATGTATCTGGATACGATTCGGAAACGGAAAAAAAGGAGAGAGTAAAAAAATACGACAGCGATTTGAATTTCATTTCCCAAAAGGAGTTTCCTTTCGGTCAGGGACCGGGGGATGTAGGAACAGGAACCACTTTTTGCCAGGTAGGCGATTATATTTATGGGCCGGATAATGTATTCAGGCGTGTTAGTGTATTTGATAAAAATTTTAATTTTATCAAGTTTGTAAAAATGATAGGCACTGTTCTTTCCACTACTTTTACAAAAGATGGTGACTATTTTTGGGGATTTGAAAGTATGTGGCATCAGAAGGGACATACTGTATATCTAGTTCGTTGCATATTTCCCGGGTTGAATAGAAATAGAATCCATCGTATCGGTACATATTGGATGTGGAATAAACAAAAAAAACACATTGTAGGTAAAAACCCTCATCTTTCTTTTTTTATTAAAAAAGAAAGGATATATTTTCTGAATTCAGCAGATTACAGGATCATCATGTTCGATATGAAAGGGAATAAGTTGCAACAGGTACGCATGAGTGTAGATAAACAAAGAGTACCCAAAGAAAAAAAAAAAGAGTGGTTGATTGAACAAACAAACCCAAGGCTTGCAAAAAAATGTGATTTGACGGATATTATTCAACCTGCTTCATGGGCAATTCCCCTGGAAAAAGGATTTGCAGTAATCAAGAGAAAGGATTACATTACCGGATGCCGGGGATTGGCGGAGGCGGACTATTTCGATTATCAATTAAACCTCCTGGGAAAAACCCGGGTACCCTGCTTCTATCAAATATTTGACCTAAATAGTAGTTATCGCATGCCGGAATCTTATAGTTACCAAAATGGGTACCTTTACCTAATATATGAAGACGAAGAAAAGGAAGAGTACTATCTCGAAAAATGGAAGGTAGAGGAGAAGTTATGAAAAAAATCAGGTTATCCCCCCTTGTATTCAAAGTAAAAGGAGCAAAAAATTACGCCTTTTTCGACCTTCTCAACCGGGTCTTATTCCAGGCCGCTCCTGGAGGAAATATTGAAGAGTTAAAAGACTTCCTCCTGGAAAAAGAACTTGTATGCAATACCGAACGTGTGGTTCCATTTAAATTCCAGGTGGATGTATCCGATTTCAAGGAAAAGATCATCATACGGGAACTGCAAATAAGAGTAACCGGTAGATGTAACGAAAACTGCCCGGAATGCGGCCAACCTTGCCGCTGCTTTAAAGGGGATGGAGATATTTCCGGCGATACCCTTAAAACCCTTTTTCAACAACTGGAAAACTTGCCGGTTCACGAAGTGGTGGTAACCGGGGGAAATCCCCTGATTATAACCGATGCGTTGGATGTGTTAAACATGATTAGAAGAGAAGTCCCGGCAAAGAAATTTAAAGTGTTATCCATGGCAGTTGTAGAAACAGGGGAAGCGAATCGATTAAGGGAAATGGGATTTGAAATTGTAACTTCCCATAAGTTAGTCTCTGAAATTACGGAAGACCAAATGAAAATCGATGCCTTCACTTTCTTTTACCAACAGGAATTTAATCCATGTTGGGGAAATTTGGTTGCCGTCGATGTGGATGGCACGATTAAACCCTGTTTGTGGGCGGATGATGTGCTGGGAAATATTCATGAAAATAATATTGGAGAGTTGGTCATCTCAGGAGCCTTCGACGAGTATTGGGAGTTAACAAAAGACAAAATAGATACTTGTAACCTGTGCGAATACCGGTATGGTTGTTTTGACTGCCGGGTGTCCGCGCGAAAAGAGATGGGTTCGCTAACGGCCAAAACTGCCGGATGTAATTACAATCCCCAGTAGGAAAGAAGAAAAGCGGAAAAGCGGGCCGGTGCTTTACTTTTTTCGATTGCAGGCGTTCTTTAGAATCCATATATATTTTCCCTAAGGAATTTTGTTTTAAATTATTAAAAGGTTTTTTCCGGCCTGTCCCCTCTTTCTCCTTTTGGGGGTCTCTTCCCGGTCGATATCCATAGACTCATCCTGGGACAAAAATTTTGATATTCGACTGTCCCCTTTTTTCCTTCCTGGGCTTAACCAGGGTTTTGTAAATTTTTTTTAAAAAAAAATAAAAAAACAGTTGACAAAAATCTTTTTTTATACTATAATATTAACATACAACGGTACAGGA
>Ga0114923_10001781_pt1 | contig 14755 bp, 18 predicted proteins | sample SumtaG_FD_89578 | JGI IMG/M metagenome (GOLD analysis project Ga0114923, IMG submission 89578) | Deep subsurface microbial communities from Indian Ocean to uncover new lineages of life (NeLLi) - Sumatra_00157 metaG | ecosystem: Environmental > Aquatic > Marine > Oceanic > Sediment | place: near...
TCGGCAAGGCTCACCATTTTCAATTTACTAGACTCCTTCGCAGAAGCTCAGAATCTGCGGTGGTTCACTGAAGTTCACCATCCTCAGCCTGCAATTTAGCTTCAGATGATATAATCCTTCTATGTGGAAAAAGATATCTTCTAAGGTTATATTTCAGCATTCTAGAATAACCCTAATTGAAGATGAGGTGGAACTTCCTTCTGGAGACAAAGTGTCTTACTTAAAATACAAAGGTGGTGGAGGCGCAGCAACTGTAATTGCTAGAAAAGGAAACAAAATACTTTTACAAAAAGAGTATTCTTATCCTCCCAACAAAATACTTTTACAGTTCCCTGGTGGATCCATAAATACAAAGAAAAACCTGAAAACTGAAGCCAACAGAGAGTTGATGGAGGAAGCTGGTTATAAAGCAGGCAAGTTAGAACTTGTAGGCAAGTATTTAATGAACAACAGAAGAAGCAATACTTACATGTATGTCTTTGTTGCCGATAAATTAGTTGAAGACAACTTAGAGAGTGACTTAGAGGAAGATATTGAAAATATCTGGCTTAAGGAAGAAGATGTTGACGAATTAATCAGAAGTGGAGAGTTTGAAAACTCGCATTCACTTGCATCGTGGAGCTTGTATAAAGCTCATAATAGAAGTTCCTGACCCGCCCGCAACGACTTCGCTTGCGATGTCGGGCGAGGTAAAGTTTAATATAATAAGGAAATCTAAGAAGATATGGCTGTTGCAATTTTCTTTTCGATTTTAGTTATTCTATCTTCATGTTTGGAAACACGATGAGTTAATATATCAGTACTTTCCCTTATGGTCTTCAATTCACCCATAATTTCATCCATCTTTGTGAAAAATTCGTCTTTAGTTGGAAGATTCTTGGTATTCTCTTCAATTCTTTCATCAACTATCTTCTCAATTTCATCAAGGTCTTTTATTGTAAGCGTCATTGTCTTATTAAACGCTGTGAAACACCAAATGTCAAACCTAAATAGAAGTTCCTGACTCGCTCACGCCACAGCTTTAGCGAGGCAAAGCCATCCTTCACTAAAGTTTCGGAATGGCACGGCCCTCTTTCACTGAAGTTTCGGAATGGCACGGTAAAGTCAATCAACCTCCACCTCATGGCTTCCCCAATTCTCCTTTTTCTGCTAAAATCTCTCCTTATGGTTGAAAAATTTAGTGCTAGAGATAGTTTGAAAAATATATTGAAAAGTGACCACAGAGAATATAGGAATCAGGCTCTTAGTGACGCTGGAATTGATTTTGTTCCCGCTGACGCAAGACATGTACAAATTCTTATAAGAAAACCTGGTCCATCCCAAACGGAATCTATCTACTGGGCTTTTGGCGAAGCACCCAATGCTGATATTGATGTTAAGAGAATCACATTCCGACAATTTGAAATATTGAGAAATTCTCGCATTAAAGAAAGAGAGGTTTAGTTTTTGAAATTCACTTTCCAGCAACACGAAGAAGATGGGGTCGCGAGCGGGTGCATGGCTATGCAGGATATCATATCTATCTGATAACTGCCAAGCTCGTAGGAGTTGCCCAAATATTCACAACCGGCCTATCCTTTGTGTACATAAACGAATAATCTTTATTTATATTAAGCACAACCTCCACCGGCACCACCCCTTTCTTGATATAAAAATCGGCAAAGTCTTTTAATTCATTCGATTGAAATCCGTCTTTTGTCAGGTTTACCAATGCAAAATCGACATATAACATCTCGTTGTCGATTACAATTTTATTAACAGGAATGTCCCAGTCTTCCGAATCACCGAATTCCTCAACCACCATAATTTTCTGAAGTTCAACTCCATTTGCATCCGTGAGCATAACCGAACCGCCCTCAAGTGAAATTTCGATTCTTATGCTCAAATAACTAACCACCTCGGAATTCTCTTCATCTGTCCCTGTATGCAACGAGAGGCTAACTTTTCGCAGATCTGTGTCTACCTGCTCGACACTCGCCTTTACTTCTCCAATATTCCCCGGAATACTCGCCTCGCTTCTTAGAACTTGTACCCTTTTTGCCAAACTGGATAGAACTAAAATGCCAATTACTGCAAGTATAAAGATCAGTATTCTTGAACTTTTGAATTTTCTTTTTGCCATTTAATTATCTCCTTCTATCATTAAGTCCTTGTAATTCATAAGGACAATTTTTATATCCTCAATATCGACCTTGCCATCCATATTAACATCAAATATATCTTTGTTCTCAACCTCGATGTTGGGATTGTGAGAGAAAATAGATAAAAGCTCCGCGATATCTTTTCCGTTTATTACGTTATCCGAATCAAAATCCCCCGGAATTAATTCCTTTTCATTCCAATAATACCTGTTTCCTCCGCGTGATATCCGAACACCTTCATGCTTTTGTTGCAAATACCCGTCACCTTTTAATAAAACCTCAAATAACCCCGGCCTTATGTCGGTAATCGTTCCTTTGTAAACACCTTTATTATCAGCCTTGGTCCAGACATTGTTATAGACATGAAGCTCCTCGTCTTCCATTCGAAAGATTACTCTTACTTTCTTGTCCGGCTTTTTCGTGTCAATTCCAAAAAACTTTGTCCAGAAGTCAAATTTTGTAACTATATAAATATATTGAATAACCGGTGTCGGTTCGACTTCAGTATGACTTGCCTCGTTAATTACCGTGACATTATTTGCCAAAGCTACTCCTCCAACTCCACTCCCATCACCGCCATCGTCCCCATCACCGCCATCGTCCCCATCACCGCCATCGTCCCCATCACCGCCATCGTCCCCATCCTGTGTGGGACAGTTTCCTTGAATATCTCCATGTGCTGTGTGCGCCGAAAGCGCATTGTCGGATACTTCAATTTGCACCCAGGGATTAGTATCGGAACCCGTGTTGTGACAGACAGCAACTTTATGTTCTTTCATTTCTTTTGCCCGATTTCTTATATCTTGCTCGCTTTGAACCAGAAGAACTCCGGCAGCAACACTGACAATAAGAAGAAATACTCCAAATAACGAACCTGCTGATGAAAATACCCTATTTAATCCCATTATTTCCTTACCCTATTTGTACCATAAAAGACATAATTCACCAACCTATCCTTCACTTATCTCTATTAAACAAATAGACTCTCCAATCGGTAGTTTCAACATTGAAAGTATCTACCAGTTCTCCGCTTCTAAAGCCGTTCATTACGTTTGCAGGATCTTCCCTTACTACAGTTTCCTCCGAAGTCGAGACGACAAAAAGGTTATCCGTGATTTCAAACTGATTTTCAAGAAGTAAATCGACTCCCTCGACCAACGCCGTGTGTCGATAAATTGTTCCTAAAGGATCATTATCTTCACTTGCCAGCACCGCGATGTTGATGTTTTTCAAATTGCGCGAAGATGATATACCTTTGATATGATGAATTGATTCGGAGACAACAAATGCCCCGGGCGGATATATCGGTTTGGTAAGTACCCCTCGCAACGAAAACATGCTCCCTAGTATAAAAAGTAAAATTATCAACTTTTGTATCATAAGTATTTCTTTACTTCTTTTATAAAAAAGCCAAGTGACAAAGAAAGGGAGTGCTAAAAGAAAATATCTATTACCAAAGGTTGGCAAAAATGAAATTGCAGCAACTTGGGCAATGGTTGGAATAAGAAACACTAGATATTTACTTTTCGCTTTCAAGTTTTTGTAAAAGAATATTAGAAGGAGTGGTATTAGGATATATGCAAGGTGCTCACTTTGTGTTAAATATTTCAAAGATTCGAATGAATTGGTAATTAACGTCTGTGGAAATGATAAGAGCTCACCTCCGGCCCCGGCAGTAAACATATTATGTTTAATAAAATAATTAAAGAAAAGACCGGGTGGATTTTTGAGGTCAAAATAGATGAATGGGATTATTGTAAGAAAAAAACCGAACGGCATTACTACTGCTTCCTTATACCTCTTTTTATAAATATCAAGAAAAAATACTACAGCGGCAAAAGTGAAAAATGAAAAAACACTCAAATAGTGAAGGTGAAACGACAAACCCAACGCTACTCCGGAAACAAACTTCCCGATCTTTCCACCCTTAAGGTAAAAAATTATTGCCAGAAAAGTAAAGAATGGTACGAGGTGTGGATTCCATGCCCAACGACTAGATTCAAGCAAAGGATACCAAATGATTATCAATACCCCTACCCAAAGAAGTAACTTACTATTGATTCTTTTAATTAAATATAAAACCAATCCAACAGTCAGAATCCCAAAAAAAGCTGTTCCATAAGCGGGGCTTGCCGGTTCAAAATTTCCCAGATAAGCAAAAGGAAGTAATAGGTAGAATGTTAGAGAAGGATAAATTATTGTTTTTGTTCCATCAATGGGGCCAATCAAAGTAATATCTCTGTCAACAAAAATACGATGTATATCAACCAGATTTTGCGACTCATCTCTTGTGAAACGCGTAGTCTTTTCAATGTTGTAAAAACGAGTAAAACTCACCGCAAGAAATAAGAAAGCAAATAGCAGGAGCTTAACTTTTCCCTTACTTTTTTTCATCATATAATTACCCCATTATCTCATTATAATATTTACTATGTTAATTATTGGAATTACCGGAACAACCGGCTCGGGAAAAGGAACCGTTGTTGAGTATCTCACAAAAAATAAAAACTTTCTTCACTACCCAGTCAAAGATTTCGTAACCAAGGAAATCAAAAAAAGAAAACTTAAAGTCAACCGGGAGTCGATGAGGATTGTTGCCAACGAACTGAGAAAAAAGAACCACCCCAGCTATATTGTTGATTCACTTTATGAAAGTGCCAAAAAGGATGGCAAAAATGCAATTATTGAAAGCTTGCGAAACATAGGTGAAGTCAAATCACTTCAACAAAAAGGCAACTTCTTTCTATTCGCTGTGGATGCCGACCCGAAATTGAGGTTCAAAAGAATAAAGTTAAGAAAAAGCGAAAAAGATAATGTTACATACAAGGAATTTCTCGAGGGTGAAAGGAAAGAAATGCAAAATACCGACCCCAATAAGCAAAACTTGAAAAAATGCATCGACATGGCCGACTTCCGATTCGAAAACAATGGAACAATAGAAGAGCTCTATGGTAAAGTAGAAAAAGTTTTGGATGAAATCAATTCCTTTGATGAAATCATTTCCTTTGATGAAATCGAAAAAACGAGGTAGACCGAAAAAGAAAAAGTACATTCGACTTTCCTGGGATGATTACTTCATGGAAGTTGCAAATGCCATTTCAAAAAGAGCAACATGCGATAGAGGAAGAAGCGGATGCATCCTAGCAAGAAATAACCAAATACTTGCAACGGGTTATGTTGGATCTCCGACCGGCTTTCCTCATTGCGATGAAGTTGGACACAAATTAAAAAAATTAATCCATGAAGACAGTTCTATTACTCAACACTGCGTACGAACGGTCCATGCAGAACAAAATGCAACAACACAAGCTGCAAAAAGCGGAGTAGTCATTGAAGGAGCAACCCTGTATCAACGAATGACTCCGTGTCGGGTTTGCACTATGCTTCTTATAAACGCAGGTATAAAACGGGTTTATTGTGAGCGAAAATACCACGCCGGAGCCGAATCAGAGAAAATGTATAAAAAAGCAGGTATAAAGGTTGAGTATAAAAACAACGAAGTACAAAAATACAAAAACCAGTAAAGCAATCCATTTTCACCTCTAGGAGTTCAAATTAGCTACATTTGTGTTAAAATATAGGACAAATGGACATTACTCCTTTGGAAATTGAGCTTGTCCGCCAGAAACCCGGCAGTGACGACTGTCTCCGCGCCTGTGCCCTGATGATATTCAACCACTACGGCGACCCAATTACAAAAGAAGAGCTTTGGAAAAAGCTGCATGTTTATAAAAAGCATTCAGGTTTAAAAGGAGGATATATTCAGGATCTTGGCCGCTTCGCCCAAAAACGAGGTTATAAAACCAAAATCCACCACTATGATTGGAGTTGGTGGAATGACAGCATCCAAGAAGCTATTAAAAAGGGTAAAAAAAGCACAATAAAAGCCCTGAATATTTTAAAAAATGAAAAGAAGGATTGGCCGGATAAAAAAATAGTTAAGAAAGAAGTTAACTATCTTAGAGAAAAGGGTTCATTCCAATTTTCCCTACCTAAACTTATCGATATTGACTCCTACCTTATGAATAAAATTCCTGTAGTCATTCTTGTTAATGCAGAGTATTTATATCATCAACCTAAAGTTGATATTAATCATTTTCTTCTAGTGGTTGGTAAAAAAGACGGAAAGTATAAAATAAAAGATCCTTTGTACGCTACCGAAGATGTTGAAGAACATGAACTTCTCTATTCATGGGGAAAGGCTGGTGGATGGATGATGGCCATAAACCCCAAGGAACAACCTTCTCAAGTAAAACAGTCGCAACTACGATTCTAATCATCTATAATATCTCTCAACTTACAAAAACTGCCCCAATGTATGGGAAATAATAAAATAAAGACTACTAAAGAAATTTTAAAATCCAATAGTAAAGTACGACAGGCTTTTGAGTTATCCAAAAGTGCACACAAAGGTCAAAAAAGATTATCGGGTGACCCCTACTTTAGCCATCTGCATGAAGTTGCAAATATCATTGCTGCCTGGACAAGTTACGAGCAGGAAATTAATACTAATCTTATTTGTGCAGCACTCCTTCATGACACAACAGAAGAGACTAATATAACGCTCGCCGAAATAAAAAACAAGTTCGGTTCAGAGGTAGCAAGTTTGGTTGATGGAGTTTCGAAGCTCAAATCCAGAAAAAGAAAGGAGGAAGACTGGCTTACACTCCAGAAAGTAATAAAAAGAGGCTATCTTGACCCTAAAGTATTCATCCTAAAACTCGCCGACAGGACTCACAATATGCGTACTCTTTCCTACATGCCAAAAGCGAAACAAATTTTAAAAGCTTCCGAAACGAGAGATGTATATGCGAAGTTGGCCGAAGCACTCGGTATGTGGGAAGTTAAAGTCGAACTCGAGGACTTGTCGTATAAATACCTCGACCCCAAATCTTTTAAGAAAACTAAAAAGGAAATCGAAAACGACAAAAGAGTTACGATATCGGCAACAAAAACTACCAATGCACTTAATAAGTTACTACTTCGATGCAACATCAAAGCACGGATTTACCTTTCAGTGAACGGTTGCTGGGTTGTTGAGACGAAAAAGGATAAGATGTTAGATAAGGGTATTAGTGCAAAGCGTGACATAAAAAACATAAACGACGTTGTAAGTTTCAGGGTTTTGGTCGAAAATGTCGACAATTGCTACAAAGCTTTAGGTGTTATTGAGCAGTATTATGCGGACAAGGTTAATGAGGAAGAATTTGACAACTATCTTTTAAAGCCAAGGATAAACGGTTATTCTGCTCTTCAAACAACGGTCATTACCAAGTATGGTGCAATAGAAATTGCGATCACAACCGAAGATAGGGAAAGCTTCAATAGGCTGGGTATAGTGAGCCTGCTCACAAAACGTAATAATGTAAACTTGAGTAAATACGTGCTTAAAGTTATATTTAATCAAAGTGGAGAAATCATGTTTCTTCCCAAAAAAGCAACCGGCTTGGATGCTCTTTATAAAAATCCCCTTACAGCCGCAAGTGCAGAGGCAATAGTAGTAAATGGGAAAAAACAGCCCCTATCGAAGGTATTATCCAATGGCGCCGTAATTTCCGGAATTTATTCAAAGAAAGTAAGACGAGCAGCTAATAAAAAATTGCTTAAGTACGGTCTTCCTGACACAAAACGCATAATGCTCGCTCAAATTAATTTGTCTGAGAAAGAAAAACTAATTGCAAAAGGTAGAAAGAAAATTCAAAAAGTACTTATTCCAAGAGGAATTCTAAGCCTGTCGGATATTGATGAGGTAGCATGGCAATTGGTTTATCTTTGCAATGCGGAAAGTGTTTACGACCTGCTATTTAAATATGCAAAAGGGTTAATAAAGGAAAGCCAGATCAATAACCATTTAAATAAGCTGGGATTGATAAAAGAAAAAGGAAATTTATCAACAGTATTTTTAAAGGGGAAAAATAAACCCGGAATACTTGCCAAAGTTTCAAATAAGATTGCGAAACTCGGCGGTGATATCCAACTTGTTAAACATTCAAATATGGGAAATCTTTATACTTTAAGACTCCTAATAAGGGGTCTTGATGATGATAAAGAATTAAGTTTAAGAAAGTTCTTAGAAAAAGGAAATGATTTCAGTTACATTCAAATAGTATGAATAAACATGGTTGAGTCGCACAATAATATTAATGAGTAAAAGTATGCCTTGAACATAAAAAAGTTCTGGTTTACTATTCGTACTAATGCAAAACGATCACGTATTCATAACTCAAGAAATACCATCCCCGCCGCCCAAGGGTACACAAAGTTGGAAAAAGATATCTTTTATTATGCTGGCAATTTTTGTAGTTATCGGCTTCGGTGTTGGTTCCTTTTATCTTGGAAAGCAGAGTGTTGAGACCGACTCCGAGCCTACCCCAACCTCAGCATTAAACAATCTACTAACTCCATCTCCTTTTGAAACTCTTGCCACACCCACTCCAATTGCTACCATTTCGGCAACACCGACACAAAAAGCAGGAGCCAGTTCCACGCCCACTGAAACTCCAATAACCAAATCGAGAATACTAAAAGCAACTGCCCAACTGGACGGTTTCAGGGCAAGTAACGGCGGGGGTAATAATTCGGTTGATATCAGGGCAGGAAGAAACGAAAATTTAGTAACAAGAGGTTTTGTCAGCTTTGATATCGATGGAATTCCCGAAGGAGCAACGATAACCGAAGCCACACTCAAACTTTATCAAGTAAGGGCAATCGGGAATCCCTACACAGCCAGTGGGGTTTTGGAAGTGGACCATCTCACATATGGTGATACTTTGGACGGGAGTGATTATTCCATGGCAGCACTTCTTTCCGGTTTTGCTACTCTCTCAAAAAATAAAACTACCGGTTGGAAGGAAACGGCAGTAACGAATGCTGTAAAAGATGACGTCGCCAACGCCCGTTCAAAAAGTCAGTTTAGAATTCATTTTGAAACGGAAGTAAAAGGTGGAGACGTTGCAGGAGATTTTACCTATTTTGAATCAGCTGATGACTCTGAAGGAACCGGAAATACTCCACAATTAATCATAAAATACTACTAACTTTATAAGGTAATTTAATCGTCGGATTTAACTTTAATCTTTACCACTTCACCGTCTCTTTTTGTCTTGACAACCGATTCGACACCCCGGTTGTCTACTGTAATATCAAGCCTAGCAAATGGTTTCCCTCCTTCAACGATACCTTCCACTTGATCCTTCAATATTTCAGCTGCTTTAGGTGATATTTCTCCTTTATCCTCAATATTACTGGACTTCCCACCGCCATGTTTATCTGAGCTTGGACTATTTAAAAATATTGGTTTTTCTTTATTATTCATGGTATCTACTTCTCAAAACAAGAATGAATTATACTCAGATGTTTCTCTAAATTCAACTATTGAACGAAATTTCAGGTATAATGCATGTAATTATGGGCTTACTTAAAGAAAATCCTGTAAAGGCACCGTTCGGGGCCGGTTGGCTGCTTGGAAGAGTTAATCAAATTGAAGAGGAATTAGCCCCCCATCGTGTACCCATGAGGCAAAGAATGGATGCGGCAAGTATAAAATTCACCCAAGTCCAACATAATATTAATCACCAAGTAAAAGAAGCCAAAAAAAGAAAAAGACAAAAAAGAATAGAACAAAGGGAATTTATAGATGCCTCAAACCTTATTCCCCTCGGACAGACTGATCTCACTGGAAATATTATAAAAATCATGCATTTAAAACACCCTGGTGCTAGGGGGAAAATCTATGACGCACAATTTAGCCACGAGAATCCTCCCAAAACGGGCTACGGTAAATATAGAAATTTAACTTGGGAACAATATGAACCTATTCAGAAAAAAGCAGTTGAAAGAGGCATAAACTTCCTACTTGAAAGCGCCAGTGAAGAGGATAAATTGACACGTCGAACTACGTTTTTTCATCTTATGGATCAAAATGATGATACCACAACCTAGCACTTATCTGCTAAAATATATCTGGTGATTGATTATGATGTGCTTTAACGACCATTCGTTACTTACTTGCCTGAATAACACATCGCTAATAAGAAAGGGGGCGATACTGAGTGGTTATTGTAACCAAGAAAAAAGGAGAGTCGGACGACAGGTTGATTGCCCGTTTTAAAAAGAAAGTACTTTATTCCGGACTTCTTCAGGAAGCTCGCGACAAAGCTCGACATAAAACAAAAGCCGAGGAAAGGAAAGAGAAAAAAGCTCGTGTTAAACACCAAATCGAGTTGGAGAAGAAAAGAAGGTATTAATTCAGTAAACAGTAATATATTCTGTCTAGCCGGATTTCCTGTTTCTAAGGAACGTATCAACAAACTGCTTTCTGTGATATCCTGTTATTCCGTGTTTTAATATTGCCCCCTGATGTTTTTTCGTGGCATATCCTTTATTGTTTACCCAATCATACTTCTTATATCTTTTTCTTTTTCCGATTTTTTGCATCAGTGAATCACGATAAACCTTTGCAACAATACTTGCGGCGGCAACAGACATTACTTTTTCGTCACCATTTATCACTGCTCGCTGACGAGCCCTTCCGTCACGCAATTTATGATTCTTTCTTGCAGTTTTTCTTCTGATAGGAATTCCCCTTATATATGGGATATAAAAGGCATCTATGAGTAAATAATCTATTCGGCTTTTTGCCCTTCGATTAGCGTCAGCAACTGCTTTCCTGAACGCCATTTTCGTTGCTTTCCCCATTCCAATCCTATTGATTGTTGCAGCACTCACTTCCCCTATTCCGAACGTTTCAGCGTTTTCGCGAATCCATTTATCGGAATTTTCCCGCTGTTTCGGAGTAAGCTTTTTGGAATCATCAATGTTGATAGTGTTTGGTATATTGTATTTTGTATATTGGGCTTTATTGAATACTACACAAGCGGCGACTACCGGACCCGCAAAACAGCCTCTTCCAACCTCATCAGCTCCGGTCACAAGCTTAAATCCTCTTTTCCACAGCTTTCTTTCGTAGGAGAAATTAGGAGATTTCATTTTTGAATTTCTATTTACCAACCTGGGACATTCTTCTTTATTCTACGCTTTCTTGAAGCTGCAGCACCAGGATATTTCTCGGCAACAGCCTTTCGAAGACGCCCTTTATTAAACCTGATAACATTCTTGCTTAAAGTACCTATATGCTCTCCAACAGCAAGATTTGAGGGTAAATCATAATAAAGTATTTCAGCTACATCTCCTGAGGGCCATCCCTTCGCTTGTAGAATGGAGCCCGACCACGTTAATGCTGCTTCATGATCACTTTCCCTACTACCTGGCAAATCATGAATATCCTCCTCCCTTTCGACTCTAAAACCAGCTTGGTCTACACCGCTAGTTTCCTCAGGAAATTCCTCAGGAATAACCAACTTCATGGCAGTAAGTGCCATTAACTCTAGATTAGTAATACCTTCAGGTGCTTTTTCAGGTACGCTTAATGTTTCTTCATACCCACCGGGATAAGTTAACTTAACAGCTTTTCTTCCAATTAACTCAACATTCACACCTTGACTCACAACTCGCTCAGACCGTTCAACTGCCATTTGAGCCGATTATAACACTCAATATCAATAAGCTGAAACTTCCCTCACCCTCGGGGAGACTAAAGCCACCCCAAGGGTGCTATTTACCGCTAATAATTATTGTTAATAAAGGCCATTTCTGCTACAATTCGAAGCTGTGAGGACTGCAATTACATTCCTAAAAGAAGTGAGGCTGGAACTGACTAAAGTCGTTTGGCCCAAGCGTGAAGAAGTAATAAAACTTACTTTGATTGTTTTTATTATTTCGGGTATAATTGCCGCATACGTAGGGGCACTAGACTTTGCCTTCACCAAGCTTTTAGAGCTTCTTGTTTCATTTTAAAAAAATGGCAGATAAAACCCAAGAAGAAAACATTGTTGATGAGCGTGGTACCGGGAAGAAAAAAATCCCGGGGCACATCATAATAAACAAAGACAAGACTGATAAGGGCAAGTGGTTTGTTGTACACACAACAAGCGGACACGAGGCTCGTGTGGCCGAGACCCTAAGACAACGTGTTGAGACCATGGGACTTGAGGATAGAGTTTTTGAACTCATGGTTCCCACTCAAGACCGGGTTGTTATAAGAGGCGGGAAAAAAGCAACCATAAAAGAAAAGATATTCCCCGGATACCTGCTTGTCAAACTTTTAATGGATGACTCAACATGGCTTGCTGTCCGAACTACACCGGGTATCACCGGATTTGTCGGCGCCGGGAGAACTCCTTCCCCGCTTTCCGAAACCGAAGTTGCAAATATCCAAAAATTCGTATCAGCCCCGGCTAAACGATTTAAGACAAGATTCTCAAATGGCGAGGCCGTAAAAATCACCGATGGGCCATTTTCCGACTTTCTGGGTACAATTGACAACATTGACCAGGAAAAAGGGAAAGTGAAAGTATTGGTTTCAATTTTCGGCCGCGAAACACCAGTAGAGCTCGATTTATTACAAATTGCAAAAGTGTAAATCAGGTTTTCATTGTTTACATTTTATTAAAATAAAAATATAATTTACGCACCTCACTTTCAAGTTTGACTTGGTTTGAGGAAGATACAAATGTATCGACGAACTTCATTGTTACTTTGTTCTTCGATACTAAATTTTCAGTTTACAATTTTCAATACCATGGCAAAGACAGTAAAGACAATCATTAAAGTAAACTTGAAGGCTGGTGAAGCATCACCGGCTCCCCCATTAGGCCCCGCATTGGGACAGCACGGTGTTGCGATAATGGACTTTGTAAAAGCCTACAACGAGAGAACTGCTGATATGAAAGGGGAGGTTGTTCCCGCAGTTATTACAATCTACGAGGATAGAAGCTTTACTTTTGAAATTAAAAAGGCTCCGGTTGCCGACATGATTAAAAAGAAACTTAATATCGAAAAGGGCTCGGGAGCAACTCCAAGAGAAATTGCAGGAACACTTTCCAAAGCCAATGTAGAAAAAATTGCCAAAGATAAAATTGACGATTTTAATACCGAAGACCTAGAGGCAGCGAAGAAAATCGTAGAAGGCACAGCCCGAAGTATGGGTGTGAAAATAGGAGAAAAGTAACAAGTAAAAGGTAGCAAGTTAAGTAATTTCCAGAACCTATTACGTGTTACCTATTACTTATAACCAATTATGGGAAAAACAAAAACAGCAGTTGTTTCGGGATTACCGGTAGAAAAACTTTCCGGTAAGGAGAAATATCTCGAAAAACAAAAGAAGAAAAAGGAGCAGGAAGCCCAGACAAAAGTTAAAGTTTCCAAAGTTGGATTGAAAGGCGGCGAAAGGATAAAAGTCGTGAGTGGAGATTTACCTCCGATAACCACAGAAGACACAGAAGAGTCCATAGAAGGTTCTGAAAAGAAAGCACGCAAAAGGATTAGGGGTAAAAAGTATAAAAGCGCAAGAGAAAAAGTGGATAAAAGTAAAACTTATTCCATTAAAGAATCGGTCAAGTTAGTGAAAGAAACATCGTACTCTAAGTTCAATGGAGCAGTTGAGCTTCATTTAGTAGTAAGAAAAGCAGGTCTTTCAGAAACAGTCAAACTACCCTTTTCTACCGGTAAAAAGAAAAAGGTAGAAATCGCTAATTCAGATACAATCAAGAAACTTAAAAGCGGAAAGGTTAACTTTGACGTTCTTTTGGCAACAGCCGATATAATGCCAAAGCTTGTACCTTTCGCAAAGCTATTGGGACCCAAAGGACTAATGCCTAACCCTAAAAACGGAACATTAATAAAAACAAAAGACGATGCAAAGAAGTTTTCGGGAAACTCAATCACCATAAAAACCGAAAAGAAACAGCCCGTAATTCACACTGTTGTTGGGAAAGTAGACCAAAAAATTGCAGAGCTTGAAGAAAATACGAAAGCAATAATTGAGGCAATCAATAAAAAGCAGATTACAAAAGCTTATCTTACTTCGACAATGGGTCCTTCGGTAAAAATCTCTCTTTGATTTTATTTTGTATTGAGTGTACGACTCTTCCGGGAAAATCAACAATCGTAACCGCGGTAATTAAAGCGTCCCTCATTTCAACGGGCAGCTCGTCTTTTTCATCAATCCTATCCCTCAAGGAATCCGCCCAGTAAGGTTGTTGTTTTTCTTTCATGCTCGTATTGTAGCGTAATTTTCCCAATTATTAAAACCCTTAAATTCTGGAGCTTGACTACTTTTTGTTTCTTTTATACAATTTACTCTGTCCTAAGACAGTATGGTTGGTAAATGACAAATTCCAAATGACAAATGTCAAATGGGTTTGGAAACACCTGTAAGTCGTACCGAGGCTAAATAATATTGCAAATAGTATTTAGAACGCGTCTTAGACGCGTTTTTTTATTGAGATCAGCGGAAATCAATTTTAAACCTGTCTGCCGGCAGGCAGGTCCGCGAAAATCATATTTATGCGAAAGCAAGAAAAAACATTTTTCGTACAGAATTTAACCGAAGAACTTAAGAGTGTGAGTTCTTTTATTTTAGTAGATTACAGTGGGATGGGTGTAAAAATGCAGCAAGACTTGAGAAAACGGCTAAAGGGAGTAAATGCAAAGATGTTTGTTGTAAAAAATACTCTATTTAAACTCGCAGGAAAGGCTGCAAAGGTTTCAAAAGA
>Ga0114923_10001782_pt1 | contig 14752 bp, 12 predicted proteins | sample SumtaG_FD_89578 | JGI IMG/M metagenome (GOLD analysis project Ga0114923, IMG submission 89578) | Deep subsurface microbial communities from Indian Ocean to uncover new lineages of life (NeLLi) - Sumatra_00157 metaG | ecosystem: Environmental > Aquatic > Marine > Oceanic > Sediment | place: near...
CCCGAAAACGACCTGGTATCCCCCTCCACCCTCTGAACCAATGGATGGATGATCGCTGGTGAGCTTGAATTGCGACAACCCTAACCCCATATAGGTCCCTTCAGGGGGCCAGCTCCATGCCGTCGCTGCAAACCCTGGGTAAAAGAAGGCGATCGCCAAGACCATGACCATCGATAGCCAGGTGAAAGACCTGGTATTTCTATTTTCTTTCAGCATCCCCTCTTCAGTGAACTGGATGTTTCTCATCACGGATACCTTTCCCGTGTTGCCCGGCGGCCGGTGGGACATCCCACCCAGGGACGCCCACCGGCCCCTCGTGCCCCCTCACTCGGCCATGGCATCCTTGAAAGCCTTAGCTATGACCTTGTACCCCGCGTTGGTGGGGTGAATTTCCAATGGGTTCGCCTGGTTGCGCTCGATAAGGAGCAGCCCCGACTGTCCCTGAAGGGCGCTGTAAAGATCGGCAACCTCTACTCCGCAGCCCCAATCCATCATCTGGGAGGCTCCGTTGACCTGGGAAACCACAAACCCCACAACATCGTTGAACGCTCCGACGACAGCGTCCACATCCTGGGGGATAGGCAGGGGAACGGTGTAAAGGTTCCCAACGTAGATCTGGACACCGGGAACACTGGTGCACAGCCCCACCAGGATGTTGGAGAGGTTCCCCCCGTACTGTGCCAGTACGGTCCCGGGGTCGGCTCCGGACAATATGGTCAGAAGGTCGTTTCCGCCCACGGTAAGGGTGACCACGTCAGGCCTGAACAGTGCAGCCTGTGGAACCTGGTAGTTCATCACGTCGCCACTGGCGGCACCAGGTACAGCGGCGTTGGTAAACAGGGTATTCGGTAACGTATCCACGACACCAGTCTTGTACAGCACGAAGGCATAACCGTTGGTCTGGGGTATAGCGCCGTAACCAGCCGTGAGGCTGTCCCCCAGGGCCATGTACCGAGTATGTTCGGCAAACTGCCAGGGCAACTCGGCTGCGGCGGGCATCGCCGCACCCAGGACCAGGACTGCCAGAACCAGTGAAATCCATCTGCTCTTCATCTCTTCCTCCTTTGTTAGTGTCAGACCGCTTTCCCTCTATCCATGGCCCCATCATCCCACGGCAACCCTGGCCGATCCCTGACACCGGTACGGAAAAATACATCTTTTTCGCAACAATTCTGCTACTTTTAACAATGGACCACGGGAGGCACGACAGATGGAAGCAGGAGTTAACGTATTAATATTAAAGAATAAAGGTTGTTTTCAAAAAGATGTGAGATCAATGCCCACAAAAGGGTGTTGTCAGTTTGATAATCGGGATTCCGGCCCTGCTCACTAACTGCCCGCTGACATGATATTCACCAGACAGTCACATACAGCTTACAGCCGGGTCACAGATCGCCGGTTAATGATTTTAGGTTCTTCCGACTAACGCGTACCTGGGTGATCTCACGCCAAACCCCGGCAAGCTGATTCACCACAGAGGCGCACCAGAGGACACAGAGAAAATCTGAAGTTGGATCCTGCGAACCGGGATTAAAGTTCACTTTTATCCCGGACAGCAAGGATCTCAAACAGCTTTGGTAAGGGGAATAGCCTCACTCCTTTAGGTTTCCTCCGTGTCCTCTGTGTCTCAAGTGAGTCACATTCCCTTGCCCTCCATAGTTTTAGCGAAGGAGTATGCCGTGACGAACGGGTGGTGAAAAAGAATTGAGATCTGGAATTTGGAGTGGCTGTGATCGGTTGTGATAAATCAGGTCTCATATGCAGGTGCTCATTTCCCGGATAAGTCTGATCTTATCCAGGAGTCTGTATGGGTTCTTCGACAGGCTCCTGAATGCTGGTTTGAAATACAGGGGATCAGGTCTGGGAAAGGGCTCTTTCATAAAGGGCGATCATATCCTTGGACGGTTTGACGCCTATCGTATCGCTGAGGGCAGCAACACAACGATGGTATACGGTCAAAGCTCTGGGGCGCTGTTTCAACTTGAGGTAGCATTCCATGAGATCGTAGTAATCCTCCTCAAAGGACCCATCTGTCACAATGGTCCTTTCAAAAAAATCGGCGGCATTCTTCCACTGACCAAGTATCCGGTAAGTCAACGCCACTCGCCTCAGGAATGTCAGATACAGGTTCCTGGCCTCTGACCTTCTGGGGCCTGTCCACGAATGGGCCGGATCATCAGGAAGAAAGAGGCCGCCGTAAAGTTCCAGAACACGGTTGCTCATCGCCCTGAGTTCCGATGAGGACACTTTTCTATCCAGCCTTTCAATGGACCTTTCAACAAAGCCCTTAAAAGCGTTTATATCGAGCCAGCAAACCGCTGGGTTAAGGGAAAGTTTCCCCTCCTTAAGAACCAGTGCCTCTCTGATTCCGATAAGCTTCCGCAATCGGTGGAGGGTGGTGGTGAAAGCTGTGTGGGCCATGTCGCCGTCCGCGACAGGCCACAAAACGTCAGTGATACTTTCCTGGCTCACTCCATACCCACCCAATGATATGAGAAGTTTCAGCAGGGAAAGAGGCCTCTGCTGCATCTTCCCCTTGAACGTCAATTCCTTACCACTCGTTTCCACCTTGAACTGACCAAGAGTATAGATCCTCATGGGCCAGGGCCATTTATCCAGTTCCTCGTGAGGCCCGACAGGTGATAATCTGCATTTTCTGATGACCTCCCGAACATATTCCTCCTCAATACCAGCCTGCAGAGCCTTCGCGCACAGCTGGGCAAGGACTTCCGATTGGGCTCCGGGAACATTAACCAGTCGCCGCTCCCGTCCCAGTTCCATCAACTGTCTAATAAGTAAAAGGGCTTTCTTCTCTTTGCCCTCAGTAATGGCAATATGGGAGGCGATCTGCAGGTAGAGGAACCGGATCAGAGGAGCTACCTTTTTCTCGTGCCCGGCAAACTCTACGGCCAAACGCGCGCCTTCATCCAGACTCTCGATGGCTCCCTTCGTATCACCCGAGACCACCATAACCTGTGCCTGCGAGATCAGGCATACGACGAGAGAGTACGGGACCCCGGCCTTCCTCGATAATTCGACGCTCAATGCCGCGTCTCTTATGGCTGCGGTCAGGTCCTTTCGAGACAGCGCTTCCCAGGCAGTAAGGAAGCGAAACTGCATGTACGTCATGAGACGATCCGGATTCACCAGGGGTTCCAGCCGGTCTATCAGCGTTCCAGCCTCTTCGAGACTCCCCGAACTCAGAGCACAGCACGTTCTGAAGCCCAGAAGGAACAGATCCCAGTAATGTATCCCGCTTTTTTCGGTTAACTCTAACCCCGCCATTGTTGACCGATTGCTTTCTTCTATATCACCGGTCATCCATTCAAAAGCTGCCTTGAGGGAATAGAAGTATATTGTTGAAAGGGGCATCGCCTCCGGGGATTGGATCCTGGACATGAGTACGTTGATTATGGCTTCACCCTTGAAAACATCCCCAATCCAGTAGAAGCTGTGGAGCAGTTGGTTGCCGATCATAACCTGCTGTTCCCTGTCCACAGGCCTTTCTATGAGCTCTCTTGCACGTTCACCCCAATCTGCGGTCTTGGTGAAATAGGGCTGTCGGTACATCAGGGCAGTGAACATACCCAATACGACCTTGGATTCTATCTCCCTGGAAGGAAAATCCCTGAAATGAAGCAGTATGCTCTCCAGTTCCTCAATCCAGTAATCAAGTGGTTGAAAATCACCCCAGTCATAGTTGTAGGTTTCAACTACACCTGCCCAGGCAAGGAAGGTCCCTGCTGGATCATCACGTCGGAGAAACTCATCGTAGGCCCGGATGAAGCTTCCTCTCGCTGCGTAGAGATCAAAAGGCAGGAGGCCCGCCGCGTACCAGTAGTTGACCCAAGGATTCCTTTCCCGGCTCTCGAGGGGAGCCTTTTCGATCCAGCCGCAGAGCGTCTGATGCCGGCCCTGGGCGATTAGCACCGGTGCTCTCTGAACTGCCAGCATCATGAGACCTTCCCAATCCTGTGCCAGGATGAAGAGATCAGCTGCGTCCTCGTACAACTCCTGGTCTGCCAGGATGTCTGCGGCATCCCGCATCAGGTTTCTCTGTTCCTTTTTCTTCAGGATCGTTTTGGCATGATTCTGCAGGAATTCACGGAACAAAGGATGGTAGCTGTAGACCGGCTCAGCCTCGAAGTGCTTTTCAGTAAAAAGATTACGCCGACTCAGATAGGAAAGGATGTCTCCTGCCCTTTCAATACCTGTGAGTCTTTCAGCCATCTTGGAGGTCATCCTGGGTAGAAAAGACGTCTTGATATAGAAGTTACGAGTTTCAGGATCGATCTTGTCCAGGATCTCTTCACCAAAGTAATCAAATATGCTTTCAGCGGAAGCCGCGTCAAAACTGGATATATCACTACCCAGGATCCTTTCCCTCTCAAGGAGAAGAATAAGCCCTGCCGGCCACCCCCCCAGTCTCTGATAAAGATTATTGATGGCTTGCCTGGTCAACTTTGTTTTTCCAGTCATTCTCAAGATGTTCGTGAATTCATCCAGGGTGAGATTGAGATCTTCACCTCCCAGCTGGCCAAGATCTCTGCTGGCGCGCATCCTGCTGAAACCGGGAAGCGGATCGTGCCTGCTGATGAATATAACGTTGATCCCCTGTGGGATACGGGAAAGACCGTTACGTATCACGGAGTGCAGGACAGAGTTTTCGGGAAGTTCCTGATAATCATCAAATACCAGAAAAAAAGGTGGCTTCAATCGATCGAAAAGATCTTCAAAATAACGAAACGTGAACTCCTCGAGCCCCGGCAGGTATTCCGGCGCCAGAAGAGCTAGCGGCTTACGTTTTCTGGGTGCTGCGATTTTGGCCGCCTGACCGAGATAGTAGAAAAAGGTAGCTGCATCGTTATCACCCAGGTCCACCTTGTACCAGAGACATGGTAGATTTCTCGCCTCCAGGTAACTCGATACCAGGACCGTTTTCCCGGAGCCTGCTGGCCCCGAGACCCATAAAATAGGTCTTGAACGGTAATTGTCTATCTGATTGAAGAGTCTTTCGCGGCTGAGAACATCCGTGAGGACCGGTTTCGTTACCTTGGCCGGTGAACTGCTATAACCCATGCACCCATCCCATGTATTGGTTTTCCGGAAATCCCAACCGCACCGGTAGACCATTTGATCTTCGATACCGTTAACGTGAACTACTGAATAGGGTCCAAGAAATGCCCCACCCCCCCTGGTTGCTCATTATGTTAGTAGGCAAATGTGAGAATTGCAAGATATCCCGTGACTCGTGATTCGTGATTCGTGATTCGTGATTCGAGAGAATCAGTAATTGGTGACCCTTCGACGCGTCCATCGGCAGGCTTCACTCCTGCGTGCTCGGTACTGGATGCTGGGTACTTAAAAGAAAAAGCCCCGCTGGCATTCGCCGGCGGGGCTTTTGAGTGATCTTTAAGCGAGACTACTGCTTACAGAGCCGAGACGCTGCTGGCCTGGGGGCCTTTGGGGCCATCCGTGACCTCGAAGGTCACCCTCTGACCCTCTTCCAGGGTTTTGAAGCCGTCGCCCGAGATAGCCGAGAAGTGCACGAACACGTCGGGACCCTCAGTCTGCTCGATGAAGCCGAAGCCTTTTGAATCGCTGAACCACTTTACTGTTCCTTCTGCCATTTTTCTACTCCTTTGTTCTTTTGTAGTCCTTCGGAACAGCCCTTCAAGGTCCTGCGAAACAAAAGATCCTGGACGTAAAACCCAGGACCGATGATCATCATCCTTCAAGCTTTTCCGTACTTACTACAAAAACAGTTGTTGTGCCGACAGGGAAATTCCCACTGGCGACTGCTTTTCTACGCCTAAATTACATAAATAGCAAGGGGAAAAATCGAAGTAATAGTAGAAAGTAATGGTAGTAGTGGGAACTGAGCTTTCTCTATTACTTCCAACTATGATCATTACTTGTTGCTTTTCTTCCCCCCCGGAAGGAACATGGGCACTCTCTTCTGATATTCCCGGTACCCGTCACCGAACTCAGCGACAAGCCTCCTCTCCTCGAGGACTGTCCCGATAATCAGATAGGTGGTGAGAACAACGTTGGTTACCAGCACAGCCATGTCCAGAGGCCTGGCCCAGATGATGAGGATACCCCCCGCATACCAGGGGTGGCGGATGACACCAAGGATCCCGGTGGTATCCAGGCCCCCCGTTTCGGTCAGCCCTTTTCTCCACTCGTGCTCCATCACCTGGCGGATACCCAGGAACTGCCGCAGGTCGTAGTGCCTGCCTCCCGAATAGAATAGGGCCAGGGCGCCCATGACCAGGATAAGTTGAATCGGCCGCCATGCCCCGGACCAGAGAAAGAAAGAATCCCCCCGGAGAGAACCGGAATAAAACAGGACAGGGATCAGAGTCAGGACGGAGACCATGTTGAAGAAAATCCTGTAATAACGGTAACGGTCCCCGAACCTCTCTTTGAGGCTGGAAACCACAACCTGCGATATCATGAGGCTATGGAGAGCACACCAGATGGACCAAAGAATGGCAAGGAGAAGATAAGGCATAGTATTAGTTATAGTAATAGTAATAGTAATAGTGATAGTGATACCAATATCAATGGTAATAGTAATGGTAATAGGAATAGTACGGTTCCCACTATTATCATTACTTTCTACTTTTACTGGTCTTTACTATTACTTCCTACCATTACTATTACTTTCCTTTATAGATTTTCCAGTATCTTCAGCCACCTCTCCCAGCTCTCTTCCATGGCCTTTTTATTGGCAGTCTTGGGGTTTTCCTCCTCACCCCTTCGCATGAATGCGTGGCCTGCACCGTCGAAAGTGAAAGTTTCATAGGTCTTCCCGGCCCTTTCCATCTCCTCGATCGACACGGGAACTGTTTTGTTCACCCTGGCATCGTCACCACCGTAAAATCCGTAGACCGGGGCGGTGATCGTCCCGTATGCCAAAGCCTCTTTCGGTCCCGTACCGTAGAAGACAAAAGCCGCCTCAAGATTTTTTCTGTTAGTAGCGAACCTAAAGGTCTGAGACCCCCCCCAGCAGAACCCCCCAACAGCCAGTTTGCCGCTGGCAGCAGAAAATCCGGAAACAAAGTCAGCAACTGCGTTGAGATCCGCTGTTATCTGGTCGGGTGGCAGCTTGTAAAGCGCCTCTTTGGCAGAGTCGCTGCCAGGAAAAGCGCTTGTCCTACCCCCGTCCGGGCCCATGCCTGACAGCAGATCCGGAGCAGCAGCGATGTATCCGGCTGCCGCGATACGGTCGGCTACACTGCGAACCCAGTCCGTAAGTCCCCTGTTCTCGTGGATAATGACCACGGTCAACGCCTTGTCACTGACCTCAGGGTAAACGACGAAGGTCTGTACTTCGCGATCGCCCTGCTTAACGGCGACCCACTCTTGGTGTCTCGGGGATTTCTCCAGTATATCCTTTGGCGTCCCCAGAACCGTGGCAGGAACAGATACAGCCGATGTGAGTAAAACCAGCAGGGTCAATGTTCTCCTCATCGCCTCACCTCCTACGCCGTCCTCCCACGGAAACAGAACAAGTCCTCCATGGATTATCGGGTCACATAAACATTATTCTGACTTATTTAGTAAAGATACAACCTGGACCGTACATGTCAAGCTAATGGGAGTGAGTGCTTAGGGAATTAATTGAAATTACGAATTGAAAATTGATAATGAAAGCGCTGCTTTTGCATATTATCCTCAATTCTCAATCCTCAATTCTCAATCGTCTATACCGGATTTCATCAAAATCAGGTCTTCAAGGGACAGAACCTCTATCATCAATGAGCCCGATGGAATGCTGGTCCTCCGATCGAAGGCCTGATCGAAGGTTACAGGAGTATTAAAGAGAATTCTGAACTGCGACCCGGAGTTATCCGATAAACGCAAACAGTTGAAAGATGTTTTCCTTCCCTCGCCCTGTAGTTGGGAAAAATCAGTACCTTCATCAGCATTAAAATTTTCGGATTCCAGGGTTTCAAAAAAACGCCGGAGGTTTTCCTCCATCGGGTCGACCAACAGGTCAAGATCTGCAGACATCCTGGAAACACCGTGGAGGGTCAGGGCCATATTGCCGGCCAGAAGATAGCGGATGCCTTTTCCCGAAAGGATCTTCAGTGTCCGACTGAAATTCTCAGGAATGACCTGCTCGGACAGCTTCGCCCGGTCCAGTGGACCGAGAAGAGCAAAATAGGAGGGGCAGAAATGATCCATAACAGTAAATAGTGGAAGGTGGAAAGTGACAAGTGGATGGGGTAAAATCCGGTTTTTGCTTTCCACTTTCCACTTTCCACTTATTACTTTCTACTTTTTTCCCCTAATTCCACATACTTCTCCGGCAGCTGTGGTGCTCCCAGCAGGTTCATGTTGGGAACCGGATATCGGAACGTGCCCTTCTGTCTCATGATTCCGAGCCCCTCCGTCACCGACTGGAAATGAGAACGCGGGATCATGAACGACATTTCGTGATCCTGGGTGCCTGCGAACACCCTCTCCCCGGAGCAGGGGATCGTATACTCGCATTCGTCGGACTGAATCACCCCCGCTATCCAGTTGGCACAGCCGAACCGCCCAGTGCTTGAGGAAGTGACCCCTTCACCGTAACCATAGTTGGCGGCGTGAACCAGGACCAGGATTTGGGCCGGATTGCCGTAAACGATAACCAGATCTGGATCGAACTCGCAGCGGCCGAGGGCTGAAAGCCAGATCTGTTCAATATCCCCCACCTCGTGTCTGGGATAGACAGACTCCATACTTCTGGCCACTTCAGGGTCGTCCTGGTAAAGATCCGCCACGGCACCTTCGAGGAACTCGTCCGGTTCGATGTGTCCCGCTGCCACAGATGCCAGGGGGCAGGCGTGGTCGTTGCTGCCGAACACGAGGGTCCATCCGAAGGTCCGTGTGATGTTGACTCCCTGGCATACGGCAACGGGATGATGAAGATCCTGGCCAGGTCGCTTGAATCTCCCGATTATTTCCTCCCCCTTCCGGGCCAACTTGACCGCCACCGGAAATGTTGCGGGCTTGACGTTTTTATCGATTGCATCGTTCAGAGTTTTCAGGATTTCAGACATAAAAACCTCCAAAGAAAGTAAGGGAAAAAAGGGTATTCCGGATAACCCATACCATGGTGGTCTCACGCCAAAGCCCGGAAGGCTGATTCACCACAGAACACAGAGATCACAGAGAAAGGCGACATCAGGGGGGATCGGGGTTCCTGTAGGAGCATTGAAAAGCTAATTTACCACAGGGTAACCAGGGTTTCACAGGGGGTTAACCTTGATAGGGTCGCAAAAAGTCCTGACGTGACTTTTTGAGACCTATAATATCTTTGGGGAAAGCGAAAAGCGTGGTTTTCGCTTTCCTTACAAATCAATGACTTACAGTGCCAGTTATTGATTTGGGCGCCCGCCCGGGGCGCGCTGTGGTTAGTTGGCTTTTTCCTGCCAATTCGCCAGGACCGGTCCGGTCTCTCTCTCAAGCAGCCCCAACACGGCCCGCAACACACGGGTCTGAAGTTCGGGCTGATCCGGTGCCCCCAAAGGATTGCCCAGCTCGAAGGGCACCCAGAGAGCCCTGGGAGGACGGATCTGCTGAGTATGCTCACGAATGAGGCTTATCTGGGTAGTGGGTATACCTTCATCCTCCAAGTAGTGTGCCAGCCCGCCCACGGCGCGCGTGCAGTAAGGTCAGACAGGTACAAGGAGAATCGCATCGACTCCGTCGGCCTTCATTGTCCCGGCCGCCTTCCTGGCCGCTGTCTCCATGGCAGCAGGATCCGTCGCTCCCATGAAAGAGTAGTTCTCATCGGCCAGGCTCCCCAACTCCCCCACCTTAACCATTTCCTCCAGGCGATCATGAGGATATGCCACATTGGGATCGCGTGCAAAACCGGTGCGATCGAAGTTGGGTGAAATGTGACTCATCACCAGTTCGGCAGGTGACGTTTCCCGGGGGATGGACCGGAAATCGGCCGCTCCCACAGCAAAAGGGGTATCATCAGGTAGGTGGATCCCTGCCGTGGATATGATAGCCAGACGTCTTTCGTCAAGGGAAGGGCCCGTCGCCCAGGGGGTGGTGGAAAAGGATGGGCATGGAAGGACGCGGAGGTGCTCCGCCATCTTTTCCGATAGGTCGCTTAAACGAGCCATTTTCCCTCCTTTAATAGTACGGTATCTTTAGTCATGTGCCCGTTGTCCGGGATCCAAACAGGGTGACCCTGATGATATCCGTCGAAAACGACTATTTACAACTGCTTTTATTGCCCATCTGAAAACCAGCTTCTGGTCATGGGGGAAAATAAGGGAAGAGGTTATAATATGTCCTTATGAAGCTGGTACAAACCTGTCGACTCCCAATGTGCTGCCTGCTGATCACCTTTTCCCTTTTCGGCTGCCATCCCTCCCCCAGGTACCTGACCCTGGTTTCGGGTAAAACCGTTTACGGAGAACTGGCGCTGGAGGAAACTTACATTGAGGTTTACCGATTGGAGCAGTCCCGGTGGCGCTATTTTTCAGATACCAGAAGCGGTTATCACGGATCGTTCCGGATCCACCTCCCCCCCGGAACATACAACATCACGGCCAGTAAAACCATCAGGATGGGCCAGGGCGAGGTCCTTGTGAGAGGTAAACTGGAGGATCTGAAGATTGAGGAGAAAAGTGGAAGGATCGATCAGGTAGTAATTCTTATGGTCCCAGCCTCGGGACCATAAGAGGTTTTAGGTTCTGGGTTCTGCTTTTCTAGACCCTCGACCCTAGACCCTGGATCCTGACCCTTTATTTAAGAGTCACTCCCCTTCCAGTTCCAGATCAAAAGTCTGGATCATTTCACTGGCCGGGTACTGTACTCTGGCATCGTCCAGGACCTGCTGGGCTTCCACGATTCGGTTCTGGCCGCTCAATACCTTGATGAGGAGGACGGAAGCCTCTTCCTGGAGCGGTAATGGCGGACGCTGAGAAAGAAGGTCCTTCAGTACCTGTTCGCTTTCCCAGAATTTCCTGACATCGGCCAGGTTCCTGGCATGGGTCAGCTGATCTTCCGGCCCGCGGTAGAGAGGCGCCCTGGAAGCGAAAGTCTGCCTGGCATCCTTGGAAGGGACAGTACTGGCCAGAGTCTCCATCCCGGATACGACTATTTTGCTTTCATCCGATGGTTCACCGGGTGTAAAAAAGGCGACCTCATCCCTGGGCTCCTCCAATGTCCTAACCAATTCGTCAGAGAATCCGGAAGCCGCTTCTTCGCGGGCAGCGGTTGTGGGGGCGCTGTCCTGGATCATAATGTTATTTTCCATCTCCGTGTCTGCGGTTACGGAAGGGATCGTGGTTTCCGCAGGTGAAACTACTGTTTTTTCCTGCACCCGGTCATCCTTTTCTTTACGAGTATCCAGATCAGTATCCCTGGCCATGGGAGCAGTTGAAGGTTCGCCCTCAACCTGAGCCATGGCAGCTTGTACAATGGGAACCTCCGGGGAAATCTCAGTCTGATCCACCCTGGTCTCCAAAAGCGCTTCGGGAACGGCCTTGTCAACTTCCCCCAGGACAACCACATCGCCACCCATTATCGCTGGCGCTGAAGAGAGCAGCTTTTCAGCTTCTGCCTTTGGTGATAAAGCCTTCTTTGCCTTCGGCCCCGAGGCAGCGTCTGTATCGTCCCTCGCGGTCTCAACCTCAACCTCGGGCGCCGCTAACGCCTCCCTCTTTCTCAAGGCAGAGGTGCCTTCTTCCATTTTTTCCAGTGCTGCTATTTGTTCGGGTACAGGTTCGGATTCGGACTCGGGCTCGGATACCGCTGCAGGTGCCGGCCGGTAAGCACCCTCATTTTCACGGGTCTCTTCAGCGGATGTCCGTCGGGAATCTTCACCAGTGGTATCGGTATAATATCCCCTCTCGCCACGATCCGGCTCATCACGCGAAACTTCCCCGTCCACAACCGGGGTACCTTTTTCCGGAGCGGATTCCATGTGGATGACGGGAACCTTCGGTACCGGCATAGGGTCGCCTATCTTCATGAGAACACCGGCAGCTACAACGACCACGAGCGCGATGGAGAAAGCGGGCGCCATACGGGGTATGATAAGGTTCCATCTACGACCGGGCTTATGCCTGTCGGGTGCTCTGGTGGCGGCATCTTCCTCCACCCGGTCCAGGACGCGGGCGGTAAAACTTTCCCAGTACTTATCTTCCGATGGTGGCATGCTCGGCACTCCAACCATGTCTTTTACGTCCACCGCGGCGCCGGCATGGTGATCGGCCAGTTTAAGTTGTTCGAGCAGCTGGCTGCACTCAGTACACGCCTCGAGATGTTTCTTCACTCTCCGCCCCACACCGGGAGAAACCTCTCCATCATGATAGGCCATAAGTCGCTGCTGTGCTCTTTGGCACCTCATCTCTTATCACCCCTTTGCGCCATGCTCCCCGCCGGCTCCAGAACATCCAGGACCCGTTCCCTCGCCCTGGACAGTCTTGACATCACCGTCCCGATCTTCACCCCCATGGCTGTGGCGATATCCTTGTAGGACATCCCTTCCACTGCTCTGAGCAGGAGTGTCGCACGCAGTTCACTGGGAAGAGTCTGAACGGCATGATCGACACCGGCAATGCTTTGTTTTGCCTCCATTCTCTCCAATTGCCTGGGAGACTGGTCCTCCACTTCCGGGAGATCAACATCAACGAACCCTCGGGAGCTGCTCTTCCTGGCTCTTACCGTGTTGAGACTCGTGTTGTAGGCAATGCGTTTGAGCCAGGGCTTGAAGGGGCGGTCAGGATCGTAGGAACCCAAGCCACGGTACACCCTGAGAAAAGTTTCCTGTGCCGCGTCATCGGCATCGTGGTGATTACCGGTGATAGAACGGGCCAGACGATAAACCGCCATACGGTGGCGATCCACCAGATCCTCAAACGCGCTCATGTCCCCCGCCGCAGCCCTTTTTGCGAGGGTTTCATCCCGTAACTCGTCCAATGACACCTCCAAGTACATCTATATACCACAGGAGGGGCCAATTTATTCCAGGGGAATCAATTTACCAGCATGGGAGCAGGGGAGCATGGGGGTAAGAGCAGTGGAAAGTGGAAAGTGGCACAGTTCAACGTCCAACGTCCAATGTCCATGGGACAACCAACCATGAACACTTGTCCCTGAACCAGGTCTTCTGTTTATAGGAATAAATCTGTTGTCTCCCGGGTATTAGGGGAAAGGCCATGAAGTCGATTGCGGATTGCGAATTGAGAATTGAGGATTTAACCGTCGCTTATTTTAATCCGTAATCCGTAATCCGTAATTAGCTCTATAGGAGGTTTGACATGAAAACGAAAAGATTCACCACGGTTTTTCCTTTCCCGGCCGCCATACTGCTTATGCTGTCTCTGGCCATCGTCCTTTCCCCCGTTTTTGCCGCAGGATCAGCGCTGGATATTGATGTTCGGCCTGAAAACAGCACCCTGCTTTACCAAAGCGACGGCACAAGCACCATCCAGATCAGGGTCATTGCCCCCGACCATCTCCCCATTCCCGACAGGCAGCCCCTGAACCTTGCCCTGGTTCTGGACAAGAGCGGCTCCATGGGAGACGAGGGTAAGATGGACTATGTAAGACAGGCCGCTCATATGCTGGTAAACCGCCTCGGACCGGAGGACAGACTCACTATCGTTACCTATAACCATCGGGTCCAGGTTCCCATCTCCGCACGCAGGGTCAAGGACCGCCAGTATTTCCACAGGATCATCGATGGGATTTATCCCGGGGGGCGGACTTATCTCTCCGGAGGCCTTGAGGAAGGGTTCCGGCATGCCAAAAAATACAGGAAAAAGGGATTCGTCAATCGGCTGATCCTGCTTTCCGACGGTCTTGCCAACATCGGTCTAACCGATGCCAGGCAGCTCAGCCGGAGAACAGGTATCATGTACGAAAGCGGCGTGGCCGTTTCCACCTTCGGCATGGGATATGATTTTGATGAGAACCTCCTGGAATCCATGGCCACGGGAGGGGGAGGCCGTTATCACTATATCTCCCGTCCCGGCGATATTCTTGCCGCACTGCATAAGGAGTTCAACATGGCGGCCAGTATCGTGGCTTCCGGCGTTGAGATTATTATCCGCCCCTTGGATGGCGGCCGGTTTGAGTCGACTCCCGGGCATGGCTGGAGACTGGAGAACGGCTCGGCGATCATTGGCCTGGGTGACTTGAGCGCCGGGGAAACGCGGACTCTCATGGCACAGATGTCTGTTCCGACCGGGAAACTTGGAGACCAGGATGTTGCCGATATAGCTATCCGCTATCGTGACCCGGTAACAGGCAAAATTTCCAGAACAAGCTGGTCTCCCGTTGTCTTGAGCGTAGTGGACGACACCTCTGTCCACAGGGAAAATTTCGACATTGAGGTCCAGGAGAAAAAGGCCGTCATCGAGAGCAACGCCATGATGAATGAGGCGGCGAAGATGGTGGACGAAGGGGACAGTGACGGGGCTCGCTCCATCATCCAGAAGGTCATTGGAGCCCTCAAGGCGTCTCCGGCAGCTTCCGCCCCCGCCCTCCAGGAGGAGATGGAACGCGCCGAGGAGTATTCCGGACGGCTGGACGGCCTGGATGACATGGCCCCTGCCGACGTCAGGGAGATGCAGAAGGACCAGAAGTACAGGATCTATCAGGAGCTACATCAGTAAAAAAACAGTACCCAGTACCCAGTATCCAGTACTCAGGAAAAAAGAACAGGGCGGCCTTCGGGCCGCCCGATTTTTGTAACTAGTAGAGTCTTTCTTGCCCGCGGGAATTA
>Ga0114923_10001783_pt1 | contig 14752 bp, 16 predicted proteins | sample SumtaG_FD_89578 | JGI IMG/M metagenome (GOLD analysis project Ga0114923, IMG submission 89578) | Deep subsurface microbial communities from Indian Ocean to uncover new lineages of life (NeLLi) - Sumatra_00157 metaG | ecosystem: Environmental > Aquatic > Marine > Oceanic > Sediment | place: near...
CAAATAGGTGTATGCACTACTACAATGTTTACCGAGTAAGGTTCACAAGCATCACCAGAGGTGCTTCGCCATTCAGATGCTCCATTGATCTTTTTGAGAGCATCCATTGGTGAAATCTCTTCACCAGTCCCGGTAGCGATGTACTTGTAAACGAAATCAAGTGCTAGTTCCAACGGAACTTGATCCCCCGCCCGGACAGTGTCGAGGACACCTCGGTCGAGGTCATACTCAAATTCACTTGCCTCAGTGTAGGTCAGATTTCCATCGCCTACCTTGATGTCGAGTTGTTGCGGAAGGAACGTGATCACATCATCGTTGGCGGGCAGGTCGCCAGCATCCAACGCCGGTGTGAAGGTCAGTTCCCAAGATGTGGCACCAGCATGGAGGACTGTGATAGCCTCCGAACCAGCGTCTACAAGATCAACATCCTGGATAGTCATCAACGCTACGTCGGTAGCAAGGTACTGACCTTGATACTCTACAATGAAGACCGGAGCGGTTCCGGTCACAACAACATCACCAGCGTCGATATTGGCGAGAGCTTCGAGAGCCGTCTCGACAGTAGCTGCTGAAGCATTCCAAAGGATAGACGCTGTGGGACCTTCACCGTCGAATGTCAGAGTGAAGTTGCCCGCAGAGGGCGTGTCCAGGTCGATCTCTTGTTGCTCATTGGAGTTGACGGCGGTAATCGTAAAGATAGTGGAAGCCACAGTATCAATCGAAAAGCGGACGCCAACAGGGACAATCGTGGTTGAAGCAGGGGTTCCAGAGAGAGTGTCGATTTCGAGAGTCGTGTCTGACCCCGCAATCGCCAAGTCGTCTACCAGACCGGCTCCAGCCCACCCATCCTTGAATCGGATGATGCAATTTTTCAGTTCAATGCGTGCTATGATACACCTCCTTACGGATTCGTGGTCCGGGTGATTGTCGGTTGAGTGGCATTACAACGTCCGGAAACAGCCACGGCGGCTTCACCGATATCAGGCTCACGGCTTTCCGAGCGGAAGTCGGGGAAGATAGTCGTTTCGATCTCCTGAGTAGTACAGAGCGGCGTATGGATAACTTCCACATCCACAGCGTACGGTTCACAAGGATCGCTGGACGAGCTTCGCCACTCAGAGGCATCGCCGATCTGCTTGAGAGCATCCATCGGGGAGGTCGTTTCCGAGGTCCCTGTGGTGATGTACTCATACACAAAATCGAGAGACACTTCCATGGGAACCTGGTCGCCCGCACGGACGGTATCGAGGACGCCCTTGTCGAGGTCATACTCGAATTCACTCGCCTCAGTGTAGGTCACGTTTCCGTCACCGATCTTGATTTCGAGTGTAATTGGCTGGAAGGTGATAACATTCCCGTCAACGTATGTCCCCGCACCAAGAGCCGGTGTGAAGACAATGTTTGTTGTGGTCGTAAGACCATCAGAGGGGGTCCGTGCTGTGACGGTGTGGACTTGCGTGGCGTCAGTTTCACCATCGACCACAAACTTCGCCCCAACGGGGACTACATCGGTCCCAAGTCCGCCTGCGTTGAGGACGAGGGTGTCAAGGTCGAATTCGGTATCTGTTGCGACAGGCGCTGTGGTGGGTTCATTGATTGCACCCGTCCCACTGAGTCCATCCTTCAGGTTGATGACGCAGTTTTTCAGTTCAATACGTGCCATTTTGGATTACTCCTGTTAGCTTGATGTGAGGAACATTTCGTAGCGAGCATCGACTACAGATTGTTTGACCTTATCAGTCGGGTCAACTTTTCCGAAGTGGATTACTCGAACAGTATCATTTTTCCCCGAACGGGGAACCAAACAACCCAGGTATGAGCCATCATCTCCTGCGGCATCGCCGAACTTGTAGATTAGGATCGCCTGGTCCATTGCCTCATGGAAGAGACCCGCGTTTGTCAGGATCGCGTGCCTGTTTTTCTGTGCGCCGTCAAAACGGCTTGTCAAAATCACATTGATATCCATATAGATGTGGTACTCATTCCCAGGAAGTTTCCTGGAGTACGGACCACTAATGCGGATTTCAACCCGATCTGTTTCTTCAGTGAACGCATCCGTCTCGTCGTCGACTCCTTCGACAATCGCTGGGATACTGTTAGTATCAGCGACTGTATTTAGATTGTCGGCAATTGAGGCGAATATCCATCGGGCCCAATTTGGGTTAGCTGACATCGGCTGCTTCTCCTTGTAAATCGAGGAGATTGTCCGCTCTCAGAAGATAGATTTGTTCGGGGACTTCTCCAATGAGTTCCCTACCCACAATGATCCAACCTGATTCAAACTCGTATTCTTGGTATGATTCAATCTCATACTTTCGATTACGGTAAACCAGGTAGGAGTTGTTGGTAATATCAAGAGCAGGAGTGTCATCACGATCGATAATGAAAATGCGACGACCAGCGTCATATGTACCACCGACTACAAACTTCTTGTTTGAAGAAATCTGAGAGATACTCTTTTTCACTTCTCTTGTCATTTGGGCAGGCAATACGATCACACGATCGACATGTACCACATCTTTGGTTATGATTGTTACACCAGACCTCTGATTGGTTATTGAACTTGTCACAGTGTACATGTCAACAGAGCCGCCGTACTGCCGCTTCATGTTGTAGAGCGTCCGTGAGATGGTACGCTTGAGAGCTAGTTCAGCAGGGTACATGGCGGGCTCGCTTAGCTGAGGGTCCGATCAATGACACGGTTTAGACGATCCATCACCATGACGTTTTGTTCCATCACTTGCGTGTTCTTGGTAATCACTTCCGTGCAACTTTTGACGAGAGGGAGAATAACATTACGTTGCTCTTCCTCAAGTTCTTTGATTCGTGTTGAGAGTTTGTCTTCGCGACAGTAATCGCGCCAGATGAAGAATAATATCGCGGCGGCGAGAAGACCATAATTTTGAATGATCCAGCCCACATCCGTCAATCCACTAAGGGCAAAAAGAAATTCCATCATCAGGGCTCCCTGGCAAGTTAAAAAAGAAGACCACCCACCGGGGGAGACCCCGGTGGGTAAGCCTTGAAAGTCACACAGGGAGTTTAGCCAAGCACGACACATGCCAGATTGGTATCCAGCACAGCCAGACCAGCCAACATGTCACAGTTGACCTGAGTACCACCAGCAGACTGGTTGTACTGCATCGTGATCCGCATCGAGATTCCGTTGTAGGAAGCGATAGCGGCACTGACGCCAGTCCCGGCTCGCGGCAAGGCGAGAGGACGTGTGATCAACGCGAGAGCCTCACGGTGGAACGCGATGTTCATGTTACCTTGAGGACCCGGGAAGGCAGCAGCGCCATCGGCGACGGCAACTTCCAGGGGACGATCGAGGTAGACAGTGTCACCATTGACTTCGATGACCGTGTAAGTCCGGCGACCGGCACCTGTACCGAACGCGCACAACTGACCGATGCTGAAGTAGGCAATGTTGTCCATCTGGATAGCCTTGGTCCAACCAATGGCATACGTACCGGAACTCGGGTGATCCACGGTATCCGACGTGTACGCCGTGCAGACAGCGCCCGAACCAGTCGCGTACTTCAGAGCCTCGTTGAGGGTGAAGTCAGTTGTGGCAGCCGTGATGGCAGTACAGTACGTGGGTTGGTCGTTTCCAGCCACGTTGATGAACTCACCCACAACGGTAGCACCAAGGGTGCAAGACAGGGCACCAGTTTCGCCAGCGACCTCAGCACCAGTCACGGTACCGGCAATCGTGGTTCCGCTGGCGAGGCTCGGCACGTTCTGACCCATCCAGGTATTGAAACCATAGATTTTGCCAAGTCGTGCGTTCTCAAGAGCCGTTCCGCCGTCGCCCCGCTCGTTGGCCTTCACGAAGATGTCATTCTTCAGCAAAGCCGTCTCGCTAGACGAAGTCAGGAGCAAGTGTCGGGCGGCATCCATCGGAGCCAAATTGTCATTCAGCACCTGACGGGCTTCCAACACAGTCTCGTTGGAGGTCGCGGCGGGGAGATTCTCCAAGCGACCGACTCGCGCCGACACTCCACCGAAGAATCGTTGAACCTGACCTGTCACGGCTCGATCAACACCATTGGCGATGCTGAGCATGGCGGGATGCAGGTAGATTTGGACCAAGTCCTGGAAGCTCATGCTGTCTTCACCATCGTAGATCGTGAAGGGCTGGACGAACCACTGGTCCAACGTGACGGGCACGTTGGTAGACTGGGCGTCTTGGTAAGTCAGAGTGTCGCCGTCGACCTTACGGTCAACCTTGAACTTGTTCGGCCGACGGGTGTTGACCACGTCGCCGTACTTCTGGACTTCGTCCTCAAAATCCCGGTGAACCAGGTGAGCCATCACCATGTTCTCTTCGAGGATAGCCAGACCTTCATTGGCCCACTTCTCGGGCACGAAGGCGTCATTGTCATTGGCGAAGCAGGCAACTTCCGAGTTGCAGAGGTAGAAAGAATTCATGTGTGTGTTCTCCATAAGAACGGTTTACAAAAGTAGGTTTTTTTCAGTACCCCGATAAAAATGGTCACTAGGACTAGTTGGGTGCAAGACCAAGAGCTTCGGGTTGCTCTTTCCGCATTTTTCGATACTGAGCTTGGGTAAGCTTACTTGCATCGACTTGACCATTAGACCCGGTGTGTATGCCACCGGTAGCGTTGTTGGCACCAAGACCAGAGACCACGTTCGGCGTGAAGAGATTGGCGTAGGGGCCAAGGTCTTTCATCCGCTTTACGATCTCACTCGGAGTACCAGAAAAAGTGACTTCAGCACCCGAATCATCATGATCGGGGAAGTCGACAATGGCACGATACTGACCAGTCTCTGCACCCGTAGTCTCATCGACAACGGGTTTCAGACTTGTCAGGGGGCGAAGCAAACGCATCACCGTGTCGGCATTGTAAGCGTCATTGTCCACCGCTGCATCTTGCAAGGACCGGTCGATCCCTTGATCGTGGAATCGTTGTTCCCATATTTTGCGTTCGGCGTTAGCCTCTGACAACTGCTTCTCGAAAGACGATTTCTGCTTGTCTTTCTCGTGCTTGGCTCTTTCCTCTTTCGTCCGCAATTGGTTTTTGACTTCCTCCAATCGGGATTCAACTTTCGTCCGCTCCTCATCAGAAAGACTCTTGACCTCCAAGAGTTCATTGTAGCTGGTTTCCAACTTGGAATACTCTTCCTTGTTGGCAGCTTCGCGACTCTTCCGATCTCGGGCCAGACGTTCCTCAACGATCTTGTTGACAGCATCAGTGGTGTGCATCTTTTCAGCGGGTACCTTCTTGGTACCAGCGTCACCACCAGCGTCACCACCAGCGTCACCACCAGCGTCACCACCAGCGTCACCACCAGCGTCACCACCAGCGTCACCTTCGTTGTCAAAACAAGAAATTTCAGAAAGGTCCAAGTACAAATTCTTCGCATCAAACATGGGAAAATCTCCAAACGATACCCGCTGGATGTTACGCCATACCAGTAGCGGTGAACCTATGTATGGCGGTGTAAACCTGACTTACGCAGTCAGTGAACGTGATTCTCGGTTAAGAAACCCGAGAGAGTACGATTGCATCATCTTCGCGTAGGTATGGTATCAGCAAACGCCAGGCTTGCGGACTAGGTACCCCGTTGATGATGTGTTCGATAGGAATTTGATTCCGACTGTAACTCGTCGTTACGCCATGGGTACCTTGACTTATAATACCCAAAGTTTCGAGTTCTAGTTCAGGGTCTTTCCCATCAAGAAGAGAGTGAGCAATCTCATAAGAGGCTACACGAATCTCTTCGGGAACTTCCGTGTCGGCATCCCGTGGAAATTCTAAGACTTGCGAATCATCTGCTGCTCTGAGAGTTTCAGCGGCGGCTTCAGAATTTGCTTGTAAGATTTCATAGACGGGATGCTTATCTCCTTTGTAGTTAAGTGCGTCAATAATCAGTGATGATGCCCAAAGGGCTTTCTTTCGATCAACTGCTCTTGACTTGGTCCAAGCTTGTTCATGAAGTCGATTGGCGAAATACGTTTCCGCCTCATGAATGGTCCCGTAGTACCGGATTCGGAGTTGGTTAGTGAACACAGTTGTTGCCTGTTCAAGACTGAGGACTGAAGTTGCCTCTGCCCAATAGATAACTACCTCTCTCAAAACCTCTACGTTTTGTCTCGATACCCAAATATTTGGTGTCTCTTTAAGCAGAACCTCGACACCTTGTCTTGAGATACGGACTTCAGGAGTTTCTTCACATAAGATGGCTACGTTTTGTCTCGAAACACGGGCTGTCACTGGTAGTACAATTGGACCATCAACCAATACCTCAATGGTCTGACGTGAGATACGGAGGTCTGGTGGAGGGGGTGGAATTAGAACTAGAGCTTCAACATGCTGCCTCGAAACTCTTAGATTACCAAACTCCCTGACCAAGGCGTCAGCATTTTGTCTCGAAACACGGATAGCCATGATAGTGCCTGCCTTCTGCCCAAAGTAAAGATGTCGATCAACCTCCTAACTAATGCGAGCGAGTGTGATGGCATCATCTTCACGAAGGAAGGGTTTGATCCATCTCCACACCTGGGAACTTGGGATACCATTGATGATATGTTCGATAGGAACCTGATTTCTGGAATAGGATGTTCTCACAGCAGCATAACTCTGACTGATGATGCCAAGAGTCTCCAGTTCCAATTCGGGGTCTTTCCCATCAAGAAGCTCATGAGCAATCTCATATGTTGCTCTTCGGATGGCTTCTGGAACGATTGTGTCGGCTCCACGTGGAAATTCCAAGTCTTGAGCCGCTTCAGCCGTTCGGATTTCTTCGTTTGTTGCGTTTGCATCCGCTTCCAAGAGTGTGTAGACAGTGCTCTTGTACCCTTTGTAATTCAACGCATCAAGAATCACGGAGGCAGCCCAGAGGGCTTTTGGTCTGTCAACAGGGTCCGCATTGGACCATGCTCTCTCACGAAAACGGATGTCAAAGTATTCCCCCGCTTCCACGAGGTTTCCATAGTAGGAAGTAGTAATAGCCAAGAATCACCTCCTTAGACAGCGAGCCATGAGAAGCCTTGTGCGGCTGCATCAGCGACGACATAGACCTTGCTCAAATCGTTGATGGGAATCCTTACAGATTCACCGGCATCAAGCAAGAAACCCGTTGTGATCGTCACTGTGATGATACCAACGAAAATATTGTCGGTGTTAGTCAAGTCAGCCTTGACTTCAACGTACTTTTCAACAGGTGCCTCAGCAGAAGCGAGACGAACAACAGGAGTTGTTCCTACCGAGCCATGGCCAGTTGAAAACTCTTCACTCGCTTCTCTTGCGATACTTACATAACCACCCATGGGTTACTCCTTGTCATTGTTCTGACCAGCACCACGGGTACGGTCTTTTGTTGAATCTTCGGTATCAGTCTCTCGACTTTCAGCTTTTTCGGTCGAGCCCGAACTCGCTGGTTCATCATCGAGATCGACAACACCTCTTGAAGCTGCTCCCAGAGGAGCTACATCGATAACACCTTGATGTTCTGCAATTGCTTCCAATCTTGAGATGTGATCTTCGCGTGCTTGGAGATATTCATCCTCTGGGAAACCAAGAGCAATGGATGCTAATTGTTCTCCAACAAGACCAGCATCTTTCGCAGCGATGATTACTTCGGGGTCAGCAGTTGTGAATTTCGACTTATCGATCTCATCCATGATTTCCGCAATCCTGTCAGGACTTACTTTCCCACCCAACAATGTCATCACAACAGATTTCCAGAGTTCTTTCCGGGCTGTTTTGCTAGGTGTCCCTAGAATAACATCACTGAGTTTTCCGGCTTCTTCGATACGATCTTCATCAGTCTTGAGACTGTATCGATCCGGATACTTGATGGTAGCAATCTGACGGGCTGGTTTACTCGACTGCTCGTAAGCAGCCCAAAACTCTGTGATTTGCCGTTCAGCCGCTTCGAGTTTCAGCCCGATGTATGACAGTCCAGCTTCGAGTCCACGGTTGTCCAACGACTTGGATTCCGCCGATGCCCTCGAAGCGAGGGTCGTTACTGCCAAGTTCACCAAGGTCCGAATGTCACCTTCCATCTTCGCCTGAAGAGCCATTGAAGCTTGGAGGGGTTCACTCGATGGGTGAATGAATCCAGGTCGGTCGGTATCTTTTGGATAACGACGCCCTTGGGTTACCCCAACTTTGATCTCTTTCTCGTGGGCTCCTTGCCCACCGGCTGTTGCTGTCCCATCGGGATTAGCTGCATCCTTTAGATGGGCTCCTACGCCCCGTCCATCTGTTTGTTCAGTGTAGAACGGGAAGTTAGCTTGAAGAGCGTAGTTCACATCTGAGGACGATAAATTCAGTAGAGCGATCTGGTACTCACAGACATCGATCAGAAGACTTCCACCAATGTCGAGAATGACAAACGGGATGCGATTCAAGTTCATCTGAATCGGACCCGAAACGTTTCCATCCCTATCAATGGGATCATCGTCTGCATTGTAGAATTGGATGCTTACCAGACCATCATCGTCGATCCAGAGGTGACGGTATCGATCTGTTTCTGCTGTCGGCAACCCTGAAGAACTGTCATATTCGATGACGGTATCTCTCAGGAGTAGAGAACTGAATTCAGAAGGATGTTCAGGTTGGTTGCAAGCATAGCTGAGGATGTTTTCGACTTTGTAGGGGTACAAGAAAGGACGGAAATCTCCAATGTCGGCGAGGGTCGATGCTGCCGCAACTTCGGGGGCATCAACAAAAACGCCTACACTCCCCATCACCAGCAACTCTTCCAGGATTTGTTGCCCCATGAAGGCATTCATACTGGCACCACGACGATCAACTCCCATATCCTTACCAGCAACGGCATTCAGGTATGCTTCACTCCCATCCCGGCGAACGATATCGATCATCGGCTGGTAGATGGCGTTTCGGATAGCATTGACTGATGCTTTGGCAAACGTCGGAATTGGAGTCAAATCCCTCCGGTCATTAAACTGTGCGATAGTTTCCCGGGAGGTGTATTGCTGCAAGTAATTCTGACGGAAATCTGTACCACCTTTGTATGTCAACCGATACTTTGTCCAATCGGTCATCGTGGTAAGATATCCCGGAATACGGAAATCAACTATTTTCTGTTTTGCCATGGTTGAACCTTATCAGAGAAATTTCTCAATGTCTTCGCCGCTAGTGAGACTCGCCGCAAAGGGTAGAGCAATTTCACTATAGACACGGGAAAGGGCGTAATGATCAGGACCTGTTGAGATGTACTTGGCGACAAGATTATCTGTCTGTCGTTTCCGTTGATCCTCAACCGAACCTTCCTTCACGTATGTCCTGATCGGAACTTTGATATGTTCCCGATACTCCAATGACACATCACGAGGAAGTATGATACGGCGGGGTTCACGAAATCGACCCAAAGCCGCACTAAACCAGTTTGTTCTATCTACGGTGGCTATCGGACTGAAATTATCATCGTCAGACACCGAAATCTCTTTGGCTGTTACCCCACGTCGGAAACGGCACAACCAAACATAGCCCGGAAACCTCCGAGCAAAGCGACGGGCTTCCATGATCTGAGGATCAGCATCGATCACACAGGCGTGGACTTGCCACTCTCGCATCATTTCATCAAGGAAGTTCCAGTTCTCTTCATGGAATTTGGTCTCAAAGAGAACCTTCGCCTTCGCAGCAACGTTGAGATCGTGATCAAAACGATCAAAGAACCATTCAGTAACTTCGACATAGTTCCATTTTCCTTGGTCGACGCCCATAGTAATGATGCGGTTTCCCCCGGTGGGACGGGCGTCTTCTTTCGAGTGACCTTTGATACAGGCTTCGACATCTGTCTCAGTGATCCTTGCCCCATCTCCAATGAATGGTTGCCCCATTTTGGAGTTGTGGAATTCAACATTGGCGGCTTCATTTCCGTATCCCTTGAAGTGTGCTGTTACTAATTCCCCAGGACTGACTGTGTAAGAGTACAGTTGCGAAATGTTAAAACCTCGGATGTCCGTGTTGCCGTTCGCATTACCGACTTCCCATTTGGCTTTCCCTAGCCACTCTGGTTTCGCCTCTTGGTGTAACTTGCCACCACATTCTTTGCACTTGAGGAATGATTCCTTGCAACGAATATCATGGACTCCTTCGCCAATAATCTCAACACAATCAGGCCAGATCAATCTTGTCAAGCGTCCACAACAGGGGCACTTGAAGATGAACTGTTCCTGAGTGCTATCTTTGTACAACTCATGGATACCATAGTCGGGTACCGTTGGGGTAGAGATGCCCCACACATGTTTGTCGAGTTGTCCGTCCAAACGAGTTAGAGCTAAGTTGATAGCCCGCTGACTCATTTCATCCAGTTCGTCCAGCAGCAATACACTAACAGGGATTGACTTCAAGTTGGAGTCACCCCGGCTACCACGAATGTAGAGTGTGTTTGAGCCGGCTTGTTTGATCTCGATTGAATTGGTGTCAGTGAAGACCCTGTCGAGATACGGACTGAGTTTGAGAGCCGTATTGAAACGCGATTTTGAGAAGTCACTCGCATTGCCTCGGGTAGGCAAGACATAGAGCACATCTTTGCGTAACATGTCGATGGTGTAGAACGCGAGATTGATAAGGATTTCAGTGATGCCCAACTGGGCTCCCTTCATACTGTAGTTGAAAGGAGCCTTTGAATTGTGCATTTCCCGGACCCACGGGTGATGTGTTGCCGAATAGGCACCTGGGAAAGGATTCCCCATGATCCTACGGTTTGCAGCCCACCTCAAAGGAGTGGTGAGAGATTGGCTTTGAAGCCCTTCTGCAATCGTCATCTTCATTTCTGTTATCAAATCCATGGGATCATCTCGCTTTGTACAGTACCGACTTTACTCAGTCGTCGAGCGTGGTCTTCGACCACATGTTACTTCCGTGACAATTTCTTCATCAGAGCCTTCAAGAGGAGGGCTCTTAGCAACTTCCTTCCCAGTTTGATCAGGGCTGCCTTCATCTGGTTTCTCCTATACATGAGGTGCAATCCGAGTGTTGTAAACTCGGAGGTAATGCTGGAAGAAGAGTTCAAGTTCATCAGTGTGTGAGTAACCTGCCTCTTTCGACATGACAGTCAATTCTTGAACGAAGTGGAGCAAGATGACAGAATTTCGAGCACTTAGTCTGACTTCCGATGTACCGGCGAGTCCGGCTTCGAGACCAACGATAGTTCCGTTGATGTAAGCTGCCAGTTCATCAAGGAGATAAGACGGTTGGTCATTCCAATCTCTTACCGGGTACTTATCCCCAGGTAGAGTAAAGTCCACCCTCTCCATGATATCTTCGATGGTAAATGGAGCATTGAGGTATGGAATTTTGAAACCCCAACCTCCGGTGATGTAAGTCACACTACATCTGTACTTCTCACGGAGTTCATTGTTGACTATGTGCGTGAGATAGTGACCTTCACCACATCCTTTCTCACCGGAGGCATAATTGTGATCATGGACCACATTCAGCAACTCAGATAGGCAACCAATCCCCTCATTCTGGACTGGTCCCAACTCCAGCCGGAAGAAGCTATCCGATGCCGGAATCTTCTGAGCTTGGACCATACTAGCCAACACGAGTACCAAGCAAATGCTGAGCAAACGTTTCATGATTCTCTCCCCAGAGATGTCAGTCAGAGTATTCACCAGTTTCGGGATTAAATCGAATCTTCGGTCCACAAGTCTGTTCCTCGTCCTCGTCCTCGGGCTCGTCCTCGGGCTCGTCCTCGTCCTCGGGCTCGTCCTCGGGCTCGTCCTCGGGCTCGTCCTCATCGTCATCCTCGTCGTCCTTGGGCCAGCCAGGGCAAACTTCCTTCAGAATCATGACATCACTGACGACCTTGTTACCGGCATCAAGCCAGACAGCAATGACTTCAACATCATCTTCAGTCACGTCATCGGGGAGTTCAAACTCAGCCTCGGTATGGTCACCACTGAAGGTCATCTGAAATGAGCCTTGAGGGCACATAACTTCCAAACGGATGAGAGGATTGTCAGATTTTGGCAGTTCGATCTTCATGTGTTTTTTTCCTTTGGTTAGCTTGGACGAATTGAATACGTCCAGTTAAGGGTTTGAATGGCGTTGTTCGACGTGGTCGTAACTCGGTTGATGATACCTTCGCTGACATTCCCTTCAATTTCGATACTCAAACCAACTCTCTTCCATGCAAAAGGCTGTCCATTGGCGAGTTGATACTCAGTGACATAGTCTGTTTGCATGTCCACTAAGGGTGCTGGCGGGGTAGCGGAAGCACCAGAATTGAAAGTCCAATCAACTGTCTTATGACGCATCACCTCAAAATTTGGACTGGAGTCATTTGACCCCGCAACACCAGTGACTTCGATACCAGTGATTCTGAAATTACTGTTCTGATTGTCCCAGTATTTGACTAATCCATGATTAACGGCAACACCAGTACCACTGAAAAGGGATACAGAAACTTGTCCAATCCATTTCTTCGAGGTCTCAAAGTAATCGTCAAGGACTCCTCCGCTAGTGTCGATGTCTTCAGTATCAGATGTGGTACGATTTCCAGCTTCATCAACGGAAGTACCTGTGAATCTTACCACCATGTCGGTGGATGTTGCACCCAACACGATGAGAGCATGAGCGTGGTAGCCAACATTAGCTGTTCCCAAGGCTGTTCCACCAGCGGGTGTGTAACTAGTTGATGGCAAAATGTAAAAGCCACCTATGTAGAATTCACCGGATGACCCTGCTGGAGATTTGAATGACCATGATGTGTCAAACGACTTGAAGTTAGAAGAAACCTCCTCCCATCGATTATGCGGAGTATCATACTGCATGATCATGTAATCGTGGTCCCCAAAAATCAGGCTACCACCTGAATGGAGCATCAAACCATCACCATCATGGAGAGTTACCGTATTTACATCATCTTGCCCCTGGAGGAATAGAAGTTGCCCATCTGATCCGGCAGTAATTTGAGGGTTTGCAGTAACGGATACAGGACCGCCACTACCTTCAACTCTCATGGTAGCATTTGTGACTGTAATCCCGCCAACGGCTGTGATAGGGGTCGCCGCTGAAGGTTTGAGCGTGAATTTCTTATCAACTCTCAAGTCCTCGTTGATCTCAAGGTCTTGGATGACCATCGACTGTGCAACATCAGTTGGACCAATCGATACCAGGATTCTCCCATCAGTGAGTCCTTGTCTGATGACAGTCCCAATTTGAATCGGAAAGTTTGGTGCCGTTGGGGCGGTTGCTTGCCAATCACCTGCAACCGTCTCGGACAAGTATAAAATTGTTCCAACAGGGATGGTGTTCGTATCGAGATCACTAACTGAACCGAGGACTGTGATGAAACCTGTGACACCAATCCCGATGTCGTGCGTAGCCATCGCGACAACACCTGTCGTAGACGATGAGTCAGAACGGGCTAGATCAATTGTTGGAATACCACTTGAGGCTCCGTTGATGTATACAAGAGCACCATTATCGATTTGACTTGCCGTTGTATTCGTGGCACGAATATAAATCTCTTGCCCAAGCTGCAACGTCACATCTGATTCGTTGTTGTAGACGGCTAGTGTCTTGTTGATGTCATCATAGAAGATTCGACCTTCTCGATGGGACGGCCACGCAAGACCAGTTATCAAATCAACGTACGCTTGGTTTCCAATGCTGCCATTTGTTGGCGGTGAATAATTCAATCCCATGTTACACCCCCAACCAAGTCAGAGTCTGACTCGCTGCTGTCGAGATGGCATACAAGCCACCAAGAAATTCAGAAGGGATTTCGAGGGTGGAACCAGGGATAAGTGGAAAGCCACCCGTCTCGATAGCTTGGTCAGCAGTGACAGTAGGACCACCAATCCAAATGGGGTCAGTATTGGGACCAGGATCGCTTGTACCTGGAGCATGCAGCAAGACACCCTTGATGAATTTGAATCCAATTGGATTGACCCTGACTGCCGATATCCCAACATCTACATTCCTGGTCTGGACCAGAACATCAACTGCTTCGCGGTGTAGGTTGCCCATGTTGAATTCCTTATGATTAGAGAAAAGACCTCTGATTCTTTAAGGCACCTCTGGGTGTCTTAAAGGATCAGCCCTACACGAGGTAGGGTTGACCTTGTGGTTATCCTAAGAGAAACGGCAGAATCCAGGCGAGTACTTTCACCAGGATTGTGACCAACAGGACGATATCACTCGTCCTCTCGACCTCTACACCATCCTCAAGAACGACAAATGTCGGCGTCCGAGTAATCTGGTACTTGCGAGCAAGTTCAGGATCAGCACTGACATTGATTTCAGTAACTTTGACACCCTGTCTCCGCAACTTCGCAACGCCCGGCTTGGCTTCCTCACATGGAGGGCAACCCCGCTGGGTGAAGAAAAGGACTTCACGGGTGTATTCCGGCTCGGGTGCCGGCTCGGGTGCCGGCTCGGGTCTAAAATCAGGCTCAGGCAAACCTGGGCCGGGGGTCAAAACAGGAGTCATGGCTGGCTCTTGACCCGGGAGATCAATTGTGACCTCGTTACAGCCCACACAGAGCACAGCGAACAAAATAGCGACTAGGAAGTGCTTTCTCATCGGAACCTCCTTACGGGGTCGGAGGGGCTTCATGAGGGGCTGCCAGAGAGGGAGTACCCGGAGCGGGCGCGGCGGGAGCAACCTGAATGATAATCGGAGCGGGAGCAACCGGAGCAACCGCAGGCGGGGCGACCGGAGCTTCCAGAACAGGCGGTCCAGCCGGTACAACCGCTGGAGCCGGAGCAACCGCCGGAGCCGGAGCAACCGCCGGAGC
>Ga0114923_10001784_pt1 | contig 14748 bp, 13 predicted proteins | sample SumtaG_FD_89578 | JGI IMG/M metagenome (GOLD analysis project Ga0114923, IMG submission 89578) | Deep subsurface microbial communities from Indian Ocean to uncover new lineages of life (NeLLi) - Sumatra_00157 metaG | ecosystem: Environmental > Aquatic > Marine > Oceanic > Sediment | place: near...
ATGTGTTTCAATTTGCGGAGAAGTTTTTGAACTCAAAGATGATGGAAAAGCTTATGTAAAATCCCAAAAAGATGCACCTTGTATAAAAGAAGCAATTGATAGCTGTCCTGTAGATGCAATTAGCAAATAAAATCTTGGTTTTAAACCTAATAACAAAATGAAAAGAGGTGATTTAGAAAATTTCTTTAATCCAAAAACAATAGCAGTAGTTGGAGCATCAAATAATTCAAAAAAAGTAGGAAATATTTTAATGCAAAAACTTTCAAATTTTAAAGGCAAAGTTATTCCAATTAATATAAAACACAAAAAAATTCTTGGAAAAAAAGCTTATTCTTCTCTAAAAGAATATTCTAAAAAAATAGATTTAGTTATAATTGCAATCCCTGCAAAAAATGTGAAAGAAATTTTAGAAGAATGCGGTCAAAAACAAATAAGAAATGCGATTATAATATCTGCGGGATTTTCAGAAACAGGCAATAATAAATTAGAACAAGAAATAATTCACATTTCAAAAAAACACAGTATAAATCTGCTTGGACCAAATTGTTTTGGGATAACAAACCCTTATCTAAATTTAGACACAACTTTTGCAAATACAACTGCAAATAAAGGAGATATAGCATTTATAAGTCAAAGTGGTGCTTTATGGAGTTATATTGCAGATTTTTCCATCAGGAAATTTGGGTTTTCTGGTTTTGTAAGCTTGGGAAATATGGCGGATCTTAATTTTTATGATTTTATTGATTATTTTAACACACACAAAAAAACAAAAATAATAATTCTTTATGTTGAAAAATTGAAACAAGGCAAAAAATTTATAGAAGCATGTAAAAATAGTAAAAAAGAAATAATTGTAGTAAAAGCAGGAAAAACAAAAAAAGGTTCTAAAGCAGCAATCAGTCATACAGGCAGTTTAGCAACAGATTTTGAAATTTATAAAGGAGCATTTAAACAGGCAAAAGTAAAATTAACAGATTCTTTATTTTCTGCATTTAACTATGCAAGATTAAAAATAAAACCCCAAGGGAATAAAACAATAATAATAACAAATGCCGGAGGAGCTGGTGCTTTAATGACAGACTACTGTGAAGAAAATAACATTAAAGTGATTAAATTACCAAAGAAATTCAAATTTTCAAATCCAATAGATTTGATAGGAACAGCTTCAGCAAAGGATTATGAATCAGTTTTAAAAAAATTAAAAAAAGAGGATTTTTATGATTCTGTGATTATTCTTCTAACACCTCAAAAAATGTCAGAACCAGAAAAAACAGCAAAAGCAATTATTGAATTTTCAAAAACAAAACCGGTAATTGCTTGTTTTTTAGGAGGAGATTCTGTAACAGAGGCAAAAATAATTTTAGAAAGAGCAGGGATTCTCTGTTTTGACAGATTAAAACACGTTGCAGAAGTTTTAGAAAATAAAAACGTTTAAAAATCAATTTTTCCAGAGTTTAATATGAAACGTTCATCAAGAAGGTGGAAAAAGAAAAGACAAATGCGTTGGAAATGGCAGCGTAAAAGACTTAGGAAAGAAAAACATAAAAGAAAATTACGAAGAGCTAGAAGCAAATAAAAAGGATATCTCTTAAAATAAAATTAACATCCTTTTGACCATAACAATATTTATAAGTCAGATTGAAAATATTTTATAATGAATAGGATAAAGGAGACAAGTGATAATCAATGGTAAGCGGGATTTGGACTGAAAAATACAGACCTTCTAAATTTTTTGAACTTGTTGGACAAGATAGTATTATAAAAAGAGTTGAATCTCTAACAAATTCTCTTAATATACCTCATTTATTATTTGCTGGTCCAGCAGGAACAGGGAAATCTACATTAGCATTAGTAATAGTAAAAGAGCTTTTTACAAAAAATTGGAAAGAAAATTATTTGGAATTAAATGCCTCTGATGAAAGGGGGATTAATGTTGTAAGAGAAAAAGTAAAAAATTTTGCAAGAACAAAATCTTTAGGAAATGTTCCATTTAAAGTAATTTTTTTAGACGAAGCTGATGCATTAACACCAGAAGCACAACAGGCATTAAGAAGAACTATGGAAAATTATTCAGCAACTTGCAGATTTATTTTATCCTGCAATTATTCAAGTAAAATTATTGACCCAATTCAATCCAGATGTGCAATTTTTAGATTTAAACTTTTAGAGAAAAAAGATATAGAAAAAATAATTCAAAAAATTAGTTATGGAGAAAATTTGACAATAGGTCTAGAAGCAATAGAAATGTTATATGAAGGAAGTGAAGGAGATTGCAGGAGATGTATTAATTTACTCCAATCAACAGCTGCTGTTTCTCCTATGATAACTCCAGAGCTAGTTTCAACAATAATTTCCAGTGCCAAACCAAAAGATATTAGAATTGCTCTGGATTATGCATTAGCAGGAGATTTTCAAAGAGCAAGAGAGAAGATGCTTGATATTATGCTCAAAGAAAGTATTGCTGGACAAGACATAATTAAAGCAATTCAAAAAGAAATCTGGAATCTCCCTGTAGAACCTGAATTAAAAGTAAAATTAACTGAAAAGACAGGTGAAATTGAATTCAGAATGACTGAAGGCTCTGACCCTTTTATTCAACTTCAATCATTAATAGCAAGTTTTGTATTGGCTGGATTGGGGAAAGGTTAAAATGCCATGGACTGAAAAACATAGACCAAAAACATTTGCTGAAGTTAGGGGGCAAGATTTAGCATTGGAAAAATTAAAAACATTTGTTAAATATTTTGGAATAGGAAAAAAAGCAATAATTCTTTATGGTCCTTCAGGAACAGGAAAAACAACATTAGCACATGTAATAGCAAGAGAAACAAATTCAGAAATATTTGAATTAAATGCGTCTGATTTGAGGAATAAAATTAAATTAAAGGAAATTCTTAGACCTGCAATTGAACAACAATCGCTCTTAAAACGAAAAAAGATAATTCTTGTAGATGAAGTTGATGGAATTTCTATAGTTGATAGGGGTGGATTAATAGAATTATTGTCTCTGATTGAATTAAGCAGGCAACCGGTAATCATCACTGCCAATGATATATGGAATAAAAAATTTAGCCAATTAAGAAAAAAATCAGAACTCATTCAATTAAAAGAAATTGATTACAGAACAACAAAAGATGTAATGATTCAAATTTTAAAAAAAGAAAATTTATTTATAAAAAATGAGATTTTAACAAATATTTCAACAAAGGCAAAGGGAGATTTAAGAGCAGCTATAAACGATTTACAAACAGCATCTCTTGTTCAAGATCCGTCTGAAATACTTTTTGACGAGAGAAATAAAGAAACAGATATTTTCAATGCTTTAAGATTAATTTTTAAAGAAAAACCGACCAATAATCTTTTAAAAATCTTTGATTCTATTAATCTTCCTATAGATAGAATACTTCTTTGGATAGAAGAAAATATTCCCTTAGAATATCAAAAAGAAGAACTTGTGAAAGCTTATGACTTTTTAAGCAAGGTGGATATTTTCAAAAAAAGAATTTATAGGCAACAATATTGGAGATTTTTAGTTTATCAAAATATCTTTTTAAGTTATGGTATTTCTTCTGCAAAAGAAAATACAAAAACTGGTTTTACAAGTTATAAAAAACCAACGAGAATTTTGAAAATCTGGTTAAATAATCAAAAAACAGCAAAGATTAAATCAATAGCAACAAAATATGCTTCATATGTACATATAGGACAAAAACGTGTAATGAGAGAATTTCCATTGATAAAACAAATAATAAAATCAAATTCTGATATACAAAAAGAATTAAAACTTAATGAAGAAGAAATTAATTATTTAGAGAAGTAATTAATTCAATTTATCTAAAATTTCTGACAAATCTTCTAATGACCTATAACCACTAACGATGTATTTTCCATTAATTATATTAGCAGGAGTTCCAGTAATTCCATACTTTTCTGCAATATCTCTATTATCACTCAAAACTAAAGCATAAATAGTTATTTCAGGGTATTTTTCCATTGCTTCAACTAAAACCGGATAATATTTACTACACCAACCACAACCAGAGCTATAAAAAACAATTAATGTTTTAGGTATTAGTTCATAATTTGCAAACTCACTAATTCCAATAGAAGAATCATATTCTTTTGGCTCTTCAGCAGTAAAAGATAATATTTTTGATTTTATATCAAAAGAAACCCCATTCTCAAAAACACTCCAATCAATAGATTCTTGTTCCTGATTGTCTAAAGAAGATTCTAATATAGAAACTAATTCATTTCCCACTATATAACCTGTTTTAGTTACATAAAAAGGAATATAATTGTTTTGATATTCGAAATTAATTTTATAAAATCCATTAACCTCATCAACAGAAATTAATGAAAGTTCCTCTACTCCGTTTGACTCATAAAAATTTAAAAGCATTTCTCCTGCTTCTTCTTTAGAAATCACTTTGCCAGTTATTATTCCAGAAAAATTACCTGCAAATAAAAGTATTAAAACAAAAATCCCTAAAACCAAAGTTGAAGCAATCCAAGGATTTTTTTTAAGTTTTGTTGGAAAATCTTTTGATTTTAATAATTTAAGATTAAATGGTTTTTTTGAAATTTCTTCTTCTTTATTTTTTTCCTCTTCGTCTTCCATCTTCAATCAAATAAAAAATCCTTTAAAAAAGTTTGGGTAGAAATTTGTTCATTCTATTTTTAAGAAATCTAAACCAAACAATTAAAAATCTCTTTAACTATTTTTCAATCGTAGGTGTCTTACAATGGTATATGATATTATAACAGGAAGAAATAAATCTGATAAAAAAGCTCTTGGAAATAAAGGGCTTATTTTATTAGGAAAAGGATTTGTAAAAATGGGTCAGTATACTTCATTAAGCAACAAAATTTTTATGGATGTTGCAAGAAGTCATGTTGTTTTAGTTGCTGGAAAAAGAGGCTCTGGAAAATCATATACTCTTGGAGTGATAGCAGAAGAACTTTCTAATCTACCTCCAGATGTAAGTCAGAATATTGCATCTTTAATTTTTGATACTATGGGAATTTACTGGACAATGAAATTTCCAAATGAAAAAGATAAAGAATTATTACGAGATTGGGATTTAAAATCAAAAAATCTTCCTGTAAAAGTCTTTGTTCCATTCGGACATTATAATTCTTATTTAGAAAAAGGAATTCCTATTGATGAAAAATTTGCTTTAGATGTTACAGAGTTGAATTCAGAAGATTGGATTATAACCTTTGGTTTAGATATCATACATCCTACAGCAGTCTTAATTCAAAGAATTACAACTAAATTAAAAGAACAAGGAGAATTTGATATAAATAAAATAATTTTAAATTTAGAGAGAGATGAAAAAACATCAAGAGAAATTAAAAACTCTGCTATTGGTTTATTTGAAGCTGCAAAAACATGGGGAATCTTTGCAACAGAACAAGAAGAAGCAACACAAGTAAAAGATTTAATTTCTGCTGGTTCTACATCTGTTTTAGATTTAAGTGTTTATAGTTCTGTAGGAGCTTTTAACGTAAGAGCTTTAGCTATTAGTTTAATCTCAAGAAAAATTTTCAATCAAAGAATGGATGCAAGAAAAAAAGAAGAGATAGAATCTGTATCAAAAGGTCTTGATTACCTTTCTATGCCAGAAAAAAAGGAAACTCCTTTAATCTGGATGTTTATTGATGAAGCACATGAGTTTCTTCCGTTAGACAAAAAGACAATTGCAACAGATGCATTAGTACAATTACTTCGAGAAGGAAGACAACCAGGAATTTCATTAGTTTTAGCAACACAACAACCAGGACAAATTCATAAAGATGTTATGACCCAATCAGATATTGTTATTTCACACAGAGTGACTTCTCAAGCAGATTTAGAAGCACTAAATCGCATAATGCAGAGCTATCTTCTTGAAAGTATAAAAAAGTATATGGATGATTTACCTACATTAAAAGGTTCTGCAATAATTCTTGATGATAATTCAGAAAGAATCTATCCAATGAGAATGAGACCCAGATTTACTTGGCATGGTGGAGAAGCCCCAACTGCTGTTAAGATTGAGAAGAGATTATAATTATTTTAAGTCTAATCTCATACAGTTCTCATGTTTGTAGAAATTTAATTTTTCATAGAAAGGAACTAGATTATCTTTGCAATCAAGTATAACTTTATAACAACCAAATTTTTTAGCATATTCAACAGCTTTTTTTACTAGAGCACTACCAATACCCCTGCCTTCATATTCTTTTTTAATACAAACATCCTCTATATGTCCAACTTTTCCACCTTCATGAATAAATTTTTGTTCTATTAATAGTGATGTTGCGCCTATTACTTCGCCATAATCTCTTTTTGCTATATAGATATGTCCATTCTGTGAATTAATTTTCAGTAAAATTTTCTTTGCTTTTTTTAAATCTAAATTTCCTACACTACTTAAATTGCTAAGAGTTTTAATAAATCCCTCCAAATCAGTTAAGTCTGCTTTAGTTAATTTTTTGATTATATACTTAAAATTCATCTCTTATGCTATTATAAAAACTTTAAATAATTTTCTAATTCAAAACTTCAAAATCTACTCTCAATCTAATTTGGTAGGGAGCAATTTCTCCTGCAGATTTTACTTTTAAAATTTTTATTTTTTTTCTGAATTTTTTTGCCTCTTTTTTAATTTTTTCCACAATAAAATCTATCTCACTAGTTTTACAAAAATCATAATAATAAATTCTTGTTCCTTTTTTGCTGAACACAAATGCTTGTTCAAGAAAACTATCTTTCAATTTCGGTCTTGGCATTACAATTACATCAAATTTTTGTTTCTTAAGTTTTTCTGCAACTCTTTTAATATTTCCAGGAATAAGTTCAATCTTTTCTTTTAATTTATTAAGTTCGATGTTTAATTTAGCATATTTATTTGCTTCTCTGTTCATTTCATTGGAAAAGACTTTTTTTGCATTAGAATTTTTAGCAATAACAATCGAAAAAGGGGCAACACCAGCAAACATTACTAAAACAATTTCTCCCTTTTTGATTAGAGAAGCAACTTCTTTCCTTTCATTACTTAATCTTGGAGAAAAATAACATGAATCAAAATTAAATCTAAAAATACAGCTATTTTCTTTGTATAGAACTTCTTTTGTTTTTTCACCAGCCAAGTATTTTGTAGGAATTTTTCTTAGTATACCTCTAACTTTTCCTTTCTTCTCTAATATTGTTTTAAGTGATTTTTGTTCCTTCAATAATTTTTTAGCAAATCTTTTTTTTTCACTTATTTTAACATTCTTTGGAAATCTCACAGTTGCAATGTTTCCAATTAAATCAAATGCACGATGTTTCATAAAAGATTAAAAACAAAAAGAGAATTTAAATGTTATGGGAAAGTTTATAAAAACAGATTCATTATTTCCGTCATGCAAAAGAGGAAATTATTTATTTTAGTATTAAGTTTATTTTTGATTAGTTCAGTAAGTGCATATTCATTAGGAGATTTGCTTGGAGATATTGAGTCTTCTACTATGATTCTGGGAGCAATCTTTGTAGTTTCTTTTGCTGTTTTAAATTTTGCATTATCAAGATTTTTTAAAGACAAGTATGGAGAACCAAACAAAGCAACTGCAGGAATTGTCTCTTTTGTTCTTGCATTATTAATGACTTGGGGAATAAACAAAACAGGTTTTGATATAGAAGGTTTGCTTTTTGATATTGGAATCTCAAGTGATTTACTTTACACAGTTGTTCCAATTTTAATCCTTGCCGGTATTGCACTCCTTATTTGGAAATTTGGCAAAAAATCTTTGTTTATCATTGGAGGATTATTTATCTTAGCAAGTTTTTTTGTTTATGAAAAAGTAATAACTTTGACTATCGGAGTAATTCTTTTGATAATAGGTATTGGCTTACTATTTAAAAAAAAACCTAGAGTAAATAATAGATATCCAAGTTATACCACTTCAAGACCAAATAAAATAAGACAAATACTACAAAACCAAAAAGTAAGTAGAAGGCTAAAAAAGCCCCGTACTCGTTCTAATATTACTTTTTCTGGTCCGCGTCAAGAATGGGTCACAAAAGAAAAAGCAGGCAATAAACTTGAAGAAGATTATGCAAATATAAAACAGAGACAAGAAAGAGAAGAAGTACGCAGACAAGCAAGAAGAGATACAAAACAGCAAAGAAGAGAAGCAAGAATTCCTGTGCAACAAGCTCGGCAACAAAAAGCTCAAGAAAAAGTACAACAAAGACAGCAAAGAAGAGAAGAAAAGGCTGAAAAATTAAAGCAAATTCAAGAGCAGAAAACAGCTCAACAAGCACAAGTTCAAGAACAACAGGATAGACAAAGAAAAAATCAAAAAATGATTACTCATCTAAAACAACTTTGGCAAAAAAAAGATATGGAATTGCAAAAACAACAAATGATGGCTGCAAAAGGAGTAACAGGAGCCAAACAAAAAATTAGAACTTTAGAAGCAGAATTAGCAGAAATTACAAGAAAAATGCAAAGATATCAATAATTCAAAACCATTTCTTCAAATCTTTTTGCTTAGCCTTTTCATGCATATCTTTAAGTCTTTCAAGTTGTTTTTCTATTCTCTGTAAGGAAAAATCATGCTCTTCAACTAAAATCTTTTTTATTTTTTCTTCATTAATTTTTCTAAATTTAAAATCAGCATCAATCACTTTTGGTTTATGAAATAATTTAAAAATTTCCTGCCAATCAAATCTATCTTCTTCATTTAAACTCATAATTTGTTCTTCCACATTTTTAAAAATCAAAACAGGTAATTTATATTTCTGCACAATTTGCAATGCCTTTTTTTGCCCAATGCCTGGAATTCCTTTTGGGTTATAATCTGTTCCAACAAGTATTCCCAAACAAATTAATTGGTCTAAATTAATTTCCAAATAGTTAAAGACTTTTTCTAATTCAATTATCTCTGGTTTTATTTCTACCCAACCATAAAAAGTTTTTCTTCTTCTTGCTAAAGTTAAATTCTGGATTAATCTCGATGTGCCAAAAAGTAAACTGTCATAATCCTGACTTACAGAAGAATAAATTTCTTCTTTAGTCTTACAAAGATATGCTGCTTCTGCCTCCCCTTCACTAGGAGCCTGAACAACCGCAATTCCCATTGCTTCTAAAAGTTCTTTACTTTCTTTAATAATCTCTTCATCAAGTCTCACTAACTGACTACTATATCTTTTCATTACAACTAAATCTTCTTTTTGTTTTGCTTCATCATATCTTTCTTTTGCAATATCTCTTCCAGACTCTCTTTTTTTGTGTGTTTTTTGCTTAAGTTCTGGAGCTTCTCCATCAAAAACATAAATTAATTTAATTCCCTCAGAAAGAAGATTAATATTTCTGTAAAAAATTCCAGAAAGATGGCTTGTAATTCTTTTTTTGTTATCCATTAATGGAGTCCCATCTATCTGCCGTATGGTGGATAAAAACTGATATAATGTATTAAAAGCATCAACACAAATAGTTTTTCCTTTCAAATCTGAAATTTCTAAAGGTTTCCGCGGTATGATTTCTCTAATATTTAATCCCATATGTATTAATAGAATAAGAAATATAAATAATTATTGTTCTTTTCTTTCTCTTGAATAATTGACTAATTTCTTGAATAAAGCACCAACTTTTAGATAATTCATGTTATTAACAGGATTTCTTCCGTTATCACCAAATCTTCCTGGAAAATATTTTATTAATAACTCTATTTTTTTATCACTATCTCCACCAATATTTGAGCTAAGTTTATTTGCCTCATTATAAAATTTTTGATATCTAATATCAGGCACAGTTCTTTTTCTTTTTTGTTTAACAACTTTTTCTAATCCATTTTCTTTAATCATTTGATTAGCTATTTTTTGAAAATAGATTTCTTCAGCCATATCTCTTTCAATTCTTTCTTCCTCTGGATCTGGATTTTCTCCATATTCTCCCATATTATTTTCTTAGCGTAACTCTATATAAAGCTTATTATTCTAAGGATTATTAAGATTTAAATAATAAAAAACCTTAAAAAAATTATGGAAACCAATTTTATCCCAGTAGATTATGACTATTTTGATTTTCAAGGTAGAAATTATGCAAAGATAATTGGTAGAAACAATAAAGGAAAAAGAATTTGTATAATTGATTCTTGTCCTGTCTATTTTTGGGCAATCCTAAAAGATAATCTAAAATCAAAAAAAATAAAAACTCTCATTGAAAAAATCAAAAAAATAAAACTTGATATAAAAGGAAGACAAACCAAAGTTGAAAGTGTAGAATTGCGTGAAAAAAATTATCTTGGAAAAAAAGTCAAAGCTCTAAAAATATTTGTCACCAACTATAAGGATTTGCATGATATTGCAGATAAACTGGGAATGCCTGAAATAGAAAAAAGAAGAGGATATGATTTAGGATTTATAACTCATTATATAATTGAGAAAAAAATTAATCCTTTGCAATGGTATGAAATTAATGGAGAGGTCTTGGCTAATTCTCAACAATTTGGAGGAATTGATATGGCACTTGATGTTGATTTTTGTATTAAATTAAAAGGGGCAAAAAAAATTAAAAGAAATTTCGTGCCAAAAATTCTTGCATATGATATTGAAACAGATTCTTTGAAAATTGGGGAAGGAGAAATTTTAATGATTTCTTTAGTTGGACAAAATCTTAAGAAAGTTTTGACTTGGAAAAGAGCAGGTAAGAAACCATCGTATGTTGAATATGTTAAAGATGAAGCAGAACTTTTGGAGAAGTTTTGCGAGAATGTGAGAAAATTTTCTCCTGATTTTTTAGTTGGTTATTTTTCTGATGGGTTTGATTTACCATATCTAAAAGCACGTGCTGAGAAACATAAAGTGAAATTAAATTTAGGTTTAGATGATAGTCAGCCAAAGTTTTCTCGAGGCACTTTATTGACTGGCAAAATAAATGGAATTGTTCACATTGATATTTTAAGATTTATTCGAACTGCTTATGCACAGTATATGCAATCAGAAACTTTGTCATTAAATGAAGTTGCTAAGGAATTTTTAGGTGATACAAAAAAAGATTTTAAGATAAAACACTCGTCGGAGATTGGTAAAAATTGGAAAAATTATTATGAATATAATTTGCATGATTCTATTTTAGTTGTGAAATTGTTTGAGAAGTTTTGGCATGATTTATTAGAATTTACCAAAATTGTTCAAGAACCTATTTTTAATGTTTCACGTTATGGTTTATCTAAACAAGTTGAATTGTATATTATTCATAATCTTAAAAGATTTAACGAAATACCTGAAAAAAGACCAACTTATGATGAAATTTCCAAAAGAAGGCACAGTGGGGGTGTAGAAGGTGCTTTTGTTTTTGAACCTAAGCCAGGGCTTTATGAAAAAATTGCAATATTTGATTTCACATCAATGCACACGAGTATAATTATTTCCCACAATATTTCAAAAGGAACTTTATTGGAAAAAAAGACAAAAGATTCTTTTAAATCTCCAGAGCTTGAACTAGGTGGAGAGAGAAAAAGATTTTATTTTTCTAAAGAAAAAGGATTTTTTCCAGAGTTATTAAACGAAATTTTTGAGATGCGAAAAAAACACAAAGCAGATTTTAAGAAAAATCCAAATCCTATTACAAAAGCAAGGAATAATGCATTTAAAGTTTTGTCAGCATCGGTGCATGGTTATATGGGATTTTTTGGAGCAAGATATTATTCTATTGAATCTTCTGCATCAATCTTAGCTTTTGTTCGAAAGTTTAACAAAGATACAATGGAAAAAATAAAACAGCAAGGTTATGAGGTTATTTTTGGAGATACAGATAGTGTTGGATTTTTAATGGGTGGTAAATCTGAAAAAGACATTATGAATTTGTTGAAAAAATTAAATTCTGAATTGCCCGGGATAATGCATTTAGAATTAGAGGACTTTTATAACAGGGGTTTGTGGGTAACTACTAGAGCAGGAATTGCTGGTGCGAAAAAAAAGTATGCCCTTTTAGATAAAAAAGGTAAATTAAAAATTCGTGGTTTTGAAACTGTTCGTCGGGATTGGTGCAAACTTGCAAGGAATTTACAGAATAAAATAATTAAACAAATTCTCAAAGATGGAAATCAAAAAAAAGCATTAGAATATGTTAAAGAGGTAATTAAAAATCTAAAACAAAGAAAAATAAATAAAGAAGATTTAATAATAAAAACACAACTTAAAAAACCTATTTCTGAATACAAAGCAATTTCTCCTCATGTAATTGCAGCCAGAAAAATGCAAGAAAAAGAAATTCCAGTAAGTCAAGGAAATTTAATAGAATACTATATCGCAGAAACAGCAGGAAAAAAGAAACTTGTCAGAGATAAAGTAAAACTTCCTATTGAAAAAGACAAATATAATATTGAATATTATTTAGAAAGACAGATTCTTCCTGCAGTAGAGAACATTTTCCAAGTATTTGATGTGAATATAAAAGAAATAACTGAAGGAAAAAAACAAACTACATTGAGGGATTTTTGAAATGAAAAAAAGAACCAAAATAATTTTGCAATTTATATTTTTCCTTATAATTTTAGTTGGAGCAACAATTATTTTTTGGAAACCTTTAACACAGTTATTATCAAATGCAGAGAATATTCGTGAATTTATTCGTGGTTTTGGCATATTAGCTCCAGCAATTTTTATTGTAATTGTTATTCTACAAGTTGTATTAGCACCAATTCCAGGTCAGGTAGCAGGATTGGCAGGAGGATATACTTTTGGAATAATTCTTGGCACAATTTATAGCATGATTGGTTTAATCTTGGGTTCTTTCATCGTCTTCTCCTTATCCCGTAAATTTGGACGTCCTTTTGTTGAAAAAGTAATTAATAAAAAAACTCTCAATAGATATGACAGGATAATCTCAAATAAAGGTCTACCTGTCTTATTCTTAATATATCTTCTTCCAGCATTACCAGATGATGCAATTTGTTATATTGCAGGGTTGACAAAAATAAAAATAAGAACTCTTGTAATAATCTCTGCAATTGGAAGATTCCCGGGTTTTCTAGTCTTAAACGTCGTAGGCACTGGTTTAGCATCTAAAAATACACTTTTTTCTGTTATATTATTCATAATTATGATAATTATTTCAATTCTTATTTATTTAAATAGGAACAAATTAGAAAATAGAATGATAAAAATAATTAAAAAATTTCGGAAAACAAATGGAAAAAGAAAAAATCATTAAAGCGGGAAAAATTGCAGCACAAGTTAGAGAATTTACAAAATCAATTATAAAAAAAGATATGCCTTTAATTGAAATAGCTGAAAAAATTGAAAATAAAATAATTGAACTAGGAGGCAAACCAGCATTTCCAACAAATTTGAGTATTGATAATATTGCTGCACACTATACTCCTTCTTATGATGATAAAACTATTGCTTCAGGACTTTTAAAAATTGATTTTGGAGTTCATGTTGATGGATGGATTGCAGATACTGCTTTTTCTTTAGATTTAGAAAATGATGAAGAAAATAAGAATCTAATAAGTGCATCTGAAAAAGCATTAGAAAATGCTATAAAGATTATCAAAAAAGAAATTCCTTTAAGAGAAATTGGAAGTATTATTCAAAAAACAATTGAATCGAAAGGCTTTTCTCCTATTATTAATTTGTCTGGACATGAAATGAAAGAATATGATTTACATGCTGGTTTGATTATTCCCAATGTTGATGATAATAAGAATATTGTCTTAGGAAAAGGACTTTATGCAATAGAACCTTTTGCAACAACAGGAAGTGGGAAAGTTCATGATGGGAAACCTTCTGGAATTTATATGTTAGTTAATGACAAAACCCCAAGAAGCCAAACTGCAAGAGAAGTTTTGGATTTTATTGCTGAAGAATATCAAACGCTTCCTTTTTGTTCAAGATGGATTGTAAAAAAATTTGGAGTAAAAGCTTTATTTGGATTAAAACAATTAGAAGATAATGGGAACCTTCATCATTTTCCACAACTTGTAGAAGCACAAGGTAGCAAGGTTAGTCAAGCAGAACATAGTGTTTTAATAGAAGAGAATAAAGTTATTGTTACAACTGAATAAAATTTATTATTTATTCTCTAACATTCTTTGGGTTCCCTTAGATTTCTCCCACACTTTCTGCATATGCTTTTTAGAAAAATACCTGTATCCCACAAAGATTACAATTAATATTCCTACACTCAAAACAACAGTTATCATATAAAATATTAATACAGGAAATTCAAATTTAGCAACACACTTGTTTCTCCTGCATTTATAATCACATGTTTCAATAGTTTCCCAAACCATTCCATTAGTACTGCACTGCTGAAGTATATTGCCTATGCACTTTCTTTCTTCTGGTATGCATTCAATCATCCTTGCTATTTTCAAAGCTATTGTAAATGATGAAAACCCAGAAGATGTTGAAGTAAAGTAATAGTAATCATCATCACTGCTCACAAATGTTGTGATTAGCTCATCCCATTTATTTCCTTTGTCTTGTTTTCTGTAAAGAACAATATCCTCAATTATTCCTGACTCATCCAACCATGTTTTGTTGACTTTAAAGTCAATTACTACTGATTCTATATTGGTGTCATTTATTCCTGTTACATCTATTTGAAATGATTGGTAAGTGTCTCCATCTAAACTTATCTTTAAATCTGATAATGGGACTACATCAATTTCAGTTACTTTGATTGATACGCTTGTAACTGTTTCTGAAACATCAACAGTTATTGTTGTTATATCTATACCTGATTCTGTTATCTCCATTTCCAA
>Ga0114923_10001785_pt1 | contig 14747 bp, 15 predicted proteins | sample SumtaG_FD_89578 | JGI IMG/M metagenome (GOLD analysis project Ga0114923, IMG submission 89578) | Deep subsurface microbial communities from Indian Ocean to uncover new lineages of life (NeLLi) - Sumatra_00157 metaG | ecosystem: Environmental > Aquatic > Marine > Oceanic > Sediment | place: near...
AGTGCTTTAGACCCCCATGCTACAGCAAAAATAGAGGATCTTCTTACAAAATTAAAGGAAGAATACACAGTGGTTATTGTTACACACAATATGCAACAAGCTGCCCGTGTTTCTGATTATACTGCCTTCTTTAATCTTGGAGAACTTGTTGAATTTAATAGAACCAAGAAGATATTCAGTTCACCGGAACGAAAAATGACTGAAGAATATATCTCAGGGAGATTCGGATAAAATGGAACTAAAAGAAAAATTTGGTGGAACTATTCGATTTAAAGAACTAATGAATGAATTAACAGGACATGTTTCCAAACTTTCAAAATTAGTTGCTAAGATGATTGATAAAGGTATTAAAGCTCTTTTAGAAGATGATGAAAAATCATACAAGAAACTACAAAGAGATGTTAACAAAATACATGCAATATTCAATGATTTAGATAGTTCTGCTATGAGTAGCCTTGCTTTACATCAACCCTTTGCTAGTGATTTAAGATACATAATTTCTAGCATAAAAATCGGACATGAAATCCATCGTTGCGCTCATGATGCAGTACATATTGCTCATAGCTCAGAATTTGTTGATAGAGAAAAGAAGATGTTTAATGGATGCATTGTAGATATTGGTGCATTGGGTGGACTTGCGCTAAATATGTTCAAAGAAAGTACAACTGCTTTTCTTAACAAAAAAGTGCTTGATCTCAATGATTGGAAGAAATTAGATGATGAAGTTGATGACAAACACGATGAAATAATAAAAGATATTGGGTCAATAATGGAGAAGAATCCTGCTTTTGTGAGAGCTGGGGTTAGTTTAATCCTTGCAACTAGATATATTGAGAGAATTGCTGACCATGCTTGTAACATTGTTGAAGAAAGCAAATATGTAGTTACAAGTGAAAGAGAAAAAATAGAGTAAATGAAGATGTTTCAAATCTTTATGAAAATAAAAATTAAAGGATGAAAAAAAATGTCATTCTCCAGAAAAAGAGATCGTTTAGTAATTATCTTAATAATTCTAATACCAGCTGCAGCTGTATCAAGTTGGTTTTTAGCAAAATCTGTTAATAATGTTGGTGAAACACATTATATTACCATAGAAGGTTCTAATACTGTATTCAAAATAATTGATACTACTTACAAAGCATTTGCGGAATATCATCCTGGAGTAATTATTTCAGTTACTGGTTCTGGAACGGGTTCTGGAATAACTGCAATCATAGATGGGCAAGCAGATATCGCAATGGCTTCAAGACCATTTGAAGACACGGAACAAATCGCTGCGAATGGAAGTTTAAATGCAGTTGCCTTTGCAAAAGATGCTATAACAATTATTACTCACGCATCTGCGAATCCTTTAGATTTAACCATTGATGTTGCTCGTGCAATATTTAATGGTACAATATCTGATTGGTCTGATCCATTAGTGGCATCAGCTGGTTTAACTGGAGAAATACAAGTCGTAGTAAGAGAATCTGGTTCAGGAACGAGAGATGCTTTCAATGAACTAGTAATGGGAGATAGTACACAAATCGAACCCGGAAGTCAGTATGTAAACGATGCTCTTCAAAAAAGCAGTAATCAATTGATAAAAGATGGTGTCGCAGCTAATTCAAACTACGTTGGTTATATAGGCCTTGGATATTTGGATTCGACAGTAAAAGCTGTAACTATTGATGGTGTTGCACCAACTCTTGCGAATGTTCTCAATGATTCATATTTTATTCAAAGAGAACTATTTCTAATCACCTTAGGGATACCCGTAGGTATGGTTTATGAATTCATAAATTGGTCTATGAGTCCAGAAGGACAAGATCTTGTTTTGGAAACTGGTTTCATCAATGTAGCACCAACAACTGATGATATTTTTACATGATAACACTAAGATTTCAGAGGTTACTCGATGTCGCAAAATCAAACTGAAACAATTGAAGAACCAACAATTGAGTCATTAGAGGAAGACAAAAGTACTTCAGAAGAATCTATTTTAGAAATTGGAAAACAAAAAATTAGCTGGCAAAAAATAATTTTAATGCTATTTGCAGGAATCTCTGTTATTGTTGTAATACTTATTTTCATATTTATTTTAGTTAATGGTCTAAAAGTTATTCCAGAAGTTGGTTTCATTAAATTCCTTTTTGGAACTAGTTGGAATCCAGAAGCAGATCAATATGGGATTCTTCATGGAATAATTGGCACTGTAATGGTTGTTTTGATTGCAATGGTTGTTGCAGTTCCAATTAGTATCTCTTGTTCGATTTATATGTCAGAAATTGCCCCACAAAGAATTAGGAAAATTCTAAAACCATCTGTCGAAATGCTCGCGAGCATACCTTCTATTGTCTATGGATTTTTTGGATTATTTATTTTAGTCCCTGCAGTCAAATTTATTTTTGGTTTGCCAACTGGTGAAAACGCCTTATCTGGTGGATTAATATTAGCTATAATGGTTATCCCTACTATAGTTTCCATTACAGATGATGCTATAAGAGCAGTTCCAAGCTCTTTTCGTGAAGCCTCTCTTGCATTGGGTGCCACCAAATGGCAAACAATAAGAAAAGTGGTTTTACCTGCTGCATTATCAGGAATAACTGCTGCTGTTATTCTAGCATTCGGAAGAGCTATAGGGGAAACTATGGCAGTACTTATGGTGGCAGGCGGAGCATCGCAGATACCAAAACCATTTTTCAATATTCTTGTTCCAGTTGATCCATTAACAGCAATCATTGCCCGTGAGTTAGGGGAAGCAGCCCAAGGTGATACGCAATTTCATGCTTTATTCGGTATAGCAATTGTTCTCTTTTTGATTACTTTTGTAGTCAATCTTACAGGAGATTTAGTTATCAAACGATTTACTAAGAAATTCAAGGGGGCGTAAGAAGATGACTGACACACTTGATGAAAATTCTCCACAAACGAATGATGAACAGAAATTAGAATTAGGTGAACAGAAAACTTATTCTTTCAAAATATTGGATTTTGATGCCCTAGATAAGCGGAAACGCTTAGTTGAACCTAAGAAAACTCAAAAAATATTCTTTACTATGTTAGCATCCTCTGCAGTATTTATCTTTCTTCTACTCATAACTTTTGTTTTAATTTTATTGATTAATGGTTCTCGAGGTATTTCTTTCAAATTAATCTTCATGAAACCGGGACCTGAGGTTGATTATGGTATACGACCCGCTATTATAGGCACAATACTCCTAATTATTGGTGCTGTTGGGCTTGCTCTCCCCTTAGGTCTTGCTGCGGCAATTTATCTAAATGAATATGCGAAAGGAGGAATTCTTGTCAATATTATTAATCAAGGAATAAACAATCTGGCGGGTGTGCCTTCAATTGTTTTCGGTATATTTGGGTATGCATTCTTTGTCCTAGCTTTAGGAATTGGTAAATCATTAGTCGCAGCCTGGCTTACATTAGCTTGCATGATATTACCAACTATAATTAGAACGTCGCAAGAAGCATTAAAAACAGTCCCACGCGATTTTAGAGAAGGCAGCTTGGCTTTGGGTGCAACAAAATGGCAAACAATCCGACATGTAGTGTTACCAGCTGCGACTCCTGGAATCTCCACAGGAGTTATTCTTTCATTGGGTAGAGCTGCAGGGGAAACAGCTGCAATATTATTTGTAGGTGTAGCAACGGGCATTCCCGCTTTTACTGGATTTCTCTCTAGGTTTCCAGCGATTCCGTTCGAATTATATAGTATGGCAGTATCTGCTCCATCTTCAACTAGAAACATTCAATGGGCAATTGCACTTATCCTTGTTGTGTTAGTCTTTGGGTTTAATTTAAGTGCTATACTCATAAGAAATAAAGCTGAGAAGCAGAGAATATGAATTAGAATCTACGAATTATTTCTTCTTTTTCTTAGATTTTTTTAGTTTTCGTTTTTTCTTTTTCTGTAATTTCTTCTTCTGCTTCCTCTTGAGGTTTTTCTTCATCGATTTCAATGGCTTTGTGATTAAAGCTAAAAGTTTTCACAATATGAGCTACTTTTTCTCCAACAAAAATCATATTTTGTAATGTTCCTCTTAATGAATTTCCAATTAAAACTTCAGGTTCTTCAAAGGAATAATCCAATACTCCATCGTCATCTTGATCATAATATCTGAAAGAAACCAAATTCCCTATAATTTTGTTGCATACAGCAATTAGCTCTTCAACTCTTTCCAAAGCAACATCGTAGCTATCATAAAGCCCTTTTACTGAATGATGCATCATTTTTCCTGCATAAGCAGATTCTTTGAGAAACTTCACTAAACTATCATAATTTTCCTTTTTCAATTCATCAACATATTTATTCATTAATGTACGAATTTCTTTACTCTTCACAGAGACACTATTGATTCTCTCAAATAATTGGAATTTTTCCAATTCTACTTTGGTATCAACTTCTCCCTGTTTCATAAGTTTAAGTAACTCCGCTCTAACAGTTACTTCTTCTACTTCACAGATATCACAGGTATGGCAAGTTATCTTAGTACTACTTTCAACATAGAGTGCTTCGAAGTATTTACTTGGAATAAATGATAATTGTATGAGTTTTTCTTCAACTTGTCTTTGAATCGTTCTAAATCCTAGCATTCTATCAAACATCTTTAGAAGAACCCCCTAATTGCATAGAAACAACCAATAGCGCAAATACCACTTATAACTGGCGTAAGTACAATAAAGATCGCAATCATTCTCAAGGTTTTTAAATTGATTGGTTTTTTCATCCCTACTCCTGCACCAATAAATGCTGATACAAGGACCATTGTTCCTGAAACTGGAATTCCAATAATAACCGCAAGAAATACTATTAATGCTGTAGATCCTTGAGTTACAAAAGCTGATTCTGGAGTTAATTCTACTACATCATTTCCCAAAGTTTTCAGCACCCTCCATCCAATAATTATTAGGCCTAATCCTAATCCTATACCCCCAATCAATAATGGTAATCTTTCAAACCAATATCCTGACGTCCAAAAAGTGAAATCACCGCTAAGCTCAAACAATGGAACTATAGGAGCAATTGCATTATTAATGTCATTTCCCGCTCTTGATAGACCCGTCCAAACGACCATTCCCAGTAATAAAACACCAAAGATATTATTTGCTTTATCATGTTTCCGAAAACTCGTAACAGTTTTTCCAAGAATACGATTCACAAATTTCATTATTAGAAATGAAATCGTAAATCCAATTATAGGAGAAATTGTCCATGTTAGAAGTATCTTCCCCATTCCTTGCATACCCCAGTTTATTTCGTATCCCTTAGCAAGGGATAATCCAATAATCGCTCCAACTAGTGCTTCAGTGGATGAAATGGGTAGGCCAAATACTGAAGCTAAGATTAAGCTAATTGCCATTGCCACATAAATTGATATCAGTATGGCGGTTTGATCAGCACCAACAAATAAATCTTTAGAAATATCATCTCGTAGTGTCGTCCCAACTTTTTCTGAGAGAAGAAAAGCACCAATAATTGCAATTACTGCTCCCATAATCACTGCAGTTCTGACAGATAATCTCTTAACTCCTACGACTGATGCAAAAGTTTCATCGTTCGCTCCTATTGCAAATGCTAGTAAAACTGAAATTATCCCTAATACTATTGTTAGTGTCTCGACCATTTAGCATCCCAGGTTGTCTTTGAATTTTCTAGATTTTCTCCTAAACTTCACTAATAACAATTGATCGTAAAACATCAGACGCATCTTCAGTAGAATTTGCTGCTTTTTCCAAATCCTTCATTGCATGATCAAAAATCACTAAGCCAGCAAAATTGTCCGAGTACTTGTGATATTCAAAATAATGATTCTTCAACCGAGAGTAGAGTCCATCAACTTGATGTTCTAAGAAACTTATTTCTGTAGTAATATCAACAGTTCTTTGAATGTCGTTTCTATAGATTAAAAGAGCTTCTGCAAGTTTATCAGTTGCTAAATTAATTAGTTCACAAACTTTTTCTATTTCGTCAAAAATATGATCGGGCAATTCTAATTTATGTAAGATGAGAATGTTTTCTGCTGCTCTCTTCGCATAGTTTGCTATTTCATCTACTCTTTTTACAAAAGTCAGAATATTTGATCTTAGTTTCGTTTTTAGAGTTCCTTTTGTTAACTCCAACCATATTTCAGCCAACAAATGGTCTGCTGCATTTTCTTCTGCCCCTACAATTGCAACTTCTTTATCAAGTTCAACTAATTTCTTGTTTCTCCAAGCTTTTACTACTCTCAACAGTGCTTTTGTTCCAATTTGTATTCTTGATAAATGATTTGCCATTTTTAGATGCATTTCATCTTCTGCTCTTTTTCTTAAAAAACCACTTAATCTTGTTCTTCCCATTTTATTCACTTCTTTCTTGCATATGCCTCATGTCAACTAATTTAAAAGATTTGTCTTTCAAATAAAAATTTATCCGCAAAATGATTTACGTAAAAATATCCTATCATAATCAATTTTTGAGTGATTTTTTTTACTTGATAAGTGATTTCTTCAATAATTTTTTATAGGAACTCTAATTTCTGTCAAACCATATTTAAATTGACGTGAGATCAATGGGATCAAAAGCAGTTATCGCAACAACCAGTTCACACTCTTCTTTTTATAATATTATCCCTGGAGCAATTGAAGAAGGATTGGAAGTTTATGCTGTTTGTTTTGAAAGAGATTGGGAACTCTGGTCACAATATCCGGATTTTTTGAACCAAATTAATATCATACGAGTGAAAGAATACAGTGATTCTAAAGCAACTGTTAAAGCTTTTAATTCCCTTGATGGAGATGTAGTAGTCATTCCTCATGGGTCATTTGTTCGCTATTTATCTGTAGCTGAGTTAAAACAATTAAAGCATCCTATTTTTGGCGGAGTAAAAATTCTTGGATATGAGGGAGATAGAAATCTCAATTCTGAATTGCTTATAGCTTCTGGGATCAATACTCCAAAGGTTTTTTCAGATAGTGAAGCAATTGATCGCCCAGTTATGGTGAAATTGCATGGAGCTGAAGGTGGGAAAGGATATTTTCTTGCTGATAATAAAGCAGATTTTCAGAAGAAAAGTAAGGGTAAGAACGTTGATTTCATTCAAGAATATATTAGCGGAGTATCCGTTTATGCTCATTACTTCAGTTCGCCAATAGAAAAACGATGCGAATTATTAGGATTTGATCGTAGACTAGAGTCTAATGCTAATTCCCAATATCTTGTTTCTACAGATGAACCTTCATTTACAGTTATTGGTAATGTTCCCATTGTTGTCCGAGAATCGTTGGTTCCTGAATACCATCGAATGGGTAGGAATTTTGTAGAGCAAACTGGTTTGGTTGGACCGTTCTGTATCGAAACCATTGTAACCACTGATCCCAAAATCTATGCTTTTGAATTCTCAGGAAGAATCGTTGCGGGAACCACTGTCTGGGTTCCGTATGGAAATACTTATGCTAATAATCTCTGGGGTGAACCTATGTATATGGGTAAACGAATTGCTCGAGAGATAAAAAGTGCTTATGAGAAAAACAAATTAGATTTGATTACTGTTGATTCACCTAAATTAGAGGAGATTTAATTGATCAAAAGAAAAGAAATGCAACAATTAGTAAGTGAGTATAAGGAAAAGCCGACTATTGTTATTTTCGGAAGCCATTCAGCAATCGAGACTGGACTTTCTTCCAAAAGGATGGGTTTGAAAAATATTGTTGTTGTCAAGAAGGGTAGAGAAAGACAGTATCTTGAAGAGCAAAGTCATCTTTTTGATGAGACTATTGTTGTAGATGAATGGGATCAATTGTTATTTGACTCAATACAAAATGAGCTTCAAGAGAAAAACGGTATTTTAATTCCTAATAGATCTCTGGTTGTTTATCTTACAGCAGATAAAATTGAAAATGAATTAAAAATCCCAATTTACGGTAACAGATTCTTACTTAAGAGCGAGGATAGAACAACCAATGAAAAGGAATACATTGATCAATATGGAATCTTAAAACGCTCTGGTATTAGATCGCCTAGGGAAATTAGTTTAGACGAATTAGACGTCATCGGAATTGAGAAAGAAGTTCCTGTTGCTTTAGTAAAAGTTCAACAAGCTGATAATCCTCTCGAGCGAGCTTTCTTTTACATCACTTCAGAAGAAGATTATCATGAACAAGCCAAAACCATGAAAGCTAAAGGTCTTATAAATGATCAAACTTTAGCTGATGCACGCATAGAGGAATTTATCATTGGTCCATATTTCAACTGTAATGGTTGGGCTTCTGGCTTGAATAAAGGGAAAGCTAAAGGTTACAAATTAACTGAAGGAATTAATTGGTTGAAACATGAACATGATCCATTTCAGAATCCAATAGTTGATTGGGATTTTGTAGGGTTTGGCCAAAGAATACAAACAAATAGTAGTGGTTTTCTAAATTTACCAGCGAAAATCCAGCTGCAAATCGGCGACAAAATTAAAATTAAAAATGAAGAAATTGGTCATACAATGGCTACCATGCGAGAATCAAAAATGGGCGAGGTTGTAGGATCATTACCCAAGTTCTTGGAAACTGTGGAGAAATTATATCCTCCAGGCATGATTGGCTTATTTGGTCTACAAGGTGCAGTCCCAATCAATCCGAAGGACAATCGACCTGACTGGGTTGTTTTTGATATAAGTATGAGAGTTCCCGGTGATCCAGCTGTAGCTGCTAGTCCTCAGATGAATAGTCTAACTTTGAAGTACAAGAAATACTTACCAAAAGGCGTCAAACAAATAACTTCACCAATTGATTTACCAATGATTGAAATTCTTCATGCTTTCAAGATAGAAAAACTATCAAAGATTGTAACATAGAGGTTTTTTAATGAACGATTCTAAGGATAAAGAACTGATAGTTGAAACAATTTGGAATTACTTAAATGGTCAGAATAATCGAGAATACAAATTAGTAGAGAAAGCATGGCATAATGATTGTCAGATGTTTGGTGTTACTGCAGAGAATGAAGTGGTCATCTATCCGCGATCTATTTGGAGAGAATGGTTTGCAAATCCTTCAGATGATCCGGCTGCTAAGAAAAAAGCTGAAATTCTTAATTTAGATATTTACAAATCTGTTGCTAATGCAAAAGTAAGAACTGTCATTGAAGGAACTAAAGGGACTATAATTTATACAGATTACTTGAATATTATCAAAATGTCTGAAACAGAATGGAAAATTGTAAACAAAATATTCAAAACAGATTTTGAACCAAAGAAGAAATAGAGTCTAATTCTTTTTCCTCGGAAAAGTTAAAATTATTTCATAATACTTATTGAAATTATGAATACTACAAAAGGCTCCTTCTCGAGTCTCTTTTCGTTAGAAGATGTTTGTTTTGATATCGAAGGCAAAGTAATTCTTTCAAAAATCAATGTAGCAATTGACACTAGTGGCATAACTGGTATTATTGGTCCTTCTGGTTCAGGGAAAAGTACCTTTCTTCGATTACTAAACAAGTTAATCTCACCAACCCAAGGCATTGTAAAATTCAAAGGTTCTGACATTGCTGATATGAAATCTCAAGAGTTACGAAAAGAAATTGGAATGGTGCTACAAAGACCGTTTTTGTTCAAAGGCACCGTAAAATCTAACCTTCTTTATGGTCCTAAAATCTGGAACATTGATTATCTTGATTCTGAACTAGTCAAGCTATTAGATACTGTTAGTTTGGAAGCTGATTTCTTAGAAAGAGATATTGAGGGATTATCAGGTGGCGAACAGCAACGAGTAAGCCTTGCTAGAAGCTTAGCAAATCAACCCATAGTTTTGTTGCTGGATGAACCAACAACAGCCCTAGATATTGTTTCAGAGGAAATCATCGAAAATACTTTGAAGCAACTTGCTTCTGAAGGCATAAAAATAATTATTGTTACACATTCTCTCGAGCAAACTAAGCGCTTAACTGAGCAGTTATTATTTCTTAAAGAAGGATTAATGATAGAAAAAACAACTTCAAAGGATTTCTTTGAACGGTATAATGATCAAGAAATTCATTCATTTTTCAAAAATAAGGAGGGGAAATAATGGTTCCTCAATTTTTAATAGATATTTGGGATTCTCTAAGTCAAACAAGCATCTGGATTAGAATTGGATTAGCGTTTATTTTATTAGTAGTTTTGATTGGACTTTCATTTTGGCAGAAAACTAAACTTGAATCCAAATTCTTTTGGAGTTTTCTTAGGGGTACAATTCAAGTTGTTCTTTTTGGTTCGATTCTAGGTCTAATCTTTGGTGTTCGAAAAATCTGGATGTTGTATCTCATCTTATTTTTTATGTGTCTTTTTGCTGGTTTTACAAATGCAAGAAGTTATCCATATCCTCGAATGTTTCTGATAGGATTCTTTGCGATTACCTCGAGTAGCTTAGTCATTATGACTTTAGTTATGTTTTCGTATGTTGTTCCAGGATTTGATGGAATTATACCAAATGAAACTGGAACTATCGCTGGATTAACTGGTGAGTATGTGATTCCGATCGGAAGTATGGTTATTTCTTTTGCTATGAGAGTGTCAGGAATAGCTGTTGAACGGGCAAAATCAGATATAATTAAATCAAAAGGGAGTATCGAAGCTGCTCTAGCTTTAGGTGATAGTCCATATAGAGCTATTCAAAACATTCTTCGTGATTGTTATCGCGCAGGTCTTACTCCAACGATTAATAGAGTAGCATCATTAGGAATCGTTACAATTCCGGGATTAATGGCTGGCATGATTATTGGCGGAATTCCGCCTGTAGAAGCTGCTATTTATCAGATTGTTATATTTCTGATGTTATTATCTGCTTCATTTATCACAAGCATAATTACAAACATCTTGTTTACCAGACAATTCTTTACTGAGAAACAGCAATTTGACATTAATTTCCTAAACAAAATTGCTAAGATGGAAAATCAAACAACAAGAACTCTTCTAAAAGAAAGATGGAAAAAATGGAGAGAAAAAATAAAGAGAAAAAAGAATAGTGTTGAAACAACAGAATAATTCTGTGTTTCTCTCTAATCTTCTTCTTTTTCTACATCTATTGGAATGTCAGGAATAGTAAATTCCTCTTCTTCCTCTGGTTCTTTTTTATCTTCTTCTACTGGTGGTAAGTCAGGAACACCTAAATCTTCTATATCCTCTTTGCCAGGTGTTTCTTCTTTCTCTTCTTCAACATCTGGGATATCAGGAATTTCTGTTTCTGTAAAAATTTCTTCAGTTGCTGGTTCAGATACATCCTCGGTTACTTCTTCAATTTCTTCGATGATTTCATCGACAGTATCGATGTCTTCAGTTGTAGTTTCCTCAACAACTTCGTCTTCGATGACTCCTAATATTTCTTTTAGATCAGCTCTTTCTTCCTCTATCTCTTCTTTCTGTTCATCAAAGTATTCATCGAGTTCTTCTTCGATTGAGTCAATTCCTTCTATCATTTGTTTTTGTAGATCTTTTTTAACTTCTGCAATCTCTGCATGAAGTGTTCGTAGTTCATCTTCTTTTGTTTGCACAGCAATTAGTGATAACAATTCTTCTTGTGTGTCTCTTAAGGTATGCCAATCTTTGTAGCGGTCAAATGGAAATTGTAGTTTTACTCGAGCAACTAATCGAGAACTGTCGCCCTCTATCCAGTTACTTTTGGACCAAAGTTCGGTGAATCGTTGTTCTCCGGTATGTTCTCTATTACGAAGATTCCAGAGAATGCGTAACCTATCATATGATAAATGATGATTTCTTGTTAATTCATCATCGTCCTTCTCTGAAAGGTCTTCCCAGATATCTAGTTTGTATTCTCGTGTCCGACTAATCGACCATAGCATGAAAACAACCATAATTGGCAGCAAAACATAGATTAGCATAAAGAATACAGGATGAGTAAAATTAGCTTCCAGTGTTCCTATATCTAACCAAAATTTCTCAATAACAAAAATAACATAGACACCAACGATAATCAACCAGGAAATGATATTAAAAATTACATTGGCAAATAATCTGATCATTATGTTAGGTTTGATGTATTCTCTAAAAGCATGCCACGATCTATCAATTAGGAACAAAGGATGTTCTTTCTTTTCATCCTCTTCTTCGTTGAAAGATAACTTCTCTTTGGGAATAAAGGATGTCTTATAATGGAAATAATCAAATTGAGTTCCTTCTATATCCCAATTTCCTGCTTTATTCTTATACAAATACAGCATTAGTGGAGCATAATCCATGGGATGTGAGAATTTCTCTACGTACGATTTTTCTCCTCTCAAAAAGGCATCAGTTCCAATGAATAGAACAACTGCTCCTATGAGAAGTGATAACCAAGCGCTGACTGGAATTAGTGTTTTTATTAGAGTAGTTGAGGTTAGATTATATATTGCATATTCCAAAGCAGTTGTCCAGAAAAGCAATCCAGGCAATACAAATCCTATCATACTATCTGGGACAGTTTTCCAGCTTTTGTATCCTTTAATGTATCTCTTATATAACCCTTCAAAATACGTCCAAAGACCTAAGCAAATGAATAGTAAACCTGTAATTAAAAACGTCAAATAAGTTCCGAGTGTAGCATTTTCTGGTTGATATGCTAAGGTAAATTGTGACAAGAAAAGCGTCGCAATGAAAAATGGAATGCTCAAAAAGCTGAATTGAAAAGGAAATAGCTGTCTTGTCCAGACAATGAAGTATTGTATACACAATTTCATTGCTGTATTAAGATTCGGGGAATCTGCAATAACCCTGAAGAAAGCTCCTCCTCCAATTTTCCATCTAACTAATTCGGTCTTTAATTCTTGTGTACGAATGGTGACTTTCGGTCTGAATTTCTTCTCAACTTCTAAACCCTGATTTGTGATGTCATGGTAACCTTCACTCAAGTTAAGATAAACTTCGGCTCCTTCCTCGGGTCGCAACCTGAAGAGGTTCTTTTTAATCGTCTCTGTCGGCCAATTATCTAGATTATCATAAAAGACCTCTTTTATATCTTTAATACCGTCTTCTTTCTTTTCTTCTTCAACCATTTTATTAATCTCCTCGAGATACTAACTCTTAAGTTTCTTACGTAATTTCTCCCCTAGATTATCTTGATTCAAAGCTAGAATTCTAATTGCTAGGTGTGCAGCATTTTTTCCATTATCAATTCCTACGGTAGCAACCGGAACTCCGGAGGGCATCTGAACAATAGATAATAAAGCATCCATTCCACCAAGTTTAGAAGAAACTGGAACCCCTATTACTACTTTTTTTGTTTTGCTTGCACAAACACCTGGTAGGGCTGCCGCTAATCCTGCAATGGCAATTATTACTTTTGCTGGAGTTTTCGTAAGGTAATCATCAAGTTCCTTTGCGTTTCTGTGAGCAGATAAAACAACTGCGGTATGTGGAACATCAAATTCCTTTAGAACTCCTACAACTTTCTCAACAATTTCATTATCTGATTTCGATCCAGATATAATTGTAACAACTGGCTCATCCACCATTAACACATCCATTCTTTACTAATTATGACTTATTTGGATAATTATTAACATTTCTTAGTTTTTTCTTAAGAATTTCATTAAATCCATTTTGCTTTTGGGTCCACTTCGTGCGCCCACTTCTTGAATACAAATAGCGGAGCATGCAGCAGCAATTCTACCTGCTTCTTTAGGTGATTTTCCTCGAGTTAATGCATATAGCATTCCTGCAGTAAAAGCATCTCCCGCTCCGGTCGTATCAACAACATTTACTTTGAAGATTGGGATATTCACAGTTTCAGCTTTACTATATATTGTTGCTCCTCTGCTTCCTTTTGTTACAGCAATTACTCTTTCCTTATTCTCTTTTATTAAATCAGCCGTTATTGCATCTATTTCTTCCTCAGCACATCGAAAGATTTGAGTTATTTCATCTACACTTGCTACAATCAGTTTTGCTTTTTGTGCTAATCGATATGCTCTGCTTGGGTTTTGAGCAATAAGAGCTCCGGGACTCATAGAGAAATTAATCTCAATATCACTATCCAGTAAGGCTTCGATGGATGCAATATTCCTTAGATCTGACAAGTTTACCCAGTTTGCTTTTGCAAACAACTCAAGGGGTAAATCACCAATCGCTAAAGTATCAGCTGCCCCACTGTAGGCCATAATCATTCGATCACCTTTCTTATCTACACAGATATAACATGATCCAGTGCTTATCTCATCAGAAATGACTACAGTATTTTTGAAGTGAACTTTTTCTTTAGTGAGATCTTTGAGAAGTAGGTCTCCGAATGTGTCTTTACCAATTTTTCCCGAGAAAGCGGTTTTCAAGCCTAATCTACTAGTAATTACCGCTACGTTCGCTGCAGCCCCCCCTGGCATAAATTTAAAATCCCGTACAAACGACTCCCCGTCTCTTTTCGGAAACTCTTCTACAAGCGCAATCATATCAACTAATACTGCACCTACAGAGATGACATCGAATGTTTCGGGCATAGTTAACACTCCAATTATGAGTAAATTAATTGACTTTTGTTAACTTATAGGAATTTTGTTAGATAGCTTTACTGCGTTTTAGCAGTTTTTTTAGCATTATTCATGTCACTTGGTCTATTCGGTAAGGTATAGAAAACTGGGATAATAATTAGAAAACCAGCAATCATGATGAACATCGGAGTTAAGTACCCATATGGTTGTGGAATAGCGTCATACAAAAAGCCAGCAATAAAACCTCCAGGTAACCATCCTATTGATCGGAAAATAGCTATGGAATTATACACTTTGCTTTTACGTTCTGGTTCAACGTTTGTAAATAACGAAA
>Ga0114923_10001787_pt1 | contig 14738 bp, 11 predicted proteins | sample SumtaG_FD_89578 | JGI IMG/M metagenome (GOLD analysis project Ga0114923, IMG submission 89578) | Deep subsurface microbial communities from Indian Ocean to uncover new lineages of life (NeLLi) - Sumatra_00157 metaG | ecosystem: Environmental > Aquatic > Marine > Oceanic > Sediment | place: near...
AAAAGTCAAGCGCCCCTGCACTGTCTTTGACCTTAGCTCTTGCTATCCCATATTCAAAAGCTTCAGAAGCGGTCAGCGTCAGCAGCTCATCATCTCTGACAATTAGCTCTTTGTTGTCCACGTCGTACTCATTAGGGTCTTTAGGCAGGTCCTCGTTTTCGAAGAACTCATATTCGGCGGTTTGCAGATTTTTTACTCTGTAGACTTCTGTCTGCATAGTGACCATTGCTTTAAGCAGTGCTGCCGGATAGTTGTTTGCTTCAGCCGCCCGCATAAAGGCCGCACGAGTAAAGCTTTCGACTTTCTCCCGTTCCACACCTTCGAGTTTGGCCCCGAGCGCAATCGGAGCGCAGTCGCCTATGGTGGTATTCTCCAGCATTATTATGTCCTGGCAGGAAACGCTTATCATTGCGCCGGCTGATATCGCCTCGGTCGTTATGTATGCAACGGTGTGGGCTTTTTTGCCGATATCGAGTATCAAGTATTTGGATATCTCGTCAGCCGAATTGAGAAGACCCCCGTATGTGCCTATTTCATATATCAGGTATTCCACTCCTCCATCAAGGGCGATTTGGGTCCTGCGCTGGATGGACTTGTACAGCCCGTCGTCAATCATACCCTTACAAAGGATTACCGCCGCTTTTACTGCCGGCGCCTCTGTGGCTGCATTGTTCGGCTCGGCTGCAATAGCCGCAGCCCAGAACGCCAACAAGCACAGCAAAACAATCACAATTTCCCGAAGCGGATTCTTCATAATATGGATTTTACCATCATATTACTGGTTTGGCAATATCAATTAAATACGAAATCTCACTGTATTTTTACAGGTCTATAGATAAAGTTATTAAGAACAGGCCTGCCGGAGGACATTTTTTAACCAGTGGCTTTTCGCAGGCCATCGGCATCGGCTCACCAAAACAGCCACTTTCCGAGCAGGTAAAACACAATGGTCAGTAGCGCAGCGATTGGGATCGTTACTATCCATGAGACAAATATGGAGCCGACTATTTTGCGGTTAATAGCGGTGATACCGCGGGCCAGGCCAACTCCTAAAATCGCGCCAATCATGGTGTGGGTGGTGGATACGGGCAGGCCCATTTTCGAACAGGCCAGGACTGTCACCATACCGGCCAAGTCCGCAGCAACACCACGTGAGGGCGTAATCTCGGTGACCTTGGTCCCAACCAGGCGCATTACCCGATAGCCAAAAGTGGCCAGGCCGATAGCAATGCCGACGCCGCCGAGGACTAAAAACCATACATTCACCGACACTTCCTCGGGGATCGAGTTAGCCTTGACGATTTCAGCTACTGCCGCCAACGGCCCGATCGCATTGGCCACATCGTTGGCTCCATGCGCAAATGCCACAGTGCACGAGGTGATAATTACCAGTACCGCAAATGTCCTCTCGACCTGCATGAGCTGCTGTTCTAAGGGTAAATCGTCATCAGATTTGCGATTTCTCCGGGTGAGGAGTACGGAGACGCCGGCGGCGACAAACCCACCCAGAATGCTCAGACCAATTGCCCTCGGCGCGTCAAGATCCAGATGCAGGTTTTTCAAACCTTTGTAAATAACGGCGAGAATTAATATGGCAAAGGTGAAAAAAGTGCAAATGGGGACACCTCTCCGTGCTGCTAACGCTGGTTTTTCAACCGCCAATATGTAACGTGATATAAGTTTGAATATCACAAAGGCCATTATCCCACCTGCCAGTGGTGAGATGAGCCAGCTGGCAACAATCTGCCCCAGCGTGCCCCAGTGGATGTATCCCACTCCCGCTTCCAGAATTCCAAACCCGACGACGGCCCCTACGATCGAATGTGTGGTGGAAACCGGCATGCCAAAGTATGAGGCCAGGTTCAGCCACACCGCTGCGGCCAGCATCGCGCAGACCATGCCGTGGGCCAGCATACGGGGGTCATGCGTGAATGCCTGCGTCTCTATTATGCCCTTGCGAACGGTATCAGTAACGTGGCTGCCCACCAGCACAGCCCCGCAGAAATTGCAGACCCCTGCCAGAACCACCGCCCAGAAGATGGTCAGCGCTCTCGACCCAACCGCGTCAGCCATTGAATTGGCCACATCGTTGGCGCCGATATTCCAGGCCATGTAGAAGCCGATGATAATTGCCGCGATGACAAGAATCTCCATTAGGACCGTGCGCTCCTTTGGTCGAGGGCCAACTATTTCTTCCGAATGATTAGACGCAGGTATTTGGCGCTTTTCTCAGCGTTGTTGGAAACGCTGCCGAGTGTTTTACAGTACTTGTCGAGAAAGAAGATGGTGATCGGGTCGATCTTATCTTCTATGGTGTACAAATGGCGGGCAAATTTCCTTTCAAGACGGTCGGCCTTCCACTCTTCCTCACCGATTTTTTTCAATGCCTTCCAGCACGTCTTGGGCTTCTCGGCCGCTAAAAGCAGCTTCGGCGAGCGTGCAAAGCTTATCTGCCAGGCTCATTAATTGTTCACTGACGCTAATGACCTGCCCGACAAAGGCCAGAAAGTCGGCTTTGAGCTCATCTGGAATTTTGGTCTTGCGAAGAAGCAATACGACGGCAAAATCCTCCGCCGCATCCGCTACGTCATCCTGATAGGCCAGAAACTGGCCCAGTTCCAGCCGCCCTACCGAAAGAAAGTACATCTTGGCAATCTTATCGCGCAGTTGCGTTTTTATCTGGTCCGCCTCATGTTCGGTCCTGGACATCAGGTTATGTAATTCCTCGATTTTTTCATAGTTTTCCGCCAGCAGTGCGTCCGCCAATGGTCGAATAAGCTCAACGCACTCGTGCACCTTTTTCGCGTGCTCGTGTAGTTGGATAAACGGTGACGGAGCAAAAAATTTACCTAAAATTCCCATTGTTCTCTCCTGTAATAAATGTAGTTGATTAACCAACTACGAGAATCGAATATTAATAATCAAGTTTTAAACTTTTTGTGGATTTTTCTACAGTCTACACAAAATCTCTACCCCCTGCTGGATTTTTTCATCACTGGTTGCGTAACTTATTCTGAAATGCGTATCTTTTTCACTGAATACGTTTCCAGGGATAATCAGCACGTTGTTTTTAATTGCCTTTTCAACGAATTTGCTCCCTGACCCGCCCGGTGCTTTAATGAACGCATAAAATGCTCCGCCCGGCTTGACCAGTTCAAACGTGTCCTTCAGACCCTCATAAAGAAGATCTCTTTTCTTCCTGTATGCATTGACGAAATCGCTCGTCTCATAGTCCACCGCTGCGATAGCTGCCTGCTGGAAAGGCGTAGGTGCACAAACAAAGGTATATTGCTGTATCTTGGTCATCTCTTCGACCACACTTCGCAGGGACTCGCCGGCCGCAACGTAACCCAGTCTCCAGCCGGTCATCGCACAGGATTTGCTGAAACCTCGCAGCACAAGCGTTTTGTCATAGTAATTAGCTATACTTGGGCACTGACCGTCGTAGCAGAATCTCTCATATATCTCATCGGTCATAACAAGTATATCTTTTTCTGCCGCGACTTCAGCTAATGCCTTTATCTGCTGCTCTGAATACACCACGCCGGTCGGATTGCACGGCGAATTGAGTATAATCATCTTGGTCTTGTTCGTTATCGCCTCTGCGATTTTCTCGACAGGCAGCTCAAAATCCGGATAGCTGTCAACAAAGACGCATTTTCCACCTAACATATTGACTACATGCTTGTAAATTACAAAGTATGGGTCAGGTAAAATAACCTCATCATCGGGATTGATAAGCGTCATAAACGCGAGCAGCAGCCCCCCGCTTACGCCGCTTGTTACCAGTATTGCAGGATTCGACCAGCCGAATTCGTTTTCTATCTGCTCAGCTATTTTCCTCTTCAGGATGTTATCACCCGCCGTTTGCGAATATTTATTTTGCCCTGCCTTGATTGCTTTGATTGCCTCTTCTTTTAATGGTTCCGGCACATCGAAGTCCGGCTGCCCTATCGAGAAATTCACCGGGTCTTCGAGCGACGCCGCTAATGCAAAGACTTTTCTAATACCGCTTGCGTCGATAAGTTTTGTCCTGTCTGCGATAATCTTTTTCATTTACTTATAACCAATCTCTAATCACTTACCTGTAAACTTGTGGGTTTTCGGGTCAATACCCAATACTTTTGCCATAGTCAGGCCCCACATCTTCTCGCGCATGGCCTGGCCGACATTGTTGGCATCCAGCATTTTTTGAAATCTCTCGATATTTGCTATCAACCCGCTGGGCTTTTCATCAGTGCCAAAGACGATATGTTCCCACGCGCCCGGCCCACCTTGGAGCGTATGTGGGTTTTTCTCTGCCTCGTCGCTGGCCCACCATAGTATCTCGCTCATTTTCGCCAATTTACCAAGCTTGATGAATTTCAGAAGTGTCGAACCTGTTACGTCGAAATTCAGACTCGGATTCCATCGGGCTGCTTCAGCGGCTTCCTCGTACCAGGGATTGCCAAAGTGCGCACCCTGGACGGTCATTCTCGGGAACTGCCGACAAATTGTGTCAAGATAAATCGGTCGCATTCTTGCCGATGAGCCCCACTGTGGCTCATCTTTAATCCGGTGAGACGAAATTCCCGTGTGGAACAGCGTGTGCAAATGGTATTCCTCGCACAGCCGGTATATCTGGAAATAGTACGGGTCGTCGTAGTTTCTCTGCGGACTGTGGAATTTCATTCCGACAAATCCGTTCTTTTTGAAAGTCTCCACTTCACGAATCGTATTTGGGTCGTCCAGATTAACGCGTCCGCAGTTAATAAACACATCCGGATAGCCGGCAGCGGCATCTTTCATAAGCTTCATATCCTTCATCCAGGTCAGCACAAAGGCCATAGCGTTACGCGGGCGATATGTCTTAACCATTTCCTCGACCCAGGCCTCTGTGCCGCCACAATGAATGTGTGAATCAAGAATGAATTTCGGAGCTCTTGCAGGTTTACTGCCCGATGAGGCTGCCGTTGATTTAGCGGTTTTGCTTGCCACGGTTAATGCTGAAGCTGTCAACGCTATCTTCGCACCATTGCCAAGAAATTCTCTTCTTCCTATTTTCTCTCGCAAACTGTCCATCCTAAACTCCTTATCTAATTCACTAATTCACCTGTCCTATCTGCAAGTATCTTTCCCATTTCCCGGCTATAATAGCCCGTTCGCCCAAATAATCAATAATATTGTCATTCCCGCGCAGAGCCTGCCCTGAGCGAAACCGAATGGGTGGGAACAATAATCAATAGTCAATTGACCGCCCTGCCCTTCTCACTTCAGCCTTCCTTATTCGATATTCTTTATGGTCATTCCGAGCCCTTCGCTTTGCTCAAGGGTAAACTGCAGCGAAGAATCTGGTTAGCGAAGGGAAGCATGGCCTACTTTCTCCTTTTAACCTCACGATCCCCAGTCGAACCAGGGTGATTGTAACTATCGTATACAAAACGGCTTATCGTCGTCCTGTAACAACTTATGAGACCGGCCGACGCCGGTTCAGGTAAACACTCGTTAAAGCTGTTCATATGCTATGCCGATATAACCGGTGGTCTGAGTGGATTATAACCGATTTCTGTTGTGTGGACTCCTTATATTGGCCAGTGAAAGACCCCGCGGAGTCACTTGCTAAGGGGAAACAATATGGTGAACCGGCAATTTAGGCTGATTGACTTGATAGATGATATGTGTGATGGAAAAGACGTCTTTTTTCAGTTGGTGCGTGATATCAAGGACATGATGACCTATGATGTCAAGACGCTCACCTTGGACGATAGCATAGGGATGTGCCTAAAGGTTATGAAGGAAAACAAAATTCGGCACATTCCCATAGTGGACACTGCCACCGAAGAAAAGGCAAAGCGGCACTTTGTGGGCATCGTTTCTCAGAGAGACGTGTTCCGACAGATTTCTCCATATTTGGGAAGAGTGGGCGAGGAAGCTTCGGACTTAAAGGCGCTGAAACAGCCTTTGGCACAAATTGTTACCAGAAACCCGGAGACCGTATCACCTCAGACAAAGATACAGGATATGATTACCATCATGGTTGATAATCGCATTGATTCGGTACCTGTTCTTCTTGATGGGGAATTGGTGGGCATCGCCACCTCTACAGATGTCTTAAAGATCTTCGCCAGGCTCGACGCAATCGGACAGCTATGCCAGGAGGAAAAAGAAATTGAGCCGAGAAGGCGCTTTGTTGACCTGCTCTCTGGGGATTCGGACCATGCTACCCTTGCGATCTCATCGGTTCTCCAAACGGTCAAAGATATTATGACTGAGCAAGTGGTTTGTTTGGAGGAGCGAGACAACTTGGTCAAGGTAATAGAAGTCATGCAGATGGGGAAATTCAGACACGTGCCAATTATCGACAAGCAAAAGACAATTGTGGGGATAATCTCCGATCGGGATGTCCTGCGTCATCTTCCGTTTCGTAAAGCTCAACGCCGGCCGCAAGCTGAGATGTTTCGCAATGGGTTGTTTGATGTTGACCCCGAGGAGTTGGTCATACGGCAGCCCATCAATCGCATTATAAAGCGCGACGTTACCCATGTCCCGCCTGACTGCAGCTTCCACGATGCAGTGAAGTTGCTGCAGGAAACGAATATTAGTTGTCTGCCGGTAACCAACGACGAAAAAAAGATTATTGGAATAGTTACTGTGACAGACGTGATGCGCGGATTGCTCGCCGCTTATGCGCTGCTCGAGAAAGCCATGGCGTGAGCATCATTATTCGATATTCCTCTGCCCTGTCATCCCTCCGCATTGAATGAACCTCTCCATCTGTCATTCCCGCGCAGGCGCCAATCCAGCCCGGAGGGTATGCTCTGGATACCATCTCCTCTAATCCTTCAACACCGCTTTACGCACAGAAAAGCAATCCTCTCCCGAAAAAAGCAGATAGCACGTCCTGCCATCCTTGCTCATCCACTTGGTGGGTAAGGAGCTTGTTTCGCCCGGCCCAACGTCCCACTGCTCCGTATAGAAAATAGTCGTCCACGGCCCCCACGGCTCCGGTGAATCAAAAATCCCCAGCCCCCCCTTAAACCGCATATCATCCTCACCGTGGATAGTCTGGCACCATAAATATCTCTTTAACCCGGCATTATAAGTAATGCCGTTGCGGTAGCATCTGCCGGGATTAATAAAGACCACCCCCCTACTGCGAATATCCTTCGTCCAGACAGCACGTCCCGAACTGTTCAACTCCTTAAAAAATTCATAAGCTCCCCGCTCGCAAATTTTGTCTTTCCGCACCCGTGCCATAACCATCCGGTCGGCAGGCTCATAAGCGCTGTCTGAGTCGTGCGAATAAATATAAACGAACTCATCTCGCGCGCCGGCGTAATTTCTGCCGAAATTCAAAAATGTCGGAGCACCGAAGCTTGTCGTAAACCTCCAATCGCACCATCTCCACGTCTTGCCGTAATCTCTCGACCACGCAATCTGCGAATTGCCGGTATTTCTGACTAACATATAAAGGACACCATCGACACAAAGAATCCCGCTGGTCTTCGCTCCTTTAGCCCCCTGCCCTACTCGCTCGCCGGTTTCTGTGCGGACATTGACTCTCTTAAAATCAGGCGGCGACCCAACAATTTTTGCGATGCCGAGGCTCAGCTTCTTTTTCGTTTTCGGCTCAAATCCCCACCCATCCCCATAAGCCGTGTAAAGATTGTCATCGTCAGCCCAGCTAATCGGCCAGTTATCGCTGCCCTGGGCTTTGCGAATAATAGTCTCTGCAGGCGCCCACTCCACACCCGTTATAACGCGGCTCCGCGGATAAGGCGCACCGCTCTTACCGCTTTTCGTTTTGACCGACATAGCGATTTGTTCAATGAACGGCTCGATGGCCTTATAGTTGGCATTGCGGGCCTTGTTCAGCGACTTGCCCGCCCGCGAAGCCACTATATCGAGGCTTGGTATCACCAGGATCAGGCTGTCGTACAACCCCCACGACCAGTAGGTGTCCCGTGGCACGTTGGTCATCGTCCCATCCGTATTGTTCCACCACAGGAGCCCATAGTGGTCAGAGGCGTTAAAGTAGCTTTCCCGCTTGACCACGGCCAGCCCACGAATAGCTCGCGGCACCGTCCTGGCCGCATCGACAAACGATGCCGGGATGATTTGCTTATCCCGCCAGCGGCCGCGCTGCAGATATAAGTATCCAATCCTCGCCATCGCATCGACATTGGCGCTGATGCCTGAGCCGAACTCGCGTCGCTTGATGCTGTTAATCTCCTTCGGCCGATAGTTGTTGTTGCGCCATGTCAAATCAGACGACTTAATGCCGATTGGACCGAAGACGCGCTCAAACATCAGCGTGTTAAGGTCTTGCCCGTAGGCTAACGTAATACATTCGGCCAGCCAGTTTGGCCCGCCGTCGCTGTACGACCATTTTGTCCCCGGCTCGAACAGCAGTTTGGTGTACCCGCCGGGCTTGTCGAATCCTGCTGTCTGGGTAGCGAGGTCAAAGAGTGTTATCTTATCGAGCCAGCCGGTCTCGGCGTTGGACTCAGGCGGAACACCAAGCATCGGGTGATATTTTTTAGCCAGGTCTTTAAGGCCGCCGATTTTACCATCTTTCAGTGCCAGCCCCACAGCGGTAACGCCAATCGCTTTTGTTGTCGACTTCAGATCGTATCGGTGCTTTTGGTCGCCCCACTGCATAACCAGCCGACCATAGCGAATGACACAGCCCGAGCCGCTGCCGGTGAGCGCGAAGTCGCGCGCTCTCAGCAATAAAGCCGCATCCATCTCCACCTCTTCCGGCCCAGCCTGCTCCCACTTACGTCCCGGCCAAACGATTCGCCTCTTATTTTCACTGATACCGAATGCAGACCCGACAATCCCTCCAACCAATACGATGACGATTAGCGCCTCTCTATCCATTGACCCCTTAATAACCATAAGCAACTCCTCAGTAATCAATAGACAATAGTCAATAACAAATAATCAATTGGAACGCCCCCCTGCCCTATCGACCACTACTGGTAAGATTTGAGATGCGAAAGACAAAATGTTAAATACGAAATACGATATACGCGATACGCAATACGATATTAACTTTTTCCTTTCTCTTCAGATTCTGGTGTTTCAGTTCCAGTTGCCTCTTCGGTTACGGTTTCTTTCACTTCAGCGGCTTTTGCTTTCCGGCCGGCGTGGCTTTTGCGATGAGCGACCTTTGGCAGGCCCAGCACAGAATCACCCTCAGACCATCGCTCTTCTTCTTTTAGCTGCTCGATGCGTTCAGCCCGCGTCGGAACGTTTCGGTGCCTGGTCAAGGCACCTTTGATTTTTAAAGAACGGTCAATAGACATTAAACATTACTCCTAAAACTACTTCACTTTTTTGCCGTATGCATCTCTGAAAAAGTGTGGTGCAAAAGTTTCGAAACCCGCAGGAGCCTTACCCTCATATTCGGCTCCGACCTCGATAATTCGCTGTTTGGCTTCGTATCCATCTGTTCCGGCTTTTCCCGGGTTATCGTATCTATCCTTCGTAACCAAAAAGTAGCGGCCGCTTTCGGCCACAATTTCAGTCTCAATGCCGTACTGGGCAAAATGCTCTTGCACCGGCTCCAAATCCGCTCGTGCTCCATATTCCACCAGAACAATCATATTACTGCCCGTTGGCTCAGCAGGCTCGACTTCTTTGCTGCCTGGCAATATATCTTCGACCACCGCAGGTCTTTGCATTGTATCGACCGTCGCTTGCTCTGCCGTGCTTTCCTGAACAATCTCTTGCAATTGCATTTCTTCGGCCGGCGCGACTGTTTCCTGCTCGGTTAGACCAGACTGCTGGCCGATCCGATAGGCCATCAGAGCCAGCAGAATTAGACCCAGAAGCAGTGCAACCGCAAGCTGATACGGCATTGAGAACTCAATTCTGCCGGCATTAAATTGGACAGTCCTCGGCTTTCTCAACCATTGCGCTGCCACATCGGGCATTTCTACAGCAGACTTCTCTTCTGCCGCCGGCTTGTCTTCGTCAGACCCTTTCGGAGGTCTCTGCTCTAATGTCCCGCCGGAGCCGGGCTTAATGCGAGCTTTGCTCATCACCTCATAAAGAGCCTTTTTTCCTCGATTACGTGCCATAGCAAAATCCATCCAATTTCACAAAATTTCCCTTAAGTAATTATTATATCGGCATAAGTTCAGACAACAAGCCAATATCCGCTAAGAAATTGCCAATTTTATATAATATTTCAATCTGAATTTCAATGATGAACTGCCAATATTTCTGGGGAAAAGTCCGCAGATTTTCCTTGACGGGAGGGTAGCTAATCTGGTATAAGTAGAATTGGTGAGGTTTATGCCCGCATGGGCGGGTATTCCTGGATTTTGGCTTTTCGGCAGGCAAAACTTGTGCCCGCGGAGGCAGGTATCTTTACAATTTTTAAGTAGATTAGCTTAGCTGAAAGGTTAATGAGCGACCTGCAGAGTTTTAAGCAAGAACTTTGTGCTCGCACCCCCTTGTCTGCTGTCGCAGACAGCAAAGGAGGTAACGCGAGTGCAGGTGCTTCGCGGTCGTGATTTTTACATTTTCAGTAACAGCTCATATTGAGCTTCTGCTCGTCCGGCGAAGGCCGCCCGGAGTCGGAAAGGAAGGAGGTAGAATCAAGTCGTAAAAAATTGTCCTGGGCAGGCACGGAATTCAGGGAGGGTGCGAGTTTTTTTTGTTGTTCTGTTGAAAAACGAGGAGTGCTTTGGTGTGTAGCCAAAGCACGGTTACATTAACTTATTTTTTAAGGAGTACGATGATGAAGTCAGTAGTAAGAAGAGTATGTATAGTGCTCGTGGCACTTGCAGTAATGACAAGTGTTGCGTCAGCGGATCAGGCGAGAGTTTATTATGACTATGCCACGACCGGGATTGGTACGGGTTCAGGCATTTGGTCAGTAACCGTTGACTCAGGTCAGATCCCGAATCCAGCGTATCCAGATGTTAACGATCCAAATGTGCTTCCCTACCTGGATCCGAATGACGCCGTTACGTTTATGGCGCCCATGGCAGCACCGATCTTCACTCAGCGCGATGTGTTGCTTGAAGGCGACGTGATCCCGTCGGTGGACGAGATGCCTGGTCTCGTCGGATGGGCCAACGACGCGACCGATAGAGGCAATGGGCTAGGTCTGGAGTGGGTATTCTACGGACCCAACGATACCGTTACCTTGCACGCGATAAATGAGGACTACACAGATTACACCTGGGAAGTCCAAACGATATTGGCGGGTCACGCGGATGATAGTCTCATCGAATTGCAAAACAATTTTTACTTCGCTTTCACTTGTGCTGACAATCTCGCCGGCCTCGATGTTGGTAACGGTACTGAGTGGCGAACCGTGTCATACTGGGGTGATGTCAGCAACGGCGCTGGGCATAGACATTCAGGCGACAGGTTCAGAAACGATGACGCTCCTGTTGCGGGCCAGACTCGCTTCACTACTGGTAGAGACGGCGGCCTTGATGCGGACGCACAGGGTGACGGCATGGGCGTATCACTGGGCTTTAGGAGGGCAGACGGTGAAGAAGCACCAAGTATTACTGGCTCGATGTTCTTCTCCGATGTAATGCTTGGCGGAGACGTCTTTGCAGACCCCAACACTATCAGTAAGTGATAGGCATTTTGATTTTACAACCATAGAGATGATTATTGCCCGAGGGAAAGGCAGATCAATGGAAAACAACCCCAGGACCGCCATGGCGGTCCTGGGGTTGTTACATGTCGTGTTTGCGCAAATGTTATCATTTTTTGGCCTGGTTCAAAACAGGGTAACACTTTTTCGGAAGGGCTACTTGCCCCCTGATCTTCGTAACGCCTTGTATTGGGGGCGGTTACAGCAACCAGACCTTATGTGATGGCTCTTATGAGTGTGACCCGAGCCTCGGCGAAACTGAACCACGCCGATTTTTCTGCTATCTGCGAAGGTGGATGGGATTATTTTGGAGTGAAAAAGTCAATATTTCCTCCTTCAGAGAGACGAAGATTAGAAGATTAAGAGACGCAATGTTGCCAAGGATTGCACCGCAGGGGTGTGCCCGGTGGTGGCATGGGGTAGGTAGATAAAGAATGGTTTATCCCTGTTCGCCTTGATAAATTCAATTGCCGTGTCGGTATAGCGCTTTGTGAGGAGATTGCGGTCAACCGGAGCTTCGATGACTTTTTCATTCTCCATCAACGGCAAGGGTGGCCAGGGGCGCTGCGGCCGCGATAGAAGTGTTAGCGGTTCGCCTGGAGGCATGGGCCCCGAGCCCGGCTGATGGTGCCACAGAGGTAGAGAAGACACCTACTCTTAGCTGGATGCCGGGAGTTACTGCCGCTTCGCACGATGTGTACTTCGGCGACAGCAGTCCACCGGCGTTCATAGGCAACCAGACAGAGACGAGCTATAGTCCCGGAACCCTTGACAAAGGCAAGACATACTACTGGCGAATTGATGCGGTTGAGGCCGACGGCACTACAAAATACGAAGGCAATGTCTGGAGCTTTGCGGTTTCAGCCGCTGGACGATGATCTTGAAGATTACAACGACACAATGTTGCTGAGCCGGCAGGTTCCGGAGCGAAGGTGCTAAAATGGGCCCACGCCCGAGTTTCTGGGCGTGGGCCCTGTATTCATAATAAGAGCTGCGGCCTGCCGGGCCGTAAGAAGGTTGATTGTAAGGACTATGCTATGCTCTTCCGGCCTCGTGGTTTTGCTTCGCGGAGTTTATCCTGAGCAAAGCGAGGGGCTCGCAATGACGAAAATTAGAAAAACTCCCGAAAAAAACCGCCTTTTGCACCAACAAGCCGCTCATTCCGTTAAATTTCCCTTGACAAAGTCCCGGCAGTTAACTATTTAAGCTGTTTTTTAGTAGTCGCTCGTATTTAGTATTATTGATGTTTGCAAAATAAATGAGACTGACGAGTTTGTACTACTTTGCGAAGCACAAGACGGCGGCACCCGGTGTTGCTTTAATAACGCAAAGTTCAATAAGTGGCTTTTAAAACTGTTTGGAGTAGTCAAGAATGTTACCTTCGAAGAAGACCAGTAAGAGCAGAACACGCACTCGTCGCAGCCATCATCGGCTCGAGACCACAAATTATTCTGTCTGTAAAAAATGCGGCCAAGCCAAGCTGCCACATGCGGCGTGTGAAAATTGCGGTTATGTCAACCCAAAAATCACATTGAAGCTCGGCAAGGAGTCCTCATAGAAGCAGCAAAAAAAATGCGAATAGCAATTGATGCAATGGGAGGCGATAATGCACCGGATGAGATTGTCGCCGGGGCGCTGGAATCAATTGAACTGCTTGCCGAAGATGATGAGCTGATACTTGTCGGCCCCACCGAAGCGATAGAGCCGCATTTACCTTCTTTGAAGTCCCGCAAAGGTGCGATTAGTGTGGTTCACGCTCCCGACGTCATCGGTATGGACGAGCCGCCGATAGGGAGTCTGCGAAAGAAACCGAAGAGCTCAATCGCCACTATCGCCAAACTGGCTAAAAGGGGCCAGGTTGACGCGGTCATTTCAGCAGGTAATACCGGTGCCTGTGTTGCAGCTTTCCAGATGAGGATGAGAAATCTACCCGGTGTTAATCGCCCGGGGATAGCGGTAGTGTTTCCCACATTTGAAGGGCCCGTAACAATATGTGACGTGGGCGCTAATATCGCCTGTAAACCAATACATCTTTATCAGTATGCGGTGATGGCGAGCATCTATTCAAAACATCTGCTTGGGATTGAAAACCCAAGGGTCGGCCTTATGAGTATCGGCGCCGAAGACGCAAAGGGCAACGAGGTCGTTAAAAAGGCGCGTGAACTGATGAAATCCGATACGAACATGAACTTCGTTGGCAATATTGAAGGAAGAGATATTTTTAAGGGTGTTTGCGACGTTGCAATCTGCGAAGGTTTCGTCGGCAATGTGATTCTAAAACTCACCGAGGGCCTTGTTGATGGACTGTTCAAGGCGATAAAACACGAGCTTATGGGAGAGAAGCTTCGGCTTGCTATGAAATTTAAGCCGGTGATGACAAGAATTTATAAGAAATATGACTATAATGAATACGGCGGAGCCCTGCTGTTAGGTATTAACGGAACAGCACTAATTTGCCACGGCTCAAGTCGGAGCACAACGATAAAAAACGCCATTTTGGCATCCAAAACATATTACACAAAAAAAATAAACGATAAGATCACTGAGTATCTGTCACAAACCCCATTTGATGATCAATTGCAGGGACTCCAGACGCAAAAAAGTGCGTTTGCAAACTCTCAAAATGCGAACCCTCAGAGACTTGTGTAAGGACAACTGATGAATCCCGTTAGACATTCCGAAAATAAAAAAACAGGTATTTCTCATAAGAAAAAACTTTGCCAATATCCACATGTGTCTAACGGGATGAACAATTCAATTAACGGTCGGGCTCCCACTTATCACGCAGTCATTACCGGCTGTGGTTCATTTGCGCCGGCCAAAACATTAACGAATGAAGAGCTTGCCAAGATGGTGGACACCTCGGACGAGTGGATTACGACGCGGACCGGTATCAAGGTTCGACACATTACTGCTGACAACGAAAGTACAGCCTTTTTAGCCACGGAAGCGGCTAAAAAGGCTTTGGCAGAGGCAAATCTCGATGCCGAAGACGTTGAACTTATTATTGTGGCCACTATTACGCCGGAGATGGTTTTCCCATCTACGGCGAGCTTTGTCCAGCGGGCTCTGCAGGCGAAGAAGGCCTGGGTGTTCGACTTGGCCGCTGCGTGCAGCGGCTTCGTGTACG
>Ga0114923_10001788_pt1 | contig 14735 bp, 16 predicted proteins | sample SumtaG_FD_89578 | JGI IMG/M metagenome (GOLD analysis project Ga0114923, IMG submission 89578) | Deep subsurface microbial communities from Indian Ocean to uncover new lineages of life (NeLLi) - Sumatra_00157 metaG | ecosystem: Environmental > Aquatic > Marine > Oceanic > Sediment | place: near...
ACTATTTTTGGAAAAACTTTAGAATATTTGGAAGGATAAAGCGTGTCATTGGGGGAGGTGAAAAAGGCCAAAGCATTGCTTGGCATTCCGGGTGGTGTGCTCAGCGACTTGCTCAGGGGACATGCCCTTCAGTTTCGCCACTTCCTGCAATGTGACCCGCACGTGGACCGGCCTTGCAGCCAATTCCTGATACTGAACCGGGGTATCGGTTTCAAGGAGTAGATTGGAAAGGGGAACCGCAGCAATTGCCTTGGCATGATAAGGGTTATACAGGAGTGCGGGCGTGGCAGACATATAGTAGCCGGCATCTGCTATAAGGGGGATCAAATCCAGCGATCCGCTGTACCAGTGAAAGATCGCCTTTTCTATTCCAGCCTCTTTTACCATACGGTATGCGGTCTCGTGGACGTACCGGCAGTGGATGATGATTGGCTTGTCATGCTTATCGGCTATGGCAAGGAGTTCTTGAAAAATAGCCTTTTGTCTCTTCTTTTTTGTCTTGGCCTTATAATCCAGGCCCACTTCTCCCAGAGCGACGCAGTGCTTCAGGTTTGCGTCAATATAGGCGAGGGTCTCGTCGTTACGATCAGGGTTGAGTCGCCACGGGTGATATCCGATGGCAGGGAAGACAAATCCCTGATTCCGGCCCGCTATCTCTAAGGTCTTCTGGTTGGAGGGGATGTCCTGACCCACTGCCACAATAGCCAGGAGGCCCCCTTCCCGTGCCTCTTTGACGGCTGCCTCCGGGTCGGGCAATTCATCCAGATGAGCGTGTGTGTCTATTACAGGAGGGAACATGTTACACTCATAGAATCGTTTTTATGCAAGAAGACTCTGATTCCCCCCCTGTCTTTTTGCCTGATACATCGTCTGGTCGGCCCTTTTTACAAACGCTGATAAATCCTCACCCGGATAATGTTCAACGATCCCAACACTCAATGTAACATTAATACTGCCGTCAGATTGGTCATGTGAACTTACTGCCGGAAAATGTTCTCTTATTCTTTCGGCTACGTTCTTGGCCTCCCCTCCTTGTGTTTCGGGAAGGACAACCATAAACTCATCACCGCCATACCGGTACGCCGTATCACTCTTCCGCAGGCACTCTCGAATTACCTCGCCTAACTTGATCAAAATCTGGTCTCCCTCGAGATGACCGTAAGTATCATTGTACTTTTTAAACCCATCCACATCCAGCAGCAAGAGCGACAAAGAACCTTTATAGCGCGAAGCTCGGTCCATTTCTAACTGCAGCTGTTTGTAAAAGTGCCTCATATTGTAAAGCTTGGTCAGGTCATCCGTAATAGTCATCTCTCTGAGTTGCTCTTCCATCTGCCGCCGCTGGGCAATCAGGGTGCGCTCTCTTAAGACTCGCTTTAGCCTAACAAGCAACTCTTGAAAACGTATGGGTTTGAGTATAAACTCGCTTGCACCTTTTTCAATGGCCTCTTCATATTGGAACTCTTTTCCATAACCCGTAATCATAATCACGTCTGTGTCGTACTTTTTCTTTACGAGCTCTGTTAATTCAAACCCGTTCAGGCCCGGCATTCTAATATCGGCTATAATGACATCCACATGGTTTTTTTCTAAGAATTCTAAGGCATCGTCACCGCTTGCCGCGACCGAGCAAGGATAGCCGACATGCTGGATCGCCTCATGGATGCTGTCCCTGATGTCCTTCTCGTCGTCCACGACCAGTATATATGGACTATCCTGGCCGTTTTGGCCCTTTGCATCAATGTCGTTATTTATATCTGTTGCAACCAAAGCTCTAAACCCCTCCACGACCTCTGCTCCGCGGTGAACGGTTACCATAAATTCTATCTAGTGATTATTGGGTGTCCCTGTTACAGGTTAGTGGTTATCGGTACTCCTTTCTTCGAAAGGAGTCTGGCGGAGAGAGAGGGATTCGAACCCTCGGTAGAAGTTTCCTCCTACACTCGCTTAGCAGGCGAGCGCCTTCAGCCAGCTCGGCCATCTCTCCGGGATTCCGCTGACGCGGAATACAATAAACTTGGAACTTCTAACCCTTAACCTGTGTTGATCTGAGTGAACTTCTGAACCCGCTTAGTTGCCGTACCAATTGATGGGCATTGTCTTCAACTTCATCGTTCAGGTCCTCTGTGATCAAGTCATATGACAATGCCAAATCAAACCCGGCAACAGTTTCGTAAGCTGATCTTATGGAAATACTAAGAAACCTTGCAAACTCGATATCGGAATTATCTGCCGAACCTTCGGCTATATTTAAAACTATAGAATTCAAAGCCCGCTGAATTTGGTCAGCCAACCCCTTATCTTTTGCCTTTATTTGCGTTGCAACGATGTTCCGACAGGATTTGCAAAAGGCTTTTGAATCCTGATAGACTTTGAATTTTTTAAACCTGAATTTGGGATTCGTCATCGGTTTTTTTGTAGTCTATCCAGTCGGTTTCCTGGTTACACGTTAATGGTTATCAGTACTCCTTTCCACGAAAGGAGTCTGGCGGAGGGAGTAGGATTCGAACCCACGTCCCGTTTCCGGGAAACGGTTTTCAAGACCGCCGCCTTAAACCACTCGGCCATCCCTCCGGGATTCCGCTAACGTGGAATACAATAAACCTCTAACCCTTAACCTTAATCGTTTATCTTTTCCGAGATCCACCAGGCAAGCAGTATAATTTGCCGCCGGCTTTTGGCCTGTACCGGGTTGTTTGCTCCTTAACAAACTTACATTATCAACCTTGTCAATCTCCGTCAAGGAGTACCTCTTATTGATTTCCGAAACCGCACCATCCCCCAGTCAGGGCAGGTCCAGGTAATCGCGTTACAGGTCATGCCCCACAAATTCTCCTCCATACAATCGGAGCATATCTGAAACCCGCAGCGGCAGGTCCAGCAGAACGGGGGTTCTTGCCCGCATATATGGCAGCGATATTCCTTTTTTCTTCTTCTTTTCCGTCTTGCCATGCTGTTTACCGCTGGTGTTTCCATTGGAGATTGCATAAAATTTTGGAATTCAGATTTTGGATTGCGGATTTAATGAGAAGCACATCTTCCCAAAAACCATATAATAAAGGATCAGATTTTGTCCATGCCTGTTTTTGAGCGGATAATATGGTATGTGGCCGTTGTCATAGCTCCTGATTCATGGTAATCATTAAAAGACCATGGCCTCCCAGGGAAAAACCATCTATCTTATTGATGGAAGCAGCTATATATACCGAGCCTACCATGCCGTCCGCCATCTCTCCACAAGCAAGGGCCTGCCGACCAACGCCACATTCGGCTTTGCGAACATGATCTTAAAGCTTCTTTCAGAGCGGAAGCCTGAGCATATGGCTATTGCATTCGACGCAAAGGGCCCGACCTTTCGCCACGAAATATACGAGGCTTATAAGGCGAATCGCCCTCCAATGCCGGAGGATCTTGCCGAGCAGATACCATACATCAAACAGGTCGTTGAAGGAATGAACATTTCTTCATTGGAACTTGCAGGCTATGAGGCCGACGATATTATCGGAACCCTGGTCCGCGTTGCCGAGAAAGAGGGTTTCCGTGTCGTCATGGTAACGGGAGACAAAGACTTTAAACAATTGGTCTCCCGTAGGGCGAGCATCTGGGATCCCATGAAGGACCGCGCAACCGACTATGCGGGCTTTAAGAAAGACCTTGGCCTGGAGCCGTCTCAGTGGGTCGATGTCATGGCCCTTGCCGGCGATGTCTCGGACAATGTGCCGGGGGTCCCGGGCATCGGGGAAAAGACGGCTGTTTCATTGATCAAAACCTTTGGGAGCATGGAAGGGATCTTTAAAAACCTCGACAAGGTGACCAGGAAGAAACTTCGCGAGAACCTGGCCGATTTCCGTGAGCAGGCCATATTAAGCCGCAGGCTCGTGACCATAAACACGGAGGTCCCTGTATCTATTGACCTGGCGTCGTTAAGGGTCTCAGGCCCTGATACGGAAAGGCTGGCCCGCCTTTTCAAGGACCTGGAATTTCAGAGGCTCCAGAAACTCTTTCCCATAAAGACCGACCTTAGCCAGAAGAACTATCGCGTGATCCTGGATGATGAGGCCCTTAAGGCGCTAATCGATGACCTGAAACACTCTCAGGTGTTTGCCCTTGACCTGGAGACCACGGCAAAGGACCCTATGCAGGCTGAGATTGTGGGCATCTCCTTTGCGTGCCGGCCGAACGAAGCCGCCTATATCCCCTTGCGACACCGCTATTTGGGTGCGCCCGAGCAGCTTGACCCGGACCGCACTCTTGCCGGGTTGAAACCCCTCCTTGAAAACCCGAAACCAGCCAAGATAGGCCAGAATATCAAATACGACTGGATTGTACTGAAGCGTTCAGGCATTGATCTGCAAGGCGTTATCTTTGATACCATGGTGGCTTCCTACCTCCTGAATCCAACCCGCCGCGCTCACAACCTGGAGACGATTGCGGCAGAATACCTTGACCATAAAATGATATCCTACAAGGAGGTTATTGGCGGTGGGAAGGGCGACAAAGGCTTTGACAAGGTCCATGTAGAAGAAGCGGTTCCTTATGCCTGCGAGGACGCAGATATTACCTTGATGGCTTATGAGGTGCTAAGGCCCAAACTTGAGGATGGCGGATTTAACAGCCTATTCAAGGAAGTGGAGATGCCTCTCATACCGGTCCTTGTGGACATGGAGATGTCCGGGATTTGCGTGGATGGAGGTCACCTGGAAGCTGTATCAAAAGAATTTGAGCTACAGCTCCATAAGATAGAGGACCAAATATACGGCATTGCAGGAGAGAGCTTCAATATTCAATCCCACCAGCAGTTAGGCCGCATACTCTTTGAAAAGCTCAAGCTTCCGGTTCAAAAAAAGACGAAAAAGAAGACCGGGTATTCCACGGATGTGCAGGTGCTTACTTCACTTTCTTTCGAACACGAACTACCTGCCCTGGTTTTGCGATACCGGTCGCTGGCCAAGCTCAAGTCGACTTATGCTGATGCCCTTGTGGGCCTGATTCATCCTGAAACCCGGCGCATTCACACGTCGTACAACCAGACCGTTACAGCCACAGGCCGTTTGAGCAGCAGCGATCCTAACCTTCAAAACATTCCCATTCGGACAGAGGAGGGCCGCAGGATCCGGGCAGCCTTTGTTCCGCGGAAGGGTTGGACCTTGCTGTCTGCCGACTATTCCCAGATCGAACTCCGGCTCCTTGCACACTACTCTGAGGATCCTATTCTCGTTAAGGCCTTCCAGGAAGACGAGGATATTCACGCGCGCACGGCGGCCGAGATTTTTGAGTTGATGCCTAATATGATTACATCGGAGATGCGCCGCCAGGCCAAGGTCATCAACTTCGGGATTATCTACGGGATGAGCGCTTTCAGGCTTTCCAACGAACTCGGCATCAGTCACAAGATGGCAAAGATCTATATTGAAAACTACTTTCACAGGTACAAGGGGGTTAAGTGCTTTATAGAAGAGATCATAGAGGAAGCGCGCAGGGAGGGCAAGGTCACCACGCTGCTGGGCAGGCATCGCCGGCTGCCTGACATTTCAAGCAAGAACCGTACGGCGCGGGAGTTTGCCGAGCGCACCGCAGTCAACACGCCGCTTCAGGGCACGGCCGCCGACCTGATCAAGGTGGCTATGGTACGGATACGCCAATCCCTTGACCAAAAAGGCCTGAGGGCCAAGATGCTTCTTCAGGTCCATGATGAACTGGTATTTGAAGTGCCGCCAGGGGAGTTGGGGCGTGTAGAAAAACTTGTCACCGAAATCATGGAGGATGTTTACGAACTGCGCGTGCCGCTCCGGGTTGACCTCAACACAGGCAAGAACTGGGCGGAACTGCATTAAAATGTGATAAGCAGTAACATGCATTGATGGGTGGTAAACTTGAGTTATTTTTTCAGGGCTTTTTTATGGTCATTTTCATTCTTGGCCTTGCTTGGGCTGCTTATCGCCGGAACAACCGGTCTTATAGTAGCCGCTATTGTAAGTGTAATTGCAAGCACGATTACAGTATTTATCTCAGATAGACTTGGCGGGGCGGTCAGCAAGACGCTTTTCGGCATGCATAAAAGAGAGTGGAGCCTTCGTGAACAACTCTCCGGCACTCTGAATCAGGCCATGCTCCACAAATCGCAAAAGCGATATGATCAGGCCCTCCGCACTGTGAACGGAATTCTTGACAAAGATCCTGATTTTCCCCATGCCTTGTTTCTCAAAGCACAGATCTTGTTGGAGGGGTTCGGAAACAGAGAGGCGGCAAAGGGGTATCTAAAAAAGGTAATGGAATTGGTGCCGAACAATAAGGTGGAAATTCATCGCTCTGCTTCAAAACTTTATCATGAACTGGCCGGAACAGAGGCAAACGATTGATTTTTTATTCATCAACATGAATTACATCGCCACATGAGCCAAGGGCAGACTTGACCCCTTACAAAGGCAGACCCCTTACCCTCGTTATCCGCAAAAAAGCATCCGATCATATTGACACCTGTTACGACATAGGTTACAATAAATTTAATGATACAAAAATTTAAACACAAAGGATTAAGAAGGCTATTTGAATCCGGTCACACACTTGGTGTCAAACCACAACATGTGGAACGCCTTCGACGAATTCTCGCCCTTCTGGAGACTGCAGAGACTATTGATGATATGGATTTGCCTGGTTTGAATTTGCACGAATTGAAAGGAAAAAGAAAAGGGATATGGGCTGTGAAGGTTAGTGGGAATTGGCGTGTCACGTTCAATCTTAAAAATGGCGATGTTTTCAATGTAAATTACGAAGACTATCATTAAAGGAGGATATTATGCGTATGCACAACCCGCCTCATCCTGGTGAAATCATAAGAGAACTTTGTATTGAGGCATTGGATTTAACAGTTACAGAAGCGGCGGAATCTCTTGGCGTTACCCGAAAAACCCTTTCAACTCTTCTGAACGGAAAATCAGGTATTAGCCCTGAAATGGCTCTGAGGCTTTCAAAGGTTTTTGGAAGAACACCAGAGGGATGGCTGAGATTACAGCTGCAATTTGATTTATGGAAAACACAGCAAAATGTGGATATTAAACATCTTAAGCGGTTAGCCGCTGCGTGAGTGTTAATTTCTGCGGATAACCACGGCCTGGGGCCAGCTTGGGGACAGAGAGGCGGCAAAGGGGTATCTAAAAAAGGTAATGGAATTGGTGCCGAACAATAAGGTGGCAATTCATCGCTCTGCTTCAAGTCTTTATCATGAACTGAACGGAACAGAGGCAAGGGAATGACTTTTTATTCATCAATATGAATTACATTACCACATGAGCCAAGGGCAGTCTTGACCCCTTACCCTTGTCCGTTATAAATGAAAAATGGATATATCCATTAGATTATACCCTATAAATAGCGTTTTTACCGGTGAAGATTGGGAATCTATATCGGTATTTAAAGAGAAAGCTAAAGAATTCATAGAAACCAGAGAAAAAACAGGCCCTGAAATAATCAGTATCAAGGCTAAAAGGTTAGATTGTGGTGGATTCAAAGGTGAGACTAATATTCCAAAAAATAAAGACCTTAAGTTGTTTTACCTGTCTTTTAGATTTTTTTATAATGAGAGTGATTCGACAAATTTTTCAAAAATTAGAAATTTGATCTCAAAAGTTATAATTGGTGAGCATGAAAAATTATATTTAAAAAGTTTAAGGCATCAATGGCAAATGGCTATGTCTCGTAAACACATGTCAGATTTTATACAAAAAGAGATAAGCGGGAAAGAGTTACTTAAATTATGGTTTAACGCCGAATACTTTCACCCTGATTTAGAGAAGAAAAAAGAATTAAAAATATTAAACAATCTTTTAAGCAAAGATTTGACACGATCCTTTCTATACCAAACAGTCGTCATGGCCGGAGCGCCAGTTGGCCTTCTATATAAAGCGATTGAGCCCTTAGCCCCTGGTAACTTATTCATATCAGTCCCGGACGATTTTATTCGATACAATGATTAGAAAATTTATAACCAGCAAGTGGAGCAGACGGCAAATATCGTGCGGCTCAGAGAATTTAGCCTTTATCTTTGTTTTGAGTTTGTCGGCAAAAATTTGCCGCTACTCACTTGCTCCGTTAGCCAGAGGAAGGAAAAACTATGAAGAAGATAGTCACTTTTTTCGATATTTGTTCCTCATCAAAAATAACCGAAGATCTGTCTCAAAATAAGGATTTGCTTTTGTGGCGGAAAACACTAAAGAAAGTTGAAGGTAGGTTAGAAAAAAAGGGCGATAATCTCGGCTTTTCTATATATAAGTTCCTTGGTGATGGTTGGATTCTAATAATTGATAACGATACTGACAAAAAAGCATTGCTACAGTTCTTTGCTGAATTGTGCATCATGTATTCTGACAATTTTTACAAGGTCATCGAAAAGCGACTTTCGACAGAGGTCAAACCCGTTGGATTAACTTTTGGCCTCGACATTGGCGAGATTTATGATGTCAGGATAGGAGAAACCAAGGAATACATGGGGCCGACCCTGAACATAGCTGCTCGATTACAAAGCTGTATTCCAAACCCAAAGAAGCTGGACGACGACCCATCAAATCAATTAATGATGATTAGAAGAAACTATTACAAATATTTCAAGGATGATGTGGGTAGTTATTATAAGGTGGTGAAAGCTAAAAGAAGAATGAAGAATATCAGAAATAACGACACATTTGTTTGCTCAAGAATTTGGCTAACAGACATTGGCTAACCAATCAGTTCACCTGACCGGTGTTTCGCCGTACTTCACACCGGTCGGTGACTTCCGCGTTATATGTCAAAGGAGGTTAAAATGAAAAGTCAGTTTTTTCACCTTGAAAAAGAGAAGGTTGATGAAGTTCGAAAGATTTGCGATCCAGGTACATATTGCGTATTGGGTCAAGATTCCATTCCTTCGGTCATTCCTGAAAAGCTTAAAGAAAAATGTAAGGAAGCTGTTGTCGTCGCATCAACTTGCGATACAGGCGTAGTATATTCTATAAATCTTCAACGCATTGATCCAAAAGATAAAGCTATTGACCAAATGCCATTTGCACTGGTCGCAGTTCCTAATACTGCAGCAAGTAGCTGCCTCCTCCACCATGCGGACTATCAAGGTCGAACCACCTATCCTGATGATGGATTTTTGCAAATGGTTAATGCAAGTGGAATAGAACAATATGTTCAACTACCTGAATCCCCGCCCAATAGAAAAGGACCTCTTAGTGAATTAAAAGGTTCAAGTCATGAAAAAGCCTTTCTGAAGGCAAAAGCAGTAATAATCAAACATGACAATGCTTTAAAATAGGAGGGGGGAAAATGAGAAAATTCAGCCTTTCAATAATTGTATGTTGCATATTTGCCATTCTTTTTTCTTCCTGTTACATGCGCCCTTCCCCGGCCGAAATAGCCAATTTCGACTATGGGGAGTATCCAACAAATTATGAGGAAATAATCAAAGACTATCTGAATGAAATTCTTGTTGACCCCCTCAGTATAAAAGACCTTACCATATCTTCTCCAAGAAAAAAGTGGATACAGTTTGCCAGCATGCGCCATGTTGGATACCTTTGTTATGGTTCATTTTTTGCTAAGAATAGAATGGGCGGCTACACTGGAAAATCTGAATATGCATTTATAATCAACAATGGCAGAGTTGTTTTCCATGAAGAAGCTGATTTCTTTAGAGAAACTTTTGGCTATTAGATAATACAATAGGTGGTAAGAATGGAAAATTACATGTTCAAACCAGATGAGATTAAAGAGAAGTGCTGCGAACTGAATAAATCCATAGCTGAAAAGGGCCTTGAACTCAATATTGTCCCAGGACAGCATATTTCAGAAAAATATGTAGCTGGTTACCATATTGGCATTCATAAAAACTTAAAAGAGCCTCCAATTTCGCAGTGCTACGTGAGTTTTGAGACTATAGAAGCGTGCTTTAGAAATGACAATTGCACCGGATTGAAGAAAGAACTTGATGGGGCTGTTTCTGAGGCTTTGGGTCATGTGTAGCAGCCATTGCCATCTATTATAACTGAGGACAGAATTAAGCATATAACCATGGGATCAACTCGGTCTGGTAAAAACCTGGCGGTTTTTCCCATCCGGTTATCCAAAACGTTATAATGCTGAATGAATAATCAACAGTCCCAGATAAAGACGATTTGAAATGATTTCGGAAAAAGACATGGAATACATAATCGCTACCAATCCAGAAAAATATATTGAGCCTGGACTCTCGCTTATTGCTAGACAGTATAGTATTGGTAGTTATCGATTTGATTTGCTTTTTGAGGATAGACATGGTGCAAAACTGATTGTTGAACTTCAAAAAGGAGCCTTGGATAGAAATCATACCTATAAAATATTGGACTATTATGACGAATTTAAAGAAAGACAGCCTCATGAGTTCATCGATATAATGATTATTGCCAATAAAATACCGAGAGAGCGACAACGTAGGCTAACATCCTATGGCATATCATTCAAGGAAATCGGCGCTATAGAGTTTTCACACATTGACATACTCAGCGCACACTGGGAGCAATTTTTCAATAAGCATCAAATTATTTTCAAAAGAGCCTATTCTAAAAGTAGGTCGGAAGACTATTCACCTTCATTCTTTTTGTCTGATCATGATTGTTGGGTTGAGATAAATACTGAAACACCAACAGATCAGGAGATTTTGTCAGCCACAAGATTTTGCCTGAAATCCCATCAAGTGGTACATATTTTTGTAGGAGAGCCAACCAGTGCATATTCCTACATATCATGTAATTTTAGTGAACATTGTTTGCCCCCCGAAAGAATACAAGAGATGATGGCAGACCCAGAAAAGTATGGCACGGATAAATTTTCAGAGGAAGGAAGTGTGGGATTTGGCTCAGATATCTATTTCTCAATCGAAAATGGGACAGTCAAATTGGAACAAGCATTGTAACACCGGACAGAAAGAGGCCTGTCTTGTTTAGCATTTTTGCACTTGACAAAAATGTATACTTTATCATAAAGAAGTTGTGGTGCCCTTTGGGGCTTAATAGGGAATCCCGTTAAAATCGGGAGCGGGCCCGCCGCTGTAATCGGGGACGAAAGCTGCAGGCATGCCACTGATCCGCAATGCGGGTTGGGAAGGCGCAGCCGGTAGGATGATCCGAAAGCCAGAAAACCTACCACAAAGTAAATAGTGTTCCATGTAGCCTCGCGTATCAGGTTTCGGACACAAAGACGGTTTGAGGATAAAAAAGGGAAATCCCCGGGCTGAACAATCAGTCCGGGGATTTTTTTTATTAGGATGAACGTCAGTTAGGAGACTTAGGCGAGGCCATGGACATAACTTATCCTTCGAGGAGAGAAAGGAGAGGAAACATGGCTAGAAATTGGGTGCTTCGTTTTTTCTGGATTTGTTTTGTGAGTTTTTCATTCTTGGCAAAGATGTGGATTTTCTGTCCCCTTTGGGCTGGGGCGGAGGAAGAACCGGTTCTCATGGACGAAATCGTGGTCTCTGCTACAAAGACAACGGAAAAGCGCAAAGACATTCCCAACGCTATCATTCTTATGGATGAGGCGGATATTCAGGCATCCCCGGCCAAGAGCCTTGGCGAGCTTCTTGCCAATGAACCAGGCGTTGACTGGCGAACCTACGGTAACTACGGCGGCGCATCCGAGGAGATTCACATAAGGGGCATGAGCGGCAATGCAACACAGGTTCTTGTTAATGGTGTAAGCGTAAATTCCCCTTCACTTGGTACTGCTGATCTGGGCAGAATTCCTCTTAACAACATCGAGCGGATAGAAGTGGTTAAGGGTTCTGGATCGCTTCTCTACGGTTCGGGTGCCATGGGGGGGACCATTAACATCATAACCAAACGGCCAAAGCGCGATAAAATCGATGCCAAGGTGTCGGCTGGTTATGGTTCGCAGGATACCTACCAGGTCTCGGCAGAATACGGCAAGTTCGTTTTGGGCGACCTCGGCTATTACATCACGGCCAAGCGGCGAAAATCAAACGGCTTCCGTGACAACAGCGATCTGACCCATAAAGACGTTTCGCTCAATCTGGTCCTGGACAAGGGCGATCATCTGGACATAAGTCTTTACGGCGACTATATTGAGCGGGAATTCGGCCGTCCCGGAATCAAGCCGCCTGCGGGAACCCAGGATTATTTCATAAACGGAGTGAAATTCTATAACAGCGACGTTGCTAGCCTGATCGACCATGGCACCGATGAAGACGGCCACGTTGTTCTCCAAATCAAGAGCAAACCCACAGAATGGTTGGCCTTCAATCTCAAGGGAGATTATACGTATATGGAGAACTACAATTATGGGCGTTACCATAAATATGGTGGTATAGGAAATCGAATTTGGGTTACCAATGAAGTGCTTGGGACTGAGGGAAATGTGGATATCAAACCTTTTAAGGACGCAAACCTGTTATTGGGCGTTGAATACAAAGACTACGATTGGGAAAATGAGAGCTTGGATCTGGATGCGAACGGAGCTGAAGTTTCCTCGACAAGATCAGTTGCCGATGCTGGCCTGCACACCACCGGTACCTTTGCAGAGGCCCAATACCGGCCCTCCAAGTTTTTTAAGGTACTGGCCGGTATAAGGCATGAAGACCACTCTACATTCGGGTATAAAGACCTTCCCCGCTACGGGCTGATTATCAACCCGTTGGAAAATACAGTCCTGAAGTTTAGCCATGGAAAGCACTTTAATGCGCCGACACCCAACGACCTTTTCTGGCCAGAAGACCCAATGGGAAAGGGCAATCCAGATCTTAAACCGGAAACAGGTTGGCATACAGACGCTACCATAGAACAAGCCCTTTTTGAAGACAAGGTATTCATCGCGGTCTCATATTTCCATTGGGATGTGGACGATAAGATTCAATGGGAACCCGACAGCAATGGGGTCTTTTCACCCCAAAACTTGCGTACCTACAAGGCTGATGGCGCCGAAATTGGGACAAAAATAGGACCATTTTACAACCTGAGTTTGGGACTCAACTATACCTATACGAATGCTGAAGAAGAGAACCGGGCATACACAAAACAGGATTATGGCCCGCCTCCTGACTTCCAATACACCTGGGTCAAGCGCCGTGCGGCTTACACCCCGAGGGACCAGTTCAAAGGCAGTCTCAGTTACTGGAGTAACTTCGGGCTGACTGTTACAGCTACGGCCCGGTATGTAGGTAGTCGGGTCATGTACAGAACTGAAACAGATGTCGCTTACCCTGATACGAATACTGTCAAATATACCCTGGATTCCTATTGGACTGCGGACCTAAAACTCGATCAGCGTCTGTATAACCACTGGATTCTTTCTCTCCAGGGCAACAATCTGTTCGACAAGGGATATAATACCTATCTGACGTCTTTCAAAGATAGTATGACCGGCGAAGAGACTACAAGAGGCTTTCCAGGAGCTGGCCGATCTGTCTTTTTCAGCGTTACGTACGAGTATTAAGATATACTGTTATCGCATAACATGCATCTTCTGAAAGACTACGCTATGATCGACAGCCGATTCTCCGAACTCAGAGAGAAGCTTGCAAAAGCCGTTGGACAAAATCAGGGCGAGGCCATCCTTGTATCCGGCGGTATAGACTCCGGGATCCTTGCGTATTTGTCCCCCGGCATAAAAGGCGTGACAATAAACTTAGAAGGGAAGGGGAAAGACCTTGAATATATCTCTATCCTCATGGAATCCCTTGACCTCGACGTTACCCTTGTGAAGGTTGGTGTGGATGAAGCCATTTCCTCTGTAAAGGATGTGGTGAAGATCCTCGGGAGTTTTGACCCTGCCCTGCCCAACGACCTGGTTGTTTACTTCGGGATGAAAGAGGCAAAGAGGCAGGGATTTAAATCGATCATGACCGGCGATGGGGCAGATGAACTCTTTGGCGGGTATTCCTACATGCAGGGGATAGAGGATCTGGATGGTTACATCCGAAAGATAAGCCGTTCTATGAGTTTTAGCTCAAATAAAATAGGAGAGCACCTCGGCCTTGAGGTGAAACAGCCTTATCTGGATCAAGATTTTATAGGGTTTGCCATGAGTCTCGACAAGGATCTCAAGATAAAAGAGGAGAATGGCAAGACATGGGGCAAATGGATTCTGCGCAAGGCATTTGAACCCTTTCTTCCTCCTGAGTTCACCTGGCAAGGGAAGAGGCCCTTGGAGGTGGGTTCCGGGATGTCTTTCTTGCGCGGGATCATTGCCGAAAAGATAACGGATGAGGAATTCGAAGAGAAGAAGAGGGCCTGTCCGGTGAAGTTCATTTGCAAGGAGCACCTCTATTTTTACGAGATTTACCAGGAGGAAGTGGGAGAGGTCCCTGCTCCACGGTCTGGCGAGAACCATTGTCCGGGCTGTGGCGGCGGCATGCCTCATCGCAAAGCGCACTGCAAGATCTGCGGTTGGATAAGATGAAGGTTTTTTGTTCCTGGAGTGGTGGAAAGGATAGTTGCCTCTCGTGCTATAAGGCGATGCTGGAGGGACATGAGGTGGACTATCTTTTCACCATGTTTACCACTACCGGGAGACACACTCGGTCTCACCGGTTGAGCAAGGAACTTCTGCTGGCTCAATCTCAGGCTATTGGAATTCCCGTCTGCCATAGACGGGCCTCGTGGAATACATATGAAAGGGAGTTCAAAAGGGCCTTGGTTTTTTTCAAAGATGAGGGTGTACAGGGCGGGGTTTTCGGTGATATGCATCTCGATGAGCACAGAGAGTGG
>Ga0114923_10001790_pt1 | contig 14734 bp, 2 predicted proteins | sample SumtaG_FD_89578 | JGI IMG/M metagenome (GOLD analysis project Ga0114923, IMG submission 89578) | Deep subsurface microbial communities from Indian Ocean to uncover new lineages of life (NeLLi) - Sumatra_00157 metaG | ecosystem: Environmental > Aquatic > Marine > Oceanic > Sediment | place: near...
ATTTTCTTTATGATTTTTGGTACTAGTTTTGTATTATTTAATGATAATTCTATAAATTATAACTCAATAAAGGAAGAAGATAATTTAGATTTGAAAACTTCTGTTTTAAGTAATATTACTTTTCATTTACTTGCTGAGAATGGAATTCCATTAGATACATCAGGATTTTGGTTATGGATTGGTTGGATGGGAAATAAAAAAGATTTTGGAGTACCAGTAAGTATCGAAACTTCAGAAAATGTTAGGATTTTGGTTTTAGAAAAAGAAATTTGGACAATTATTTTTGATAATGAAGTAAATTTGTTTGGAATAACAGAATATAATATTACTTGTGGTGTTGGAAACCTTACAATTAATCTTAATGCCCGTGAACTTGGTGAGTTTACATTAACAAAATTGTCTGATTCTGCATCTATATCTTTTAATATGGATCCAAATACATCAAGAGAATTTATACTGGAATATGGTTTATATAATGCTACTTGGTTAAATACTGAGGATAATTCAACATATGAATATAATTTTAATATGGATTTAAATAATAAGGAAATGACATTAAATAGTATATTTTATGATATAAATTTTACATTATCCGACCAATTTTTAAATCCATTAAATACATCATATTATTCGTTATATATTGATGGAAATAAAGAAGAATTTGGAGTAATAGAATTAAATAAAGAAAATATATTAATTGAAGTTTTTAATGATGATTTTAATGTTATAGTTTTTAATGAAACAGAATATCTTTTTAATGAAGTGGAGTATAATATTATTTCTAATGTTAGAAAATTAACGATTAATTTAAATGCTCGTGAAATAGGAATTTTTACATTAACAGAACAGTTTACATTTAATTCTATAAATTTTACAATGGATCCATATACGTCAATTGAGTTTATATTAGGGCAGAGTTTATATAATTCTACTTGGTTAAATACTGAAGATAATTCAACTACTTTATATAACTTTAATATGAATGTAGATAGAAATATAACATTAAATAGTATATTTTATGATATAAATTTTACATTATCCGACCAATTTTTAAATCCATTAGATACATCAATTTATTCTTTATATATTAATCAAACTAAAGAAGATTTTGGAGTAATAGAATTAAGTAAAGAAGATGTTTTAATTACTGTATATGATAGATTTGGTATTATTGGGTTTAATCAAACTGTTTTGCTTGAAGGATTATTTGAATATAATATAATTATTCCAATATATAAACTTAAAATTGAGAATTTAGCAAGTGAAATGGGAAATTTTACGTTAAAAGAAAAAATTACACAAAAAACATATAATTTTTCATTAGATCCAGATTCAAGTAGGATGTTTAAATTGAGAAGTGCTAATTATACGGTTATTTGGTTAAATGGAGAGAATTTGATAGTTTATGAATATAATATAAATTTAACTTCAGATTTTATTTTAACATTAGAATCAATTTATTATATTGTGTATTTTAGTATTTTTAATTTTGATGGAATAGGACTTGATAATAATTTTATTAGATTTTATTTAAATGGAAGAAGATCTGATTTTGGTGATATTGAATTAAATATGAAATATAATAATTTGCTAATTTTAGATTTTTTTGATAATATTATTTATAATGAGACTGTTAATTTATCTGGTATGACAGAGTGGAATATATATGTAGAAATGTATAATATTGAAATAAGAAATACTTTTAGTTATGCTATAGATTTAATATTTGAAAGAAATAATTTTACTGTAAATATTACAATACCCGCTCAGTTTTCTCTTGAATATAGGTTTATTTTGGGTGTAAACTATACTGTTTCATGGTATAGAAGTTCTGATGACTCTTTTATTGGAAGTACTGAAGTTGAATTTACTAAAGAAAATTTGATAATTTCTTTTGGTGTTGTTGCAAGTTTAATTCCTAATATATCAAAAATTGATAATATATTAAATTGGATAATCTTTACTTTTATTGTAGCTATAATATCTGTTTTAGGAATGTTGTTTAAGTATAAAAAGAAAATAATATTATATATTAATAAAAGATTAAAAAGGTTAGATAATGAATAAAAGTAAAAAATCTATAATATTATTTATTTTTATATTTGCTTTTCTTTCACCTGTTATATTTACTAATTTTGATTTTTTTGAAGATCCTATTTATAATACTCCTATTACATCTGATTGGGAACGAGGAGGTGGAAATTTAAGTCAATTTAATGATACTATTTCAGAAGGAGATAATCTTCTTGAAGATATATATTATAATTTTACAAGTGATTTAATTGACCCAGTTAATAGTACTCAAATTTACGATGCTGGATATCTTGAAACAGAGTTTAAGGATGGAACATGGCATACACCTGATTATGATAATATTACAGTTCAAGATTTAATTAATTATAATAATTATATTCCTGGATTTGATGATTTCTATGATATAGTAGGAAATTTATCAGGATGGGTTGATTTATCGTTAGCAGAAGCCAATGATGGATTATTCAGTACATTTTATTCTACGAATGTGTCATATTATCCTGGAACATTTAGTTTTACTAATGATATAATTAGTGGAGATCCTGCTGGATGGGTTGTAGTTGAACCTGGTGTTTGTACTGTAAATGTTATTGAAACTATTGGTGGACATAGGAATATATTAGAACTATATGATGGGGATGCTAATGTAGTTGAAGCAAGTCGTCCTCTTACAACTCCTCAAACATCAGGAGTAATTGAGTTTTGGATTAGAACTGATGATGTCACTCAAGAAACATATTTAGCACTTATGGATGGTGGTACTGGTGGAGTAATAGGTATTAATTTAAGAATTGAAACTGCTAATCTTCAAGAGGAATCAGCAGGTTGGGCAAATTTTGATATTGTTGCTAATGATGTATGGTATCATATTAAAGTAGTATTTGATTGTGGAACATATGGATTAGAAGGATTAGACGCAGATACATATCATATTTTTGTTAATAATGTTTATATTGGAACATATGATTTTGCGAATGTTGTAGCGGATATTGATACAATTTATCTTTATTCTGATGCTGGGGATGCTATATATAGTTCTTATTGGGATGCGTTTGGATTTGATTGGATTGCAAATTATAGTATAGGAGATAACTACAATTGGAATTATTATCCTGCTACTTATGATTTAGAAAATCATAATACTACATTAAGTGGAAATTATTATGGAACTGATTCTTTTGATTATGGAACTGAACCTGAAGTATATTATGGAACTTATGATTTTAGGGATGATGCTGATGGTGTAGTTCCTGCTGGATGGGATGATGTTTCTACCGGTGCTGCTGATGTTAGTGTTGTTGCTTCATATGGAAATCATTTAAAACTTGTGGTATTGGAAGATCCAAATGGAGTTGATACAGCAAGAATTAATGAGAATTTTGATGATGGAGATCAAGTAAGTGGAACTATTGAATTTTGGGTTAGAAATACCATAGCATCGGAAGTATTTTATATGTATGTATATCAAAATGCAGCTGCAAAAATAAGATTCAAAATTGATGATGATTTATTCCAATGGCGTGGACTTGGAGCGTGGACGGATACTGGACATGCTGCGCCCGTTGATGATACTTGGTATCATATTAGATTTGATTTTGAATGTGGTGCTGGAACATATCAGGGTTTAGCTGCAGATACTTGGTATGTTAGTATAGATGGAACTCAATATGGTGCTTATGATTTTCAAGCTGTAGCAGATTATTGTAATAATTTTACATTTATGACAGATGCTGCTGATAGTGGACATGATGTTTATATAGATGCTGTTGGATATTCTTGGGATACAACTTCTCATGTTGGATATGGTTATACAGTTGGATATAATATCAATCCTTATGATTTAGTGCCATTATTAGAAGCTGGGTATGAATTTGATATAAGTTATGGAACATCGGTTAATATTGAAAATAATGTTGGAGGTCATAATAATGTATTAGAACTTGATAATACAAATAATGTTGCAAAAATTGTTGCAAGAAGAACTTTTACATCAGCTCAATCATACGGAACTTATGAGTGGTGGTGGAGAACTGATGATGCTGCTGAAACATCACAAAGCACAACAGCAAATAGTGGAACAACTACATTTGCTATTCTAATTATAACTGATAAATTTCGGTATTATGATGGTGCTTGGAATGATGTTGGACTTGGTGCCACTGATGATACTTGGTATCATATTAGAGTAGATTTTGAATGTACAGCTAATGAATATCAGGATCTTCCAATGGGTTCGTGGCACGTATTTATTAATGGTGTAAAATATGGAGAGTATAGATTTGCTAATCCTGAAACAGAGATTGATACTTTCTTTTTTGGTACAGGAAATGCTGCAACAGATTATTATCAATATATTGATGCTCTTGCTTATAGTTGGGATTCTGATTATTGTTCTAATGAAACAACCTGGAATTATGATGATGATTTTAAAAGTTGGAATAAAAATCCTTATGATTTATATAACAATACTGATTTATTCCAAGATAATTGGGATTATTATGGAGTATTAGGTGGTTCTTATTCTATAGATGGTGAATTTGCTAACCATAAAAAATATTTAGAATTATATGATGATTCTGATACTGATTATTTTAGAGGAACTGATAGTTTTGATTATGGAACAGCACCAGAATGGTATTATAGTACTTATGACTTTACAGATGATGCTGTTGGAACATTTCCTGTTGGATGGTCTACTGAAAATGATGCAACCATAATAGCTTCGAAAGGAGGACATAATAAAGTATTGATGTTAGATGATCCTGGTGCTGGACAAGCTAGTGCTGGACAAGTATGGTCGGGAGCTCAAAATGATGAAACTATGGAATTTTGGTGGTGGGTTGATGATCTTGTAGGTTGGGAACAACAGTTGCATTTTTTCATTGTAGCTGATACTATTGGATATTTATATGGAAATGGTGGAGATTTATTTTGGTTCGATTTTATTGGAAGTACATTATTATTAGCTGGTGCAGGAGGAGTTTGGCTTCATATAAGTATGCATTTTATTGGTAATGTCGTTACTTTTTATATAAATGGTGCCGCTGGTATTGTGGTCGCATTTGAAGTAGGAAAAGATTCTCCAGATCGATTTAGATTTGATTCTAATAATGGTAAAATTTGTTGGATTGACGCTGTCGGGTACTCTTGGGATACTACGAGTCATAGTGGTTTAGGGTATACACCTAGTTATAATATAAATCCTTATTATTTAGAGCCATTATTGGAGTCAGGGTGGACACACACAATAGGTATTGCAACTTCTATAAGTATCGAAGATAACATTGGTAATCATAAAAATGTTTTGGCGCTCGATGATCAGAGTGCAGCGTCAAGCGTTAGTGCAAGTCAGATTTTTGATGTAGGAGCGCAAGAATCAGGTACTATTGAATTTTGGGCAAGAGCTACTGATGTTACAGATTATAATGGATTTACAATTAGATCAGGTGGTACAGCTGGAATCATTGTAGCGTTATATGTAGACGGTTGGAGATATCATGATGGTATATGGAATTTGATAGTTGGATGTGCTGATAATACGTGGTATCATGTAAAAATAGATTTCGAGTGCGGTGCTGGTGGATATGACGGACTTGCTGCTGATGAATTTAATATCCATATAAATGGAGTAGAATATGGAGATTATGGGTTTAGTAGTGCTATAGTTAGCGCAGATAGATTTTATGCATATACATTAGGGGCTGATTCACCAAGTACTACATGTTATATCGATGCTTTAGGATACTCTTGGGATCCAAACTATATTACTGCTACTAATATGCTTGGAAGTGATAATTATAATGATATTGGTTTACAAATCTGGAATACTTTTGAAACAAATGAAACTGATGGAACATTATCATTTTGGATAAATGGAGATTTTGATGATTTATATGAATATTTTAGAATTTATTTAATGCAAGATAATGATTTTATAACTTCGATTAAAATTAACCAATCATATTTATTTTATTTAGATGGAACTTCTTGGGTTAATAGTACTGTTTATGTTTCAAATACTTGGCACTATGTTAGATTTTATTTTGATACCGTTGCAGATACTTATGATTTATGGTTTGATTATTCTGATTATACTTATTGTGATGATGGAATAAATTTTAATATGACTTTAATCGATTCTGATGTTCCATTCCAGCAAACAACTACTGGAATTGACAGAATTATGTTTGAAACTACTTGTGGTACAGATATTCCAACATATAAAATAGACGCATTATTATATTCATGGGTAAATGCTACTCTTGATTTGAATTTAATTCCTGATACCTATGCTGAATTTGATATAAAAATCGCATTAGACGTGAGTGATGATTACTATTATATTGGAGTGGTTTTATATTGGGCATTTTTAACAGAATCAGATGAGTATGTTAATTTTACGTGGTATAATTTTGATACTGATACATGGGATGTTATAATTAGAGATTATTTTGAAGATTCAGATGGAACACCAGGACCTTGGACTGAATATTATAATAGTAGTGGTTGTTTTAATAGTACATTTTTAGATCCATATATAAATAGTACAGGAGGGATATTATTTAGATTCAAGATTTTAGATTTTAATGATGAATTTGAAGTTTATTTTGATGAATTACGAGTGTTTATGCGTGGTTATGTCCATCCTACAATTGAAAAAGAATTTGATTGGAGGGGAATATGGAGATATAGGTGGTTTTTACGGAATGCATGGAATGCATCATGGTTGTGGACAGATTGGATATATTATGAAGTAATTCCTCTTTTTGGATGTGCTAATTTTGAAGGTGTTTCAGAAAGTCCATATTCAACATATTGGAAGTTATTAGGAAGTGGAACCACTGTTGTAGAAAGGTTTTCAGATGATATGGATGCTGGAACATGGGATTTAGATGGTGTAGGTTCAAGAACATTTGAAAAAACAGTAGTTGAAAGTGTAGATTATTTATTAAATAATTATTCATTATCGAATAATTTTGGTTATACAGGGACTCATTGGTATACATTTGCGCAGACTGACTTTCCATCTGAAATTACATGGGATGGTACAAATTTTTTTATTATAGATATGATTAATGATGAAGTTTATAAATATACTGCTGCTGGAGCATATGTTAGTAGTTGGGATACAAGTGTGCAGACTAATAATCCATCTGGAATTACGTGGGATGGTACAAATTTTTTTATTATAGATATGACTGATGAAGAAGTTTATAAATATACTGCTGCTGGAGCATACGTTAGTAGTTGGGATACAAGTGTGCAGACTAATAGTCCAAATGGAATTACATGGGATGGTACAAATTTTTTTATTTTAGATGCGGGTGATAAAGAAATTTATAAATATACTGCTGCTGGAGCATACGTTAGTAGTTGGGATATAAGTGTGCAGACTAATTCTCCATCTGGAATTACATGGGATGGTACAAATTTTTTTATTTTAGATGCGGGTGATGAAGAAGTTTATAAATATACTGCTGCTGGAGCATACGTTAGTAGTTGGGAAGTAAGTGGACACGATATTCCAATTGGAATTACGTGGGATGGTACAAATTTTTTTATTTATTATTTTAATACTGAAGTTGTTTATGAATATGCACCAAATAATATTATTTCAAAATATTATTATGGTGGAAGTCTTATTTATATGCAAACTGATGTAACTGAAACCCTCAATCTTAGAAATACACAATATGGAAGTGATATTAGTGTTGTTGAAGGAGAATATATGTATTTTTATGTTAATTCTACTACAGAAAATGTTAAAGTAAAATTTTATGATGATGGAGTAGAACAGATTGAATATACTTTATTAGAGAATAATGTGAATCCAAATAACCAAACAATATTATTTAATATTGATTCTGATTTTACATTTGATTCATTAGAGTTTATAGGAGAAGATATGAGTGATGTGGAATATTTTGTTTGTTATGGTTATGAAGTATATGGATATACATCTTCAGAAAGAGTATATGATATGTATGTTGATCCTGATGGTAAGGATACTTTAATGTGCCAATTTGGAAATTATACTTTAGAAATTTATGAACGAGATGGTGGTTCTTTTAGTTTACAGGAATCACAAAATATTACTTTAACAGAGAGTTTATTAACTGTAATTTATGTTCCTGCTCGTGTATGGTATTTAAAAATTTACCATTATGCACATGAATTATCTGATATAACGATCACAGGACCAGAAAATAGAACTTTAACAGCAGGAAGGGATGAAATACTTGAACTTCGGTTATTAGAAGGAGATTATGTAGTTAATTGGACTAATGGTGAAACTGGATTATCAAGTACATATGTTGTGGCATTATATTCAGATCAGAGTTTAATATTTGAAACCACATATTATACTGTGTATTTTAGTTTATTTGATCAATATAGTAGAAGAGTAGATGATACATTGTTTTCATTTTACTTAAATGGTACACGTAAAGATTTTGGACCTGTTGAATTACGTTCTGCTGATTATAATATTACTGTATATGATTATTTGAGTGTATCTGTATTTGAACAAACTATTACATTAGAAACATTTACAGAATATAATATAATAATTACTATATTTGAACTTGAGATTAGACATCTTGGAGTAGAAAATAGTAATATTACATTATTTGAGACTACAACTCATAATCATATTAATTTTTCAATGTCACCAGATTCAACCAGATTTTTTATGTTATCTAATTCAACGTATAATGTCACTTGGGTAAATGGAGAAGATGGTTATATTACTAATTATGATATAACATTAGATGAGAATTTTATATTAACTTTAAATACAACATTTTATATTGTTTATTTTAGCTTGTATGATCAGAATGGTGTAAGATTAGATGATTCCTTATTCTCGTTATATATTAATGCTACGAGGAAAGATTTTGGATTTGTAAGTTTAGAATCTAACGATGTCACTGTTTTAGTACATGATTATTTAAATATAACAGTTTTTAATCAAGTTGTGGTTCTTAGTGGTTATACAGAATATAATATAATAATTACGGTTTTTGAATTACAAATTAGACATTTAGCTCAAGTAAGTAGTAATATTTCTATATCAGAAACTACAACTCATAATCATATTAATTTCTCAATGTCTCCCAATTCCTTAAATAAATATATGTTGTCGGATTCTGTTTATAATGTTACATGGTGGAATGGAGAAAATAATGTAGCAATAGTTTATGGAATAACTTTAAATATTAATTTTATGTTGACATTGAATACCACATATCATACAATATATTTTGGATTATTTACATATGATGGACTTGGTCTAAATAGAGATTGGGTTAGATTTTATATAAATGGAACAAGAAAAGATTTTGGTATAAATATAGTAGAATCCGAAGCAATAAATATAACAGTTTTAGATTATTTTAATAATACATTAGCAAGTGAAATAATTGATGCTTCAGTTTATTCTGAATATAATATTTATGTCGAAGTTTATTCTTTATATCTTTTAAATCGGTTTACGTATTATGATTTAGTAATGAATATAACTCAAGTAGGTTCTGGATATAATATGTCACAATTAGTTTCTTCTTCTTCTGCCTTACTTTACAGATTTATTCCAAATGTTAATTATACTATTAATGCAACTTATATTAATGGAACCGTATATAATATACGAACAATTAATTTAACTGAAAATACTCAAATAGAGAGTTTTGGTATTGCAAGTGCACCCGAAGAATATCCAAAGAATGTATATTTTGGTGTTTATACAACTACAGGATTGGGGATAGATCATGATTTACTTAGATTTTACATAGATAGTAATAGAACTGACTTTGGATTTAATACAATAGGAAGTATGATTATTAATATTACTGTAACTGATTATTTTAATACTACATTATTCACTCAAATAATCAACACTTCAGGTATTTATGAGTATGATATATTAATAACCCTATATTCTTTAAAGATTAAAAATGAAGCAAGAGTAGCAGCAAATTATACATTAAGTTTAGGAGTCTTAGAAACAACTGGATATATACTTCCAGAAGAAATTATAGAATACCAATTAGCTACTAATAATTATATATTTATTTATACTAATAATGAAGATGGCTCTTCGGATACAATTAATATTAATTTAAATCAAGATAGGGTTTATATTCTAAATTCCACATATTACACTATTTACTTTAGTTTATTTGATCAAAATGGTATACGATTAGATGATTCATTATTTTCATTATATTTAAATAGTTCAAGAAAAGATTTTGGATTTGTTGAATTGGAATCCGATGATGTTACTATTTTAGTACAAGATTACTTAAATTTTACAGCTTTTAATAGTGTTATTACTCTTAGTGGTTCTACAGAATATAATATAATTATTACTGTATATGAATTACAAATTAGACATTTAGCTCAAGTAAATAGTAATATTACTTTATTTGAGACTGTGACTCATAATCATATTAATTTTTCTATGTCTCCTGACTCTTTAAATAAATATATGTTATCTGATTCAACTTATAATATAACATGGACTAATGGAGAGAATTCTGTTTCAACAACATATGATATAACTTTAAATATAAATTATATTTTAACCTTAAATACTACATATTATAATATTTATTTTACTTTATTTGATTTAAATTTACATGTAATAGATTCACTTCAATATGAACTTAGATTAAATAATACACTTCAAGATTTTGGTTTAGTTACAGATTTACAAACTGATGATTATAGTATTACAGTTCAGGATAGATTTGGAACTTCTTTATTTAATAGCATTATTACTTTAAGAGGATTAAGTGAGTATAGAATAGATATTACTTTATATGAACTTCAAGTTAGACATTTAGGTCAACTCAATAGTAATTTAACGTTAAATGAAACTACAGGTCATATTGGTTTAAATTTCTCAATGGCACCAAATACTATAACATCTTTTATATTAGGGAGTTCAACTTATAATATTACATGGATAAATGGGGAGGATTTAGTATCTACTACGTATGATATAACTTTAAATATGGATTATATTTTAACCTTAAATACTTCTTATTATGATATTTTCTTCAGTTTATTTGATTTAAATTTACATATAATAAATCCAAGTCAGTATGTATTTAGATTAAATGGAACTATTCGGGATTTTGGTTTAATTACATATTTACAAACTGATGATTATACTATTACTGTTATGGATCGATTTGGAACAAGTTTATTTAATAGTCTTATTACTCTAAGAGGATTAAACGAATATAGAATTGATATTACATTATATGAATTACAAATTAGACATTTAGCACGTGTGAATGGTAATATTTCTATATCAGAAACTACAACCCATAATTTTATTAATTTTTCAATGTCTCCAAATTCCTTAACATCATATATATTAGCAAATTCAATTTATAATATTACTTGGTGGAATGGGGAAAATGGAGCAATAACAGTTTATAATATAAATCTAAATATAGATTATATTTTAACCTTAAATACTTCTTATTATGATATTTTCTTCAGTTTATTTGATTTGAATTTACATACCATAGATCCAAACTTATATGAATTTAGATTAAATAGTACAAGAGAGGTTTTGGGGTTTGTTGAGGATTTACAAACTGATGACTATATAATTACTATTATAGATAGATTTGGAATTTCTTTATTTAACAATGTTGTTAATTTAAGGGGATTAAATGAGTATATGATTAATATTACTTTATTTGAGCTTCAGATTAAACATTTAGCACGTGAAAATAGTAATTTAACCTTAAGTGAAACAACAACTCATAATGGTTTAAACTTTTCTATGGCTCCAGATACTTTACAGAGTTTTATATTAGGAAGTTCAACCTATAATGTTACTTGGACAAATGGTGAAAACAGTGCAGTAGAAATATATTATATAAATTTAAATGTTAATTTTATTTTAACCTTAAATACTACATATTATTCTATATGGTTTAGTTTATATGATCAAAATGGTGTAAGATTGGAAGACTCATTATTTTCATTATATATTAACACAACACGAAAAGATTTTGGACCTGTTGGGTTAGAATCAAATAGTACTCTTATCTTAGTGCAGGATTTCTTAAATGTAACAGTTTTTAATCAAGTTGTGGCTCTTAGAAATTTAAATGAATATAATATTATAATTACAGTATTTGAACTTCAGATTAGACATTTAGCAAGAGTAAGTAGTAATTTAACATTGTTTGAAACAACTACACATAATGGTTTTAATTTTTCTATGGCACCAGATACGATACGATACTTTATATTATCTACTTCTATATATAATGTGACATGGACTAATGGTGAGAATTATGCAATAATAACATATGATATAAATTTAAATGTAAATTTTATTTTAACTTTAAATACTACATATTATAGTACGTATTTCAGCTTATATGATCAGGGTGGTGTAAGATTGGAAGATTTTCTATTTTCATTATATATTAATAATACAAGAAAAGATTTTGGGTTTGTTGAATTAGAATCTGATGATATTCTTATTTTAGTACAAGATTTCTTAAATGTAACTGTTTTTAATCAAACTGTTACTATTACTGGAATAGCTGAATATAATATAATAATTACGGTTTTTGAATTACAAATTAGACATTTAGGAAGGGAAATTTCGAATGTTTCAATTTCTGAGACTGTTACTTTTAATTTTATTAATTTTACTATGTCTCCAAATTCTTTAAATAAATATATGTTAGCTAATTCTTCATATAACGTTACTTGGTGGAATGGAGAAAATATGGTTGCTATTACATATAATGTAACATTTACTACATTAAATGCTAGTTTTGTTTTGACATTAAATACAACATATTTTACGGTATATTTTGGATTATTTACAAATGATGGACTGGGTTTAGATTATGATTCGGTTAGATTTACCATAAATTCGGTAAGAAAAGATTTTGGACCTGTTGAGTTAGAGCAGGATTCAAATAATTTAACAGTAACTGATTATTTTAATGAAACGTTATATTCTGTTATTGTTAATTTGTCAGCTTTTACTGAATGGAATATATTTGTTGAGATATTTACATTATATTTATTCAATAATTATACTCATTTTATAAGTATTGAAATTGAGCGGAATGATATTAAGATAAATTGTTCAGTTCCACCTCAAATGTTATTTCAATATAGGTTTTTGCCTAATGTGGAATATAAGATTATATGGAATAATGAGAATGGAACTGAAATTGATAGTTTAGAATTTGAACTTGAAGATAATGGACAAATTGTAAGTTTTGGTTTTTATACCGCAGTGGTTCCATATAATCCACTTCCCGATATGGAGAATTGGATGGTTTATTGGATAATAATAATTGTGTTTATAGTTATTTTTGGTGGAATAGCAATTGTAATATATTATAAATATAAAGTTAAAAAATTAAGAGAAAAGAGAAGAAATCCTGCTAGTACTGTAAATCAGTTAGTTGTAACAAAAAAACCATTTTATTAAATGTAAAATTTTAAAAACAATTAAACTATAATTATAGTAATAATTAAAAATTGAATGATAAAAATGCCAAGTGTAACTAAACGAATTATTAATAAAAACGTGCTTAATCAGAAAAATGTGGGACATACTCCCATATCTTATCTTTTAACTTTATTAGGGATTGGTATTATGGCATATATAGGAATAAAATATATTGGTAGTTCAGATCCTTTAGAAGTGTCTTATGCTGGATATGCGTTTCTATTTGCAGGTCTTGGTTTAGTTGGGTTTTTTACGATTGATTATTTTGATAATAGAAAAATTAATATTATTCCAAAACCATTTAATGAAATTGATATGGCTAAATTTGTTATTGTGGCTATTGTTATGTGGATTGGTGGGATGTATATTGATTTTGTAACAAGATTAACAATACGTTTAGCTTTATCAGATATGGATTTGATATTGTATTATATTTTTGCGGCTGTATGCGAGGAGTTATTTTTTAGAGCTTTTTTAATAAATTTTATAATAGGTATATCAACTAAAAAGGGTAAAAAACCAAAAATGATAGTTATATTATTTGCTTTAATTGTATCTTCCTTTTTGTTTATGGTTATTCATTTACAGGTTTATGGTTCTAATATGCCTATGATGGTTTCAACATTATTGGGTGGATTTTTATTAGGTGGTGGATATATTATATTTCGGGATATTAGTGCTAATATAGGTGCACATGCACTTAAAAATGCTGTAGGATATATAAATTTGGTGAAACTTTGAAAATAAAGCAAATAACAAAAAAAAGATTAATATTGGTCAATTTAATTATATTTGTTATTTTATTTTCTGCGTCGTCATATTGGGGGTATTATGCAAATAAACCTGTGTTCATCAATAATTATATAGAAGATACTTTTGAAGATCAAATTCCTGGTATTTTTCCGATGGGATGGATTTCTGGTGTAAGACCATTTAATTCAAGAGTTGTTTTCGATGATGGAAATAAGGTTATGGAAGTTAGAGGTACAGCATCTGAAGATGTAGAAATTGCAAGAAGATTTAAAAGAACCTCTAAAGGTATCATTGAATGTAAAGTAAAAATTCCTAATGTAAATGTGCGGTTTGTAATTCATATTCCTCAGTTGGATAGAGAATATGATCCTTATGATGATATAATTATAGCATTTTTAGATGGTGGTATTTATGTAGTTGGAGAAGATAATCTTGTTACAC
>Ga0114923_10001791_pt1 | contig 14727 bp, 12 predicted proteins | sample SumtaG_FD_89578 | JGI IMG/M metagenome (GOLD analysis project Ga0114923, IMG submission 89578) | Deep subsurface microbial communities from Indian Ocean to uncover new lineages of life (NeLLi) - Sumatra_00157 metaG | ecosystem: Environmental > Aquatic > Marine > Oceanic > Sediment | place: near...
ATTAACCAATTAACTAATTAACCAATTAACTAACCATGCACCTGCCTTTTATCAGCCTAAAGAAAAATAAGATTAATCCAACGGTATTGGTAATATTGGATGGCTTTGGAGTTGCTCCCGCATCGGAGGGGAATGCGATAAGCGTAGCGAGAACTCCCAATTACGATAAACTTATTTCGGAATATCCAAACTGTGAATTGATCGCATCGGGTGAATCAGTTGGCTTGCCGGCAAATGAGGTTGGGAATACTGAGGTAGGACATCTTATTATTGGAGCCGGCAGAGTAATCCTGCAAGACCTCAAAAGAATAAGTGTGGCAATTGAAAAAGGAACATTCTTCAATAACCAGGCGTTATTGCAAGCGGCTTCACATATAAAAACAAATAGGTCTAACCTACACATATTAGGTCTTATTGGGTCGGGGCATGTTCATTCGTCGATTGATCATTTGTACGGACTTTTGGATTTTTGCAAAAAGGAGGGTATAGAAAACGTTTATCTTCATTTGTTCACGGACGGAAGGGATTCTCCGCCCAAGGAAGGAAGGCAGATAATTGAAGATTTGGAAAATCGCCTTAAAGCTACCAAACTGGGACGTATTGCATCAATTTCAGGAAGATATTATGCAATGGACAGAGATAGGAGATGGGACAGGACGGAGAGGGCTTACAAGGCAATTGTTCTTGGTCAGGGGGCTAGTGCAGAAAGCGCAATAGCGGCGGTGGAAAATGCTTATTTAAAAGGACAGACGGATGAGTTTATCGAGCCAACGGTAATCGGGTCGGCGGCGCGTCCAGCAGTAACCGTTAATGACAATGACGCAGTAATATTTTTTAACTTCCGGATTGATAGACCCAGACAGTTGACAATGGCTTTTGTGTTGCCAGATTTTGAGATTCTTAAGTCATATGACTTTGGGTATGAAACCGACGTTATTAGAGAAGAGGGTGAAGTAAAGTTTGGAACAACATTTGCCAGGGGTAAAGTTGCGAGAAATATCTTTTTTGTAACGATGACCCAGTATCAAAAAGGGCTCCCGGTTTCCAACGTTGCCTTTGGCCCCGAACTGGTCGAGAAACCGCTTGGCGAAGTTTTATCGGGAAGAGGACTTCGTCAAATGCATATGGCCGAGTCGGAAAAAGAGCGATTTGTTAAGTATTATTTTAATGGTCTCAGAGAAGAGCCTGTGAAGGGAGAAGACGATCTAATTGTGCCATCTCCCAAAGTTGCTACATATGATAAAAAGCCTGAAATGTCGCTTCCCAAGCTAGTCAAGCAGTTCAAGAAACAGTTGGGGAAGGATATATATCATTTCTTTGTTCTTAACTTCGCAAACCCGGATATGGTGGCGCACACAGGCAACCTAAAAGCAACAGTAAAAGCAGTAGAGCATGTAGATAAGTATCTAAAGGAGCTGGTTGATGCAGTATTGAAAAGAAATGGAACCGTACTTGTTACGGCCGACCATGGGAATGCGGAAGAGCTTTTGTCGCTTCCAACAGCGAGCTTTTTCTTCACAACATCCCAAGGAACAATTAACACAGATCATTCAAATAATCCCGTGCCGCTTCTTTTTATAAATAATTCGTTGAGAAACAGTCCAATAAAACCACTCAAGGGAGCACTAAGTGATATAGCACCAACCGTGCTGGGTCTTTTCGGAATTCAAAAACCCGCTCAAATGACCGGAAATAATTTATTGGAAGGTTTGGGAGGAACAGGCCAGATGGCAAAGGTAGAAGGGCAGGTTCAAACCCCTATAAATATACAGCAAGCAAAACAGATTGATTCTAACAAATTAACCTAATTACTAATTGATCTAATTTACCTAAACAATTACCAAGTAACAAATCACAATAACCAAACAAATTACAAATAACAATAACCAAATCTCAAACAGTAAAATCTTGTTTGGATACTTGGAAATAAACAGAGCTTGTCTCTGCGAGATTAGAAATTAACCGATATGGATACAGCATTATTATACATAACCGTTTTAGTTGCCAGCGCATTGGTGCTTCTATTGATTGGACTTGTTGTTGCTTACCTTCGACTAGTCGGGAAAACCATGTCACTTAAGGAGGAAAGAAAGAGAGAATCGGGTTTGGCAACAATAGAACAGGCGCAAGCAAAGGCTCAGAAAATGATAGAGGATGCGAGGGTGCAGGCACAACAGGTAATAAGTGGCGCCCAAATATTTTCGAGTAATCAAGTGACTGTACTTGAAAAAGAAATTCAAAACGCAAATAGAGTTAATTCTGCGAAGTTTGAAGAGTCACTAAGATTAGTACAAAATGAATCTATCAAAATGTTATCTAATGTACCAAAAGATGTCAGTGCTACTTTGAGTGCACAACTTGTTAATATAAGAGCAACAATTCAGGCCGAAATCGAAAAAGCTTCAAAAGACGCTAAAGCGCAGGTTGACGATGCATATAAAAGAGCAGAAGCGGAAGTTCAGAATTATAAGCTTCAGAGACTAAAACAAATTGACGACTCGATAATTAGTATCCTTGAAGAGGTTTCAAGAAAAGTGCTTGCAAAACAAATAAGTCATGATGAGCACGAAAAATTGGTAATGAAAGCTCTTGAAGAGGCAAAAGAACAACATGTATTTTTTGAAGAACAGGAAGAAGAAAAAACAGTTTAAGTTAAGGGGAATTGTAATAAGTGATAGGTAATAAGTGATGGGGAAAGCAATGGTAAGTGATGGGTTACTACAAAGCGTAAAGACAAAGAGACAGGCAGGTATTCTATTGGAGGAAATTGAAATTATTAGAAAAGGACTTTTTGAGGCCGGGGAGGGAGCAATGAACAGTTTATTGAAAAATAAAGTGAGAGTGGAAACTGCCGAAATTGTTCGGGAGACTTTTTCAAAAGTAGGCGTAGATAAGAAAGGGTATCTGGACAAAGTAGAGGAATTGATAATAAAAATGCCAAATGTCAGTTTGATTCTGGCGTTTGAACCGTCTGAGGGTGCAGTTGAGAGGTTTTATTCGGAAATATCGGAGACAACGGGAAAACAAGTGTTACTAGATATTGTATATGAACCACAAATAATCGGTGGCGCAGTCATTATTTTCAATGGAAGATATAGGGATTATTCGTTCAAAAAGATTTTTAAGTTGGAGTTTGAAAGGGGTAGGAACAAAATTCTCAATATGGCTAAAGAGAGGCAGGCAAACGTAAATATAAAGCACTAATAATAGCGATGAAAGATTTTGATTATTATTTAGACAAATTAGGGGAAATTGGATTTGTAGAAGAAGTAATGCACTCAATTGTTAACGTGTCGGGATTACCTGAAGCACATCCTAATGAGATTGTGATGTTCGAATCGGGCGATGTGGGTCAAATAATGTCAATAATTGAGGACAAGATAGAAGTTCTTATATTATCAAGAACAAAGATTACTGTTGGTAGCAAAGTTGTACGAACCGGAGAACTCCTGCAAGTGCCGGTTGGTGATGAATTCTTGGGCAGAGTTGTTGATTCACTAGGAAATCCTCTAGACAATGGAAAAGCAATAAAAGGTACATACAGTCCTATTGATACTCCACCTCACGGGATTATTGGCAGGAAACAAATAGATAAACCTCTTGAGACGGGTGTAACGGCAGTTGACCTGGTGGTACCGCTTGCAAAGGGACAGAGGGAGTTGGTGATTGGTGACAGAAAAACAGGAAAGACTCAATTTCTCCTGCAGACGTTCTTAAACCAAGCAAGAAAAGGCACAATTTGCATCTATGCGGTAATAGGACAGAGACAAATTGATATAAAGAAACATGCAGAATTTATTCAAAAAAATAAAATACAAGCTAATTCGTTGGTCGTTGCCACAAGCTCGTCAGATCCTTCCGGATTAATTTTCCTTACCCCCTATACAGCCATGACATACGCTGAGTACTTTAGGGATAAGGGGATGGATGTGCTTCTCATTCTTGATGATATGACATCGCATGCAAGATATTATCGAGAGATATCACTTCTTGCAAAGAGGTTTCCGGGAAGGAGTTCCTATCCCGGTGATATCTTTTATGCACAAGCGAGACTTATAGAAAGAGCCGGTTATTTTAAAACAGGCTCAATAACTTGTCTTCCCGTTGCGGAATCAGTATTGGGGGATCTTTCCGGATATATTCAAACTAACTTGATGGCCATGACGGACGGACATATATTTTTTGATATTGAACTTTATAATCAAGGAAAACGTCCTGCAGTGAGTCCCTATCTTTCCGTGACTCGTGTCGGACATCAAGCACAAACTCCTCTTCAAAAGGATTTGAGTAGACAGTTGAGTAGCTTTTTAGTGAGGTATGACAGAATGAAGCAGTTTATGCATTTCGGAGCAGAAGCAGGCGAAGCGGTAAAAAGAGTATTAGATCTGGGTGCTAAGGTGGATATGTTATTTAATCAGGTGGAAAACACAACGATCCCGGTAAATGTAAATATTATTATTTTAGCGGGTCTTTGGGCTGGTATTTGGAACGAGACTGAGGTTGGGAATCTAAAAAAGGAGATGGAACAAATTATATTAAATTACCAAACCAACACGGGTTATAAAAAACAGGTAGACAGTATTATTACTACATCCCAGAAGTTTTTGGACCTGGTAAATGCGATAAGACAGAATAATCAAATCATATCTATGCAGCAATGAGATAAAACTATGGTAAATGAAAAGGATTTAAGAGAAGAAATAAGTCAGGTTGGTTCTCTTGGCCAGCTGGTGGGGGTTTATGGGGAGATCGCTTCTTTCCGAATGAAAAAAATAAGAGACTTCGTTCTTAAGAACCGCGACTTTCTAAACTCAATTAATGATATTTTCAAAGACGCATTGAGCAGTTATTCAAGAAAACTTGCCCAGTTAGTTGCAAAAGGCAGACTTAAAAAGGGTGGTAAAGTTACTTTTCTGGCCCATAACGGAAAGACGGTTGCGGTTTTTATATCTGCAAACACGGGTTTTTATGGCGAGATAGTACAGGAAACTTATAAGAAATTTCTGGAGGAAACAAAAGGTCAAGATGTTGAGATTACGATAATTGGAAGGTTGGGACGGTCGCTTTTTATTGGATCTCAACCTAAAGCGCCATATACATATTTTGAATTGCAGGACTACGGGGTTGATAGGAGAAAGATGGCCGAGGTGGTGCGGCACTTAGTGCAGTATGAGAGTATAATAGTTTATTACGGGAAGTATAAATCCGTAATTACTCAAACTCCTTCAAAGTTCACAATTTCGGCAGGAACACAAGTTGATGAAGACGTTAAGGAGTCACGGGTAGCATATATTTTTGAACCTAACGTTGAAAAAATACTAATGTTTTTTGAAACCGAGATTTTCGCATCGCTTTTTGACCAGTCAATAAGAGAATCCCAATTAGCAAAATTCGCTTCGCGAATATTGGCAATGGATAGGGCGGACCAGAACATTGATAAACGATTGAGGGAACTAAGCTTGGAGAAGCTTAAACTGTCGCATAAGCAAATAGCAAGAAAACAATTAAACAGCTTGTCGTCTGTGATGTATTCCGATGTAGTATGATGCAAATAAAACATACAGGGAAAATTGTAGGAGTAAAGGGGCAGGTTGTTGAAATAGAATTTTCCGGAAAGAAACCACAAATCAAAGACCTTCTGGTACTTAAAGGAAAACCTGATATAAGGTTTGAAGTGTATGCATCCTCAGAGGCTAATAGATTTTATTGCCTATCGCTCTCAAGGACTGATGATTTGTTCAGGGGGGCAAGAGTTGAAAATACCCAAACACCAATTTTGTTTCCTGTAGGAAGCGAGTTGTTGGGTAGAGTGGTTGATATTTTCGGGCGCCCCATTGATGCAAGAGGTGATATTAAATCACAAAATAGTGTTCCTATCCATAAGCCGCCGGCTCATATTTCTGATATTATAACCAAACAAGAATTGCTTGAGACGGGAATAAAAGTGCTGGATATATTTGCTCCCCTTCTCAGGGGCGGTAAGATGGGCCTTTTTGGTGGAGCAGGTGTCGGAAAGACGATTTTGCTGACGGAGGTTTTGCATAATGTTGTTGGGAAAGAGAAAGAAAAATCGGTATCAGTTTTTGCGGGCGTGGGGGAGCGTGCTCGAGAGGGTTTGGAACTTTTCGATGCATTAAATAGAAGTGGCGTAGCTGAGCGAGCTTCTTTAGTGTTTGGTCCTATGGGAGAAAACCCGGCGACAAGGTTTTTGGCAGCTTTTTCTGCAGCCAGCTTGGCAGAATACTTCCGAGATTCTTTGAAAAAAGATGTGTTATTTTTTATAGATAACGTTTACAGATTTGCACAAGCAGGAAACGAGCTATCAACGCTGACAAGAACAATACCTTCCGAGGATGGATATCAAGCAACGTTAGAAAGCGAAATGGCAGACTTTCATGAGAGACTGGTCCCAACCAGAAATGCATCGATAAGCACTGTTGAGGCAATCTATGTTCCGTCGGACGACTTGCTAGACCATGGAGTTCAGGCAATATTTCCATACCTGGAGAGCGTTGTGGTGTTGTCAAGAGGTTTATACCAAGAAGGGATTTTGCCTGCAGTTGATATTTTGTCAACTACATCAACAACTTTAACGACGGCTGTTGTTGGAGATATTCATTACGAAACTGCAATAAATGCCAAGTCAATTCTCAAACAAGCTGAAAGCTTAGAACGAATCGTGTCGTTGGTAGGAGAGGCGGAATTATCAGGCGAGGATCAATTGGTTTATAAAAGGGCTCGTAAGGTAAAAAATTATATGACACAAAGTTTTTTTGTTGCTGAGGAGCAGAGTGGGATAAAGGGCTCTTATGTTCCGTTGAAGACCGTTATAGAAGATCTGAATGGGATTTTGAAAGGTAAGTACGACCACATACCCGAGGAAAAATTCAGATTTGTAGGTTCGGTAAGTGACATAAAAGTATAAATAATCAATAAAGAATAAATATGAAAGCGAAATTCCATCTTCTTGTAAGGTCAAGAGAAGGTGTGGTATTTAAAGGAGATGTTGATTCTATTACATCTTTCAATGATGCGGGAGAATTTGATGTATTAGCTGAGCATGCGAATTTCATATCTCTTATACAAAAGGGGTTAATTATAAGGGATATTGAGGGGAATATCAGAAAGATCGATTTAAGTAATGCATTAGTGAGAGTTAGGGAGAATTTTGTTGAAGTCTATCTTGGAGTTGAAGGAATATTAACCGGACAGATGGAAAGTTCCCAGCATGTTAAGGAAACGGAGAAGGTATTGTAAAATGCTTAGTATATATATGCAGGTATAAGTATGTTGCATAGTTATTAGATGCGGAAATAAAAGAACTTTATTGAGAGCAAATTAATATAGATATTTAATAAATAAGCGTGAAATTTAATAAAAAACTATAATATTAAATTGCATAGCATTTTAGGAAAATAGCAATTACAATATTCGAGTGCTAGGAAATGGAAGTGTTCTTTTAACCCGATAAAAAGGGGATAGTAAAAAGATTTGATAAGGTCAGAATGGAAGATGACACAGCCAGTGAGTAGAGCGCTAAATGTAATGAAAGCCGCTAGAATTAGTTGTGAAAGAAATCAATACATTGGGGTAACTATCAAAAAAACGGTGCGGAGATTGAAAAATAGACGAGACGACACAAATTTGGATTTGTTAAATGTCGAAATCGTTATATAATTGTCGAAAATGAAAGATAATAAATTTGATCACAAGACAATAGAAAGAAAGTGGAGAGAGAAGTGGGAAAAAAGTAAAACCAACTATTCCTCAAATATACTATCCGCGAAAAGACCTTTTTATAATCTTTGGATGTTTCTATATCCTTCGGCGGAAGGATTACATGCAGGGCATGCTTTTGCATCGACAGGGAGTGACGTCTATGGAAGATATATGAGAATGAAAGGTTTTAATGTATTTCAGCCCATTGGTTATGATTCTTTCGGAATGCACTCGGAAAACTTTGCAATAAGTATCAATGAACATCCAAAAGATATGCTAAAAAGAACTACAAAACGCTACGAAGGGCAATTAAAGCATCTGGGACACGGATATGATTGGACAAGGACCGTGACAACGTCGGAGCCTGATTACTACAAATGGACACAGTGGATATTTATTAAGATGTTTAAAGCAGGACTTGCATATAGGAAGAAGTCGAATGTTAATTGGTGTCCTAGCTGCAAGACTGTGCTTGCCGATGAACAGGTAATAGGCGGGGAATGTGAGAGATGTAATACAAAAGTTGAAATTAAGCCTTTAGAGCAATGGTTTTTCAGAATTACAAACTATGCGGATAAATTGCTAAATAATTTGGAAAAGATAGATTGGCCGGAGAAGATCAAAATAGCTCAGAGGAATTGGATTGGCAAGAAAGAGGGAATTGATATTGAATATGAAGTTGAGGGAAGAGACGAAAAGATTATTTGTTGGACTTCAAGGCCGGATACAAACTTTGGCGCAACATTCCTAGTTCTTGCATCAGAACACCCATTGGCTTTAAAACTTGCAACAAAAGATAAAAAACAAAAGGTATTAAAGTATATCGAAATGTCTAAAAAGAAAAGTAAGGAGGAGCGAGTGGAAGAGGGAAGGGAGAAAACAGGCATATTTACTGGTTCTTACGCAATAAATAATTTAAACGGTTATAAAATGCCGATTTGGATTACCAATTTTGTTTTGGCTGATGTAGGAACAGGGGCAGTTGTTGGAGTTCCCGGGCACGATGTACGCGATTTTGAGTTTGCCAGAAAGTATGATTTAAAAGTTATTAGAGTTGTTGTTGGTTCGGATGGTGACAAATCTCCGATAAAGAAAATCGAGCAGGTTCAAGAAGAAGAGGGAAAGATGATTAATTCAGAATTCTTAAACGGAATGGACATTCAAAAAGCAACAGTAAAGATAATGGATTATATGGAGGAGAAGGAATATGGTAAAAGAGCGACTTCTTATCATCTTCGAGATTGGTTGATTTCAAGGCAGAGGTATTGGGGTCCACCAATACCAATGGTGTATTGTGAGGCTTGTGCAAAAGAAAATAAAGGGTGGATTAATTCAGAGATGTCTCATAGATGGTTGGCAAAGTGCAAGTTTAAGTCTAAGTTTAAGAAGAAGATAGAAGAAAATTGGAAATTGGGATTTGGAAATTCCGCTGACTGGTCTGCGGCTGGTTGGTATCCTGAAGAGAAATTGCCGGTAGAGCTTCCGTATATAAAGGATTTCAAACCTAAAGGGGAAGGAAGAGGACCTTTAGCGGAACATCCCGATTTTTATAAAACTACATGCCCTGGCTGTGGGGGCAAGGCGGAAAGAGAAACTGATGTTTCTGATACTTTTGTTGATTCTTCCTGGTACTTTCTAAGATACCCCTCTGTTGATTCGAAAACAGCTACTAAATTACCTTTTGATGCAGAAGTTACGAAGAAGTGGTTGCCGATTGATTTATATTTTGGTGGAGTGGAGCATTCCGTTTTACATCTTATGTATGCAAGATTTGTATGGCACTTTCTGCGAGATTTAGGGCATTTTAACTTTTCGTCCAAAAGACGACCAGCCTCTGGCTGGGATGAGCCTTTCCCAAGGTTTTATGCTCATGGGTTGATGATAAAGGATGGAGCAAAGATGAGTAAATCCCGTGGGAATGTGGTAAACCCGGACGACTATATCGAAAAGTATGGGGCGGACACACTGAGGTTGTACTTGATGTTTATGGGACCCATGGATGGATATCCGGATTTTCGTGATACAGGTATTGAGGGGATGAGAAGGTTTATCGAGAAAGTCTGGAGACTTTCTCGAGTGCAGAGTGCAAAGTGCCAAGTGCAAAGTGAAGAGGAACTACTTCGGAAAATGCATCAAACTATAAAGAAAGTGACAGAGGACATTGAAAAGTTTCATTATAATACGGCGATTAGCGCGATTATGGTATATGTTAACGCACTACGTGCTTCTGTGGAAAATAATAAGATCCCGCTGAAGGTTGGCTCGTCACATCTTGCCAAATCTAAGCGGGATGACACAGCTGATTTGGAAAGTTTATCAGCAGTGTCAAATAACAAAACTAATCAACCAATTACCCAATCAACTAATCACTGGCGCGAAGCGTTAAAAACACTGGCGCTTCTTATGGCGCCGTTTGCGCCTCATCTTGCGGAAGAAATTTGGGTGAAAGGTTTAGGAGAGAAGTTTTCTATACATAAGGCACCGTGGCCGAAATATAATACAAACTATATAAAAGTAGAACATGTTGAAATTGTCGTACAAGTGAATGGAAAGTTGAGAAGTACCCTTCGACTTCGCTCAGGGCAAGCTAATGATAAGCAAAAGGTACTAAAGAAGGCAAAAGAGAATGAGAAGGTGAAGAAGTGGATTTCGGGTAAGAAGATTAAAAAAGAAATATTCGTTCCCGGTAAATTAGTAAATTTTGTTCTTTATGTTTAAATATATGACGATTTTTTTGATGGGTGTATGCTTAGGAGCTTCGACCGAGAAACTATTGTTTACTTAAACTTAGACTTAAACTAATATCAGTATATGACTTCCGAAAGACTTCAAGACGATTTGGTATTGGAAGACCCGAAGAGTAAAGGAAATCGCGGGAAGAAAACATTTAATTTTGAAAAGATCATCGATAACAACAAAGTTCCTATTGCTTTGGCATTGCTGGGACTTATTCTGGTAGGATTTGGGGCATTTATGTTTAGGCAAGGTTCATTTGGTGAAACACCGAAGATAGAAGTCTTAGAAAGTGTCTCAAGCGTTGAGGGAGAAGAAATTGTTGTTGAGGTGGCAGGTGCTGTTGAAAAACCGGGTGTCTATAGATTAGAAAACGGGTCGAGAGTAGAGGATTTGCTTATTGCCGCAGGTGGCGTATCGGCAAGTGCCGATAGAGACTGGATGGAGAAAATGATTAATAGAGCTGCAAGATTAAAAGATGGTCAAAAGTTGTACATTCCTGACGTGGACGAGCAAACAGATGTGTTGAGTGCTAATAGTAATGGGGGGGGACAAACTACGTCAAGACCTTGGGGGAGTGGTTTAGAGGATTTAGTAAATATTAATGCGGCAACACTAAAAGAGCTGGATTCATTACCAGGAATAGGTCCAGTTTATGGGCAAAACATCATTGAACACAGACCTTACTCATCTGTCGAGGAATTATTAGGTCGTGACGTTATACCAAAAAGTACATATGAGAAGATGAAAAATAAAGTCACCGCCTATTAATTAATGAACAATAAGCAAAGAACACTAATTAATGACTAATGGAAAATTATTTTGGGTTTTAATAGTAGTATTTCTTACAATAAGGTTAACATTATACTTCACAAGTCCTAGCCCTTTCAGTGATGGAGATAAGATAAGAATAACAAGTCAGGTGACTTCCGAACCGATTAGATATTCCGACTCGCAATATTTGAGATTGAAGGGATTAAAGATCTATTTACCACTTTATCCGGAGGCGAGTTATGGGGATAGGATTGTTGTAGAGGGGGTAGTAAAAGGAGACAAGTTATCAGATGTCACACTTATCGAAATTAAAGAGAATCAGGGCGCTTTATATAGAATAAGAAAAAGATTATTGGAAGTTTATAACAAAGCACTTCCAAGAACAGATGCGGCACTTATTTCCGGAGTTACAATTGGCTCAAAGGCTTCGATACCACGAGACTTTTGGGAGTCGCTTAAACTGTCCGGCACGGCTCATGTAGTTGTGGCATCGGGAATGAACGTTACTCTTGTTGCCGGTTTCTTAATGAGTTTTTTTGTAGGCATTTTACCTCGACGTCGTGCAATTCCTATTGTCTTAATTGGTGTTTGGTTGTATTCAGTCATGAGTGGCTTTGATGCACCGATTGTCAGAGCTGCGATAATGGGTTCGATAGCATTTACAGCACAAGAATTGGGAAAGCTATACATGGCCTTCCGAGCGTTAATAATTTGTGCTATTCTAATGCTCTTTTTCAAACCCGAGTGGTTAACGGATCTGGGTTTTATTCTTTCCTTTATAGCTACGGGTTCATTGATGTTATTTGAACCGTTTATAAGTAGAAAGATACGTTATGTACCTAGTATATTTAAGGAAGGTTTATCAACTTCTTTGGCTGCGCAAATAGGGGTTGCCCCGGTTTTGTATTACACATTCGGTCAGTTTAATTATTTATCACCTCTGATAAATGCGGCTGTTTTATGGACAATAGCGCCAATGACGGTTATCGGGTTAATCGGAGGAATCGTCGGGTTATTATTTTTTCCTTTTGGGAAGATTATATTATTACTTTCTTATCCCTTGACTAGTTGGTTTGTTTTTATTGTGAAGCACGCGGGATAAACAGGATTGATGCAGGACAACGCGGGAGGATGTATCCCGGTTAATCCAGTTAGTATCCGGTTGATCCGGTGTGCTTATTAATGTAATGAGTGTTAAGTGGAAGTATTTACTGGCGGTACTTACTTTGATGATGATTGTTGTCTGGTTAGCCGTACTCAAATTCCCTAAAAAGAAACTTAAGCTAGTCGCGTGTGATGTTGGACAGGGGGATGCGACACTGGTGGTATATGGAGAGATACAAGTACTAATTGACGGGGGACCGGATGATAGTGTTCTTGACTGCTTATCAACACATCTTCCTTTCTGGGATAGGAAAATTGAGTTGGTAATTCTATCTCATCCACAAACAGACCATTTCGGAGGTCTAGTTGAAGTATTGAAAAGATATGACGTAGGTGCATTTGCTAGTTCCGGCCTTGATTCTGGCAGTCAAGAGTATAGTATGCTAAAAAGTATAGTGGGGGGTAGTGGTATAAGGGTGATCAATCCTACTAGTGGTATGGTTATCAGGTTGGGTATGATATATTTAGACATACTTCATCCCTCAGAAGAGTTTTTGTCAGTGAATAGCACAAGTTCAAGTACAAGAAAAGAGAAGGATGTATTAGGAATGTATACTTCCAGTCGTGACCCAAATGAGTTCTCGGTCGTTGCCATTTTGAGGCTGGGAGAATTCGAGGCACTTTTTACAGGAGACATTGGACCCAAGACTTCTGACTTGTTGGCAGAACAGTTTACCCTAGGCGACAGTCAAAAGGTAGAATATATCAAAATACCTCATCATGGAAGTAAGAATGGAGTGACCGGAAAGCTGCTTGATATGATTGAACCTGAGATTGCGGTTATTTCGGTAGGTGCAAAGAATCGTTACGGTCATCCGCATAGTGAAGTAATTAAGTTGTTAAGTGATCGAGGGATTAAGACATTAAGGACGGACTTGACCGGAGATATAGAGTTAATAACTGATGGTAATAGTTGGCAGGTAGTAGAATGAGGGGGGGTGGTAAGAAATGTGCTTCTAGAACCCTCTATCCCGGGGGAGTTCAGTTTTGGAAGAAGAACCCTTCACAATAATAATATTCTTCAGCCGGTCCGGTTTATCTTTTTTTGAATGATCAGGGAAAGTTTGGTTATACATTTGCCCTGGGTGATTTATGTCCTCGGACGGTGGAGTGTATTTTCTTTTAGTTGCTTCTTTATCTTCGGGGGGGTGATCTCCGGCCATTATTAATCTTTGCTCGTCGATTAAATCGGAAATTTCTTTTGACATGATTATCTACAAATTACTCCTCATAAATTTAATGTCAAGGGGATATTGAGTTGATGTATTTGTGAAACAATTTGGTTATAATCAAGTTATGAAAGGTATGATAGTTGATGCAATAAGGAAAGCTACCGGAGAACAAGATGTTCATTTGGAGATTCCGGAGATTGAATCTCACGGAGACTACAGCTCGAACGTAGCAATGACAATGTTCTCGCAATTTACAAGTCCCAAATCTCAATTTCCAAAGAAGGATGTGAAGAATTCAAGAGAATTGGCGGAAAAGATAGTGGGGAAGCTAAAAAAGGATAAGGAACTGGCGATAACAGTAGAGAAGATTGAGGTGGCGGGCTTGCCCGTCGAAGCTTCAGCGAAGGCGGGGCCGGCGTTTATTAATTTTTGGTTAAGTAACGAAACACTTTTAGATATTCTTAATAAAACCCTTGAGGAAAAAGATAAATACGGTTCTTCTAGCCTGGGAAAGGGTAAAAAAGCAGTTGTGGAATACTCATCTCCTAACATTGCCAAACAGTTTTCAGTTGGTCATTTAAGATCCACTATAATCGGCCAGGCAATATACAACTTACTTTCATTTGTAGGCTATAAGACTATTGGCGATAACCACCTTGGAGATTGGGGAACTCAGTTTGGCATGATAATCGCACAAGTTGTAAGAAAAGAAATTGATCCGAAAAAGCTTACTCTGGATGATTTTGAGAGGCTATACGTTGAGCTTAATAAGGAAGCTGAAAAGAAACCCCGATTGAGAGAAGAAGGAAAAAAGTGGTTTAAAAAGCTTGAGGAAGGGGATGAAAAGGCAAAAAATATTTGGCAAATATCAGTTAATAATTCTCTAAAAGAATTTGAAAAAATATATGACATCTTAGGAGTTAAGATTGATAATGCTTATGGGGAAAGCTTTTACGGAGACAAAATGCAAGAGATTATTAAGTTACTAAAGGATAAGAAAATATCGAAAAGGAGCCAAGGTGCTGAGATTGTCGAACTGGATGGGTTAGTACCGACAATTTTATTGAAAGGAGATGGTGGTACCACTTACTATACAAGGGATTTGGCAACGGTTAAATTCAGGATTGATAAATGGAACCCGGACATAATTTTATACGAAGTGGGA
>Ga0114923_10001792_pt1 | contig 14720 bp, 10 predicted proteins | sample SumtaG_FD_89578 | JGI IMG/M metagenome (GOLD analysis project Ga0114923, IMG submission 89578) | Deep subsurface microbial communities from Indian Ocean to uncover new lineages of life (NeLLi) - Sumatra_00157 metaG | ecosystem: Environmental > Aquatic > Marine > Oceanic > Sediment | place: near...
AGTCCTCATGCCCGAGTGCTTTTACTGCTTTGATGAAAGCGTTCGTGGTTGTTCCATTTCCGCACCCAGGACAAAACACGCTAGGAAGAGTGTCCTCACGCAAGAATGGTATTGATATATGCTTGGAGTGGGCAGTCATGGTGTTCACACGTTCTCTTCGCATATAGGAACCTAATAATCCATTCTCTAGGGATATAGCTGTTGCAATCGCAACTCGTTTTTAGCTTTTGATACAATATCTGGTCTTAATTTCATCCAAGCAATTAATTTCGCACGTTTTCGAATATCATTTGGAGGTGCTAATAATCCCCATTTTGCTAATGAAAGAAGATCACATATATCTAATCGCCATGTAGATGATACTCTGCCTGTAATTTTACACCAATGAATTTGCGATAATTTTGGCTCTCGACATGTCATCCCTAATCTTTGAATTATTTTTTGTTCATGATTCAATAAAACTACAGGATTATCATAAGCAATCTGAAATATTTCGGATGCAGTGGCATCAGAACGAGATAATTCTTGCAGTTTTCCTATGTTCAAAGTTTTACCTTCGACCAGACCCTTCTTGGTTCCTCCATATTTCTTGATGAAGCGAATATGTTCAGCAGTCAGTTTTTGTTCAAATCTGTAATGTTCACCTTTTTCAATATCGTAGAGAACAGCATTTCGACTAATACCTATTGTCTTGGATTTTTCATAGAATCTTACAGATCCATCTTCAGGAATAACTTCCTCTAGATAAGCACGGATGATTTCAGGTGACCCATTCAAAATGAAATCTGGAAGTCCGTAAGACTGGATTGATTTATCCCCTGGAGGAATCCCTAATTTAATCATTAATCGCCCAAGTACATGTGGTAAACGAATACCTGCTATTCGTCCCTCATCATAGATATAGGACATTGTGACATCTCCGAACTTTTTCACTAATTTTTCGACAATGGCGATACGATCAGTATTGTATTCATGATATCCTAAGAAATTCCATCTTCCTCCGACATGCCCATCTGATGCCGTAATTGAGAAAAGACGTGTCAACGAATCAAGCAGTTCTGCATTCTCAAGAATAACAGGATTCTCGATTTGTTCTTGTTGTCCAATAGCCAATATTTCTGGAGCGATATCAGTAAGTGTCTTTCCCACGCTATCCAGAATGAAACAAAGAGTTTCACCAAAGATATGTTCCTTTTCATGTCGTAAATCAGCTGCTACATCACCAGTTGATGCTCTAGTGGTGTCATCAATCTTTGTAATTTGCCTTAGGAGTTGACTGAAAAGGTAATTCCCGTCCAATTTGAGATGGTTACGTGCTTCTTCTAGCAGAGATTTTCTGGTATCTGGATTGAAATAGAAACACTCGTCACTAAGCAATGTTAGATATGTAAGGGGATTTCTTTGTCGTTTCCAAATGTATAGCGTGTTATTGACAAGACCCAAGCGAATATTATCAACGTCATCAGGGATATGATTGTTGAGAGTTTGTTCTATCTCAGTAAGGTTTTCTTTGATTGCGTTGCTCACATCAAGAAACCATCTTGGCCCTAATTTCCGATTGTAAGGCATCATTTCCACAAATAGTACTCTTTCGTTCTCCGGCATTCGGTCATAAAATTCGAGTATTGAAGCACATAGGATTGATGGATTCAAGATTTCATAATTTCGGTACGGTTTCAATATTTCATAGGTGATAGATGAATCGATTCTATGAGAAGTTGCTTCTGAGGGAATTTGCTGCTCATGTCTGATTCTATGTAATTCGTTGCTCGCTAATTGCTGAAGAATTTCTGGGACTGATTTCTTATAGAACCATGCCATCATCGCTCCGTCGGGGACTTGAAATCGTTCACATATCCCAGTAAAAGTCATACCATTGCGTTTGATATCATTCATCTCGAAATAGGCTTTAGCATATCGGTCCCTCTTTTCAAATTCGGGATGGTCAGTGACGTACGGATGCCGATTCAATAATGAAGAGTATTGTTTGAGCGAAGTAGGAATGTATTCGCGTCTCATTTGGGAAGTATCAGTCACAGCATCAGGATTCAGTCGCCTAAATTCCAACCGTCCAAGCCAACTGATATTTCTAGGTATTTTCTTTTGCATGAACCACGCTTTGATTGTTCCAGCCTTTACAAAGAACTCTTGTGACAAGTACCGATATTGAGCACGATTGGATAAATGAGAGATTTCATCGGTGTTTAGAATCCTTTTCATTTTGAAGTAAGCTCTTGCATTATAATCATCTTTCACGAAAGTTGTAGATTCCATGATATTTTGATGACGCGAGAGGAGAACTTTGTATTCATCCAGTGTTGCAGGGTATTTTTGTCGTTCAGATGAATCAATCATTTCAGGAAAACCCAGCTCTTCTTCAATGGCATCATACTCCTGAATCTCTCTCTTACTGACTTCATCATTCTCAACCTTAGATTCTTCTATAGATTTGTTGAATTTTTTCATATATTCCCTTGCTTCCTCATGGGTCACTCGGTCAGAAATACGCAGTTTGTCTTCGACATCATCTATCTCTCGGAATTCGCGCATTGATTCGTCCTCCCACGTTTGTAATTACCACGATAGTTAAGGTCCTCACTTTCACACAACTTCACTAGTAATGCTTCGCGAGAATTTAATTTTTAACACTTGGTTCTCCTCTGAAGGGGTGCTCAAAAGGCTCGCTTGTCATCTTTGAAGGAGTATGATAGGATGTACTATGATAGATTCACGCTATAAGTAGAGGGCACCTTGATACGAGGTCTATGGAGGCTTATTTGATAATCCGATGCGCAATAATGTAAGCAAAACCAGAAAATCCTTTCAATTTTACGTAGAACGTAATACTTCAAATGAATCTAGTAAATGTTGTAGGTCAATTCAACATATTTGACGATAAGATTAGTCAGTTCTTGTTTATCGTTGGGTTGTGAAAATACATAAATAAATACTACATAAAATAGAATTAAGAATGGGGAACAAACACTATATTCGAATTGGAGGGAACTAAATATGTTTGAATCATTAAAGGAACTTTTCCGTGAACATCCGAAAGCGGTAAGAAATACGGGATTCGTCCTCTCATGTATACTAGGTCTGCTTGTATTGGCGTCACTTATGCTCGGTGGAATCCCTTTTGCTGAATCGATGGCATTCGTAACCTGGATTCTAGGTGTTATGACAGCTGCAGGTCATATCTTTCTGACGGAAGAACCACTTACTTGGCAAAAACAAGAGAGTTTATTGTATGAAGCCAGAGCAGCTTTATGTGCATCTCCTTTTTCAGCTCACGAAAGAGATATGCTCGCTTCACAACTTGTTAAGGTTCATGGCCTAGGTAAAACAAAATCGGACATTGCAGGTCTTGGTAGAATGATTTCGAGAATCAATATCCTAGGATCAAAGGATCCTCAGATAACAGAGATAATCAAAGAGATTAACATTCGCATTCAAAGACTACAAGAAGAATATCCATTGGAGGAAAGTCTGACAACAATTTCAGCAATCGAATACTGGGCGAAATGGCTTCAGAATCCCACGCCAGAAAAAGGAAAAATTTTGAATATGTTAAATTCAACGAATCGAATACCAGAGCGTATATTTGATGGTCTTGATTCTGACACCGTTGACAAGCTAGAATTCTTTTTCTCGAAAATCCGATGTGATGACGTATCTGGTGATGCACAAGTTAGTATTTCGAAAGCCCTTGAAAACACAGATACTATAACATTCATTTCAAGCACAGAGTACTTCATAACCTGGATGAAACCTAAATGCGAAAGAATTTTCATCGCGATATTGGAACAACTTGAACGTCCGGATGTGCCGAGAAAACTTAGGCGTAGGTTCTTAGCAACTGCGCAGAAGACGGGTTTTGTTAGACATCACTATCAATTCATAGAGTCAGAAACCCTTGAAGAGGCCTTGAACCTCTCTGATGCATATAGATATGAGATATTAATCGGAAGGTTACATGGACAAGAAAATCATTCTTTACAAATTGTATTTAGAAAGCTTGATCCAGAAGAAAACGAACATGTGGAAGCAGTGTTGACAAAGTTATCGTCATTGACTGATCAGTATGCCGAATACGCGATTTCGGATTTTCTGTCTAAGAGTAATGATGAGAGAATTCCTGATGCAGTTCTACAAGAAGCACTCAACAAGGACAGACAAAAAAATTTCAGAAAAACATACTTTCAATATATAGGTGAACTTGGGTTCCTTAAGCATGCAGTTGCTATGCACGATTTAGTTACCCGAGAAACTGATGAAGTGAGCCGATGGATGAAAGATGCAATTAGAGTGATTGAGAAACGAGAAGGGCCTCCATTTAGAACCTTATGATATAAAAAACACTGAAGGAAAGTAAGATAGATGAAAACAGTTGATAGAATAAGGAGTATAAATCGATATTACATTCTTGTTTCCATAGTATCAATTTTTATGTTTATTATCTTCTTCGCCATAGATTGGTTAACTGGGACTCAATATGCTCAAGCATTCCTACCAGAATTTGTAGCTGGTGCTCTTGGTGTGATGTTTGGTTTTCTTATTGCAGTAAATCGAGAGGTGGGAGGGAAAATGGACCGTGTTCCAGAGGTTCTTGGAATACTGAAACAAGAACTAGAGCATATGAGGATAAAATCTCAGTCGCTTGACCCAAATCCACTAAGTACACAAGCTTGGTCTGCCTTCGTTAATTCAGGAGATGCATCATTGATACCCTTCAAAACACAAAGAAAACTATTCGAAATATATCGATTGGCTCTTGAATTAGACATAGGACGTGAAACAGAGAGAGAAGCAAGAAGTAGTCATATGAGGACGATGGAAAAGAAGACCCTCAGTTATCAGAATAGAATCAGCGGCCAAAACCAGCATCTTGCTCATTCACTAAATCAAGAAATCCAGAAGATTCTGCAGTCTAATGTATTCATACCCTGAATATTACTGAAACCATTAACAACGGATAAAGACTATGAAGTAATATTATACAGAAAGGACTGGCCGGAAATGTGTCTTATATACAGAAGATTAGAAACTGAACGCAAACGAACTGGAAATATCTTTGGACTTATCTACAACTGCAATATCCAATAAAGAAGGTTGAAGAGCTTGGTTATATCTCTCTTCAAGAGAGGGTTGATGATGACCTTGAATTCAGGACTGTAGGTGATTCCTTACGATTCTCCTTTTATTCCAAGATTTTTCATCAAGCATTTCTTAATGCAATTGCAGAGATTACACAGGAAGTGATAGAAATCGTATATCCAGCTCGGTACTTTCTTGAGTGTCGGCCAGCTGATTCTTAAGATTACTAGGAATGAAGCTAGAAGCCAGCCTATAATGAAATAAGACATAACAACATTCAATTCACCCTGAGAAATGTTTACTAAAACAAATGTATTGTAGAGCGCATGAATAACGATTCCAGGAAGCACGGTATCAGTCTTTTCATAGATGAAGCCCAATAACAGACCACCAAAGAATTGGGATGCAACACAAGTTACAAGTCCCAAGAAGAAATCATTATGGACCCCCACATTAGTCCATATGTGTGCAAATGCAAAAACAGTCGATCCCATTAGTAGGCCAGAGAGTCTGCTTTTATATCTCAATGCAAATTGCTCTTGTATTATTCCTCGAAAAGTAATTTCTTCCACAAAACCGGTAAGTATTGAACCAATGAGGATATTTAGAATCCAATAATCAATACTTTCCATTTCATATACAGACATGACCCCTGCACCAACAAAAACAGGTAGAAACAACAAAGTACCCACAAACGTGATTGCAATTGCACTAGTAGTTGAACCTCTACGAATTCCAATTTTACTTAGAATACTTCCATCAAGAGTCCCTGACGATTTTAGAACTAACAATGCACCGCCTAAGTACAATATTTTGAATATGATATCATCTGCAAATGAAGGAAGGTAATTATAAATGCCACTTCCACCAAAATATGATAAAGAATAGATAATGAAAACAATAACCCAAACGACTGAACCCCTACCCGCTCGTGTTTCTATTTCTTCCGATGTGTCAAATAGCGAACCAAATATGAAAAGGGGAATGAATATGAATATCAAAAAGAGGGGTCTTAACCCAAATAGAATGCCATAATACAGAATCCCGCCCATATAAATAAAAATCAGAAAGAATAGAAGTGCCTTAATCCATGGCAAAGAAGTAAATCTTACAGAGTTATTATTCTCTTCATTCGCCTCAATTGGGTGTGTAATATTGCGAACCTCCTAACTATGGAAATCATGAGATTGATAAGTAGATTTCTCTAATGGACCCTGTGGGAGTCGTACAAATAGTATGCATAAAGTATTCGTGGTAACATTGATGCTAACTATTTTGTGTCCTGTTCATTGTGGAATATCTCAAATCACACAAGACGAATTTCTATACGAGGACTCCATAACCCTATTACCACATTCATATGTAATCTATAATCAAACGTTTGTTGGTGAAAGGGGATATTATGGTAGATATGAAGGAGATTCAACAAGTATTCAATTAGTAATACTTGAATCCATTCAGATATTGAACTATCTTTCGGGATTTTTCGAACCTGAGTACATCTGGCAGAACACTTCAAGCTCATACTGGGAATACCCGTGTTATTCCACAAACAATGTGTCTTTAATACTATCTTCAGATTCAGATATCCCTATTTCAGTATCATTTTCTATTGTAGAGGATAGAACTCCCCCAAAGATAGAAGTTTCATATGAACGCATTTCTCTTTTCAGACCAAAATATAATATCAGTTTTAAGATAATCGGGAATTTCTTTTCATATGTTGAAATATTTATTCAACATCGAGGTCTTGATAGATTTGATTCCAATGGATCTCTTATCTGGGAGTCCTATTATTGGAATCGGACTCTACGAGAGTATATTATTCTTCCAGATGGAGAGTATAATGTTACTTTCACCGTGTATGAAACAATGGGTAGAACGAATGAATCAGTGATTGAACTTGTCAAAACGACAGATTCAGAATCGATACTATTACTTTTGATTATAGGTGCAGGTTTGTTTGGAGCAATAGGATTAGAAGAGATTCGGAAACGACGGGTAAATCTGAATTAATTAGTCCCATTTGTAGTAAACGGAATTCATTTCCAATGAATAATTATCCGTTTAATAAGATGTGTCACATAAAATCGGTGAATCTGAAATCGTAGGCAGAGCTTCTTCTCTGAGGAATGGAATAGAAATATGAGGGGCAGGTGTTGTCACAATTTTCACCTTCTACATTGTGCGCTGACCAGTTTCTTGTTAATAACCTAGCGATACTTGCGGTTTTTCATCAAATGAGAATACTACATTTCTGTAGTCTACTGAATGATTACATTAACCACTCGGGGTTTTGGATGCACTGTAGAGGTTATGTTTCTCCATAATCTCTTTCTTCATCTCAGCAGTGTACTCGACAACTAATTGTTCCTTCAACTCTTCAGGCACAGGTTCATTTCGGGCTAGATGTTCTCCTGCGGTACTGACCGCTTCAAGAAAATCAGATAGGTGTTTTCTACCATAGTCAAAATGAAGGATTTGCGCAGCAGGTAATAGTATATGGAGAGCAGGAGGAAAAAGTGCGCGTATAATGTTGAAAGCAGTAGTTTCTGGAAAACCGCAGGTTGCTATTATGACCAACTGAGGCATTTTTTGTGGTCTACCAGGGTGAGTGGTGGTACCATCCTTGACAATCATCTCGGGAAGAGAAAGTGAAAAGGTCCTTTCAGCAAGACGCTGCATATGGTGAGTGATATTGTTCCCATAGACTGGAGTTCCAAAAAGGATGATATCAGCTTCTACAAGTTCTTTTAAAATCCAGTCCATATCATCACGATGGACGCATATCCCAGGGGTCTTCCACCAGCATGTATAACAGCTTCTACAACCGTTTATGTCTAGGTCCACAATATGGTGCTTGTTCACTTCAGCACCACCCTTTTCCAAACCCTTGATGAACTGGTCCATTAGAATGTCAGTGTTTCCCCTATCCTTGCGGGGACTGGCATTGAATGCAAGTACCTTCATATTTCCACATCAAGATGAAAGAGTATAAACTATTTGTGTAAAGCAATGGACAATCCTGAATTCAGCAAATTAAACAAGTCACTTCTTCTTGGCAATTTATTCATAACAACGTACTTCTCATTTCGTAGGTGGCGATTACAGCATCATACATATTCCCATTCAGATTGTATAAGCCACTTATATTTCCGAAATATCTTCAGCACTCCTAATCTTATTCTTTACATTCGAATTAGAAACACATTATTGTTAACTAGAATTGCAAAAAAGTACGTAGGCTACGTATTTACTCGGTCAGATGATTTAGGTTTTATTACAGGATAGATATTGTTATATTATTGTTATAATATATACAGTTTACGAAAATATTTTCGTATCGTGGTAATAGGCATAAGGTGATTGAGTTGAGGCAAATATTTTGTATCATATTAATTTTAGTGATTATTGGGCCAACTTTACTGACTACTTCAGAATTGACAATTCCAGAGAACTCTGAGTTGATAGATTCCGAAACCAGTTTTCAGAAATACGAACCAGCAGGTCATACACAGGTAACCCGAGATGTTGAATTTACAATGAGCAAATCCTTCGATGTATCGAATATGGATGAACCTTCGGACGTCGCAGAACGGTATGCAAGCGATATTGTAGAGGAAATTGATTCATTCGTCCCCGAGGGGGTATCAAAAGTAGAAGATGTTGATGTGTACTATACTGATGTATCGCTAGATATCACCCAGATCTACATAGTAGAAGATCGGGATATTATTCCTCTTAACCCGGGTGAAGTCTACCTGAAAATCGTTCTAAATAGGTATTATGAATACATCTATGATAATGATGGCTTATTTTATGTGGGAGATGATGGGACTTATGTAGATACGGACATATCACTTGATACATCACTATACAGTATGGATGGATGCATTAGCATTGAAATCTATGGATATGAAAGTGATTTTGGTTTTGACCAGGATATGGGCGGTGAGCTCTTTTACGTTAGTTTGATCGGTAAATCAAATTACGAATTATCGGGTTGGAATGCTCTAAATGATTATGCACCAATAGGAGGAAGCGAAACCGTTCAGCTTTGGGTTAATATCGACCTTCAATTAACAAATATCGACGTGGCTTCATACCCTGATGATTGGGCGACTACCACAGGTGATGCATCATATCTAATTGCAGCAACATACATGCCTAAGCTATACTACGACCTAGGCGATTTTGGTCATATTCCAGGGATCGAAAAAATCTACCACCAGGTCTATTATGGATATGACCCATCAATAGGATCAAATTCATACGTGATATACTACATGTTTTATTATGAATATGAAACAGATAACTTCGGCGCCCTATTCGGTCACTATTATGATTTTGAGCCATTACTTCTGTTTGTTCAAAATATCGGTGATGAGCCATATAGAATTGTGTACAGAGATGTCGGGACAGATACTCTGCCGCCGGAGGTAATCATTGAGGATTATTATCTATCAACTGCGACAGGCTCAATTGTAGCCGATGTGTCAACTCCTCTGTTGCCAATACTTGGTGAGGAATGTACTGTTAATTACGAGCGAAGAAGTAGCTATTGGTCAACTCCATCATATAGATTTGAAACCGATCAGGGTCTGACTCCGTTCATGGAGGTACCAATCTTTTCAATTACTAATACATATCATCAGATGGAGCTGGGGCAAGTATTTTTGAGCATTGAAGTGGACTTAACTCCGATTCAATCATACTTGGCACCTTTTGATGATAACACTATACGTTGGGGATATTCCTTACTTGACGAATCTTTTGCATCGGATATCAATGTATACGAAGGAGTAAATCTATGGAATGGTGCGGACTATCAAGTACCAGAGAATATATCACTCACTTTTGATATGTTATGGAATCCGTATGAGTTCCCGTATATTGTTGATTGCTATGAAGAAGTAGTGCATTATGTTGAAGAAAAACAGAACCATAAATCCAACGGTTTCTATTATGACATCGATTTGGAACTACAGTTTGTGGTACCTGCCACTGTAACTCTAGGTGTTCCTACAACAATACGAAAAGGCGAAACATATGATGTGTCAATTGGTATGGAATTAGATGCGAGTGAGATTGTTGTTCGTTTCCTCTATGACATCAATCTAGGATTTACATTTGACTGGTGGTTCTTCGAGATAGAGGAAAATGCAACATATGACGGCGTAGTAGAGTTTGTGCTAGATCTGGAAACAATTTCAGATACATTATCTAGCTTGGGTATAGGTGATGAAACTTTCCTTGATAGTTATATTGGTGATTGGGTGACTTTGAGCAAGTTTGATACTAGTACAGATTTACTCGGAACATTGCTGGATGCTACTATAGAGATTCATCTTCTACAGATATTATCAGATACTATTGGTGCAGAACCCACTGTGGCACAGATTCTTAAAATTCTAAGATTTGTAATAGATGAAGTGGATCTTATTGCTTGTCCTTCGATATCTGGTAGTGTGACTACGGATATTTCGGTTGCAAATGCTGCAATAACTCTAGATCAAAACGAACTTACATTCGATGAAGGAGAAACTCAAAAAACTGTCCAGATGACCGCTGTGGGTGGTGCAAGTACAACTAGTATAAGTCTCGACAATATGCAATATCACACACTCTTTGCGACTGATTGGTCGTTGGAATTGAACTTCACAGATACTATGAATAATTTTGTTGATGATCAAATGTATGACATTGGTAGATTTCCTGAAATCACTTTCTCAAGTGATGAACACTCTATAGGTGCAAGCATTGCTACCAATTACAAGACTCCAGTTGAAATAGCTGTTGTGAATGATATCACGTCACCAGTTCTAGATGTTTCGAGAGATGTTGAATCACCTACCGATGGTGATGCTGTAGATATTTTGGTATCTATTACAGATGAAAGTCCAATATCTCAAGTTCTTCTCTCCCATTCAATCGATTCTGGACATACATGGATTAACACATCGATGTCCGAAAGCGTTGAAAGATGGATTGCTACAATTCCTGAACATGATGCAGATACGACTGTAGAATACAAAATATTTGCAGTTGATTCGTTCAGCAATTGGGCCGTATCAGATACCTATTCTTACACGGTTCAAGAACAACCATCAACAACAACTACGGACTTGACCATCACTACGACAACTACAGATTCGACCAGCTCGAATCCCACTGATCCAACACAATCACAAAACCTTTTGGTGTCGACACCTATGTTGGTGGCACTAATAGGTTCGATTGGTGGAGTTCTTGTAGTGTTAGTTGTAGTCGCCATCATTAAGAAAAGGTGAGTATCAGAGATTAGATTAACCTCACACACCCAACTCAAAAATCAATCAAAGAACGCACATGATTCTAGTTTCTGAAACTGGGGCTTCGGCCCCACTCCATCTTTTTCAAGTAGATTCACGTACGATTTCAGTAGTCACAATCCATACTAAGGATTTCTTTGAACGTTATAGGTTTCATTCCATAGCACAGGTTTTAAATCACCATCGTAACGGCGAGAGCCTGAGTTTTCATAGTTTAACTCGATAAGGTGATATAAGATATGTCAGATGTTGCAGCAATGAGAGCTTTCAATCGCGAAATGGCAGCGGTTGTAGGCGCAACTGTAGAGGTCGAGCTTACCAACGGTAAGAAATACAGTGGTACCCTTGTGGGTATTGACCAGAATACTTTGAGCATTATTCTATCCGAAGTCATCATTGGTGATGGCGAGGGTAGTATTCCCAAGATCTTCATTTACGGTGGTAACATTATTTCATTCTCAGTAGCTGAGAAAGAGATTAGTCTAGAAGGCCTTGCTAAGGAACTTGAGAAGCAATTCCCACCTGGTGGAATTCAATTCTATAGTGATAGACAAATCATAGTAGTCATGAATAAAATTCGTATCTCGGCTGAAGGTGTAGATGGACAGGGACCACTTTATGAAAGAGTGTATGCGGTAGCAGAGCCCTGGCTTCGTGATAGAGGATTATTTGATAAAGAATAATGGAATGTAATCATTCAACTTTCTTATGTTAACATAGTGGAAATTAGGAATCGTTAGTGCACATCTGACAAATTCACCATTCCATCGTCTTGTTCAATGGTAAAGCCACTCCAAATAAGGTTAGAATACTTACTGCAACATGGATTGCCTTTTGGATATAGATTGGGAACCGAAAGGAGGAGATGACAGCGGCGAATTGTTTGCAGCTGGAACTCCAGAAGATATTGTCTATACTAGAAAACATCTCAAGGCTGCTCAATAGTCCTAATATGAAATACCGTATATTACGCCTCAAGTTTCAAACCTAACATATGCATTGTTTCGATATCAACAAACCCAAGTTTTCTAGATGTTTCCAATAGTAGTGTTTCAGAAGTTCTAAACTCAACAATTATGTTTTCTTCATTTGTTGTGTTTTTCTTGAGTGTATCCAAACTAAAAGTCAGTATCGGTTCTGTAAGTACATGATTGTGAACAGGATCAAGCATCATCTCAATTCTGTGAGGAGAACCTTCCTGACGACTTAGAGAAACAGAAACATAACCCACAACATCTCCCCCGTAATGAATTAACCAAGCCAGATATTTTGTTTTGATTATGCGCATAGCGATTGGTCGAATCATCCGAATCAGTAGAGATTTGAAATATTTCCTCTTGTCCACAGGATAAAAAACTTGTACATCCTCAGGAGTTACTCTCAGATCCAAATCATATCTTGCTTGATTGGATTTCTTGCTTCTGTCAAGCTTTCTAAGCTCGTATCCTTCAGGGAGATTCACCAAGGAAATTCCAGAAAGTTTGCTGAAATCTAATTTCTGTCTAGTTAAACTATCAAAATGAACAAATCCTAAACTCCTGTATAGTCTATAGGCCGGTTCATTTTCAAGCAAAACCTCTAACACACATAGCTTGGCTCCGAGTTCCTTTGCATGCTTAATTGCAGCCGTCACAAGTTTTCTCGCTAACCCGCGTCGTCGATAATCGGGATGGGTAGCTACCATAGCTACTTCCCAATGGGATAGACTATAACCAATATTAACTGAAGCAACAATCACTCCATCTTCACTTTCAAAGATGAATCCATCCATACTATGCTTGTATTTTTTCGAAAATATCCCTATGAAATTGATGAGAGGCCGTATAGATTTGAATTCATCAAATATCACTTTTACATTCAATCCCTTTGATTTCAATTCTTTCTCAAAAACAATATCTAATAGTCTGATGACATCTTCATGATCATCATCAAAATCCCAAGCACGCATCCTTAATTCGCTGCTGTCAAAATTGGTTGTCACATTCATATCTGCACCTTCGTTCGTATTATCATTAATTTGATTGTGATAATAATTTAATCATCAAATATTCCAACTCCTAGAGATATATAAACATTTGGCTATCGAATATATTTGATGGTTAAATTTATATACTGATTCTGTGAAGCTTTATTCAAAGAGATTTCTTGGATGTCGTAGAAGTGAGTAAGTCAGATAAGATAGAAGTGGATTATAAGAAACTGAAAGCACAAGGAAAAGAAATTCTTGCCAGAGTGAATGAAGTATACAGAGTTGAAACTAGGTATGCAATTATTCTAGCAATCCGAAATTTTGGGTCCTGTAATATTAAGAGACTAGCAAAGATCCTGGGTAAGAATGAAGCTACAATATATCATCATTTGAAAGATCTAACTAGAGAGCCTGAGTTGCTAGTGATTGATAATACGAAGACTCGAGAAAATAGAGGGATATACTATAAGCTTTCCAAAATGGCTGAACTAAATTTTGGTGAACCTCCTACAGAAGAATTAGAATCCAAAACGCAGGAAGTCTACATGAAATTGTTAAAACAGACTGATGAAGAACTTGCTCAAATCTACATGAAGATGCTCTCTAAACACCCAGACTTAGGTAATATCACAGAAAGGGAACGAAGAAGTATTGCCTATAATCGCAATTTGGAAAATATTATGCTAAACAATATGGAAACAGCTGAAACAGCTTTCAAGCAAGGTTTGAAGCCAAAAAATGGGCAGTATCCCCTTGGAACCATATCCAATTTTCCTTTGGATATGAAGATTTCCAAACCTCGACATCTCTTTCAGATTCTCAATTTCATGTCAGAAATGACTATCAGATTTGCGAAGCTAAAAGAGGAAATTGCTCAAGAAATGGTCAAAGAGAAGATACCCGAAGGTCAGATGATAGATATTCACTATCACGTTGTTGGTGGTGAAGTAGCGGAATTTGAATTCGAATAAAGACTACCTAGATTTTCCTAAATTAGCAAGTGTTCAACATCATTTCATAGTGAAATAATGAAAAAGAAGAAGTGGCCGCTATTTGCGTTTCATAATATCTTTCTAAGACCTAAATCGTCAAGGTTCTTCTTTCTCACTTCGCGCTTAGACTCCAATTGTTTAGCATCCAACCTTCGCTCGAGGGGTTTCAAACGGTCTTCCCAAGAACCTCTGCTAACTTGTGGAACCTTCCTTAGTGCACGTACATCAGCTTTGATTTTACGTGGATCTAGAGACCCAGCGGATGAACTCATTACTCCTAGGTCAGAAAGTCTTCTTCTTGCTCGTGGAATTTCAGATTCATCCTTCGAACGTGCAAGTAGTTGAGGACTCTTC
>Ga0114923_10001793_pt1 | contig 14714 bp, 9 predicted proteins | sample SumtaG_FD_89578 | JGI IMG/M metagenome (GOLD analysis project Ga0114923, IMG submission 89578) | Deep subsurface microbial communities from Indian Ocean to uncover new lineages of life (NeLLi) - Sumatra_00157 metaG | ecosystem: Environmental > Aquatic > Marine > Oceanic > Sediment | place: near...
GAACATTACCTCCCCCGCTGTCGAAAGACACGATTGGGGCGGCTGTACCTACAACCCCGGTGGCTGCAAGTGTTAAAGTACCTGTATCGAAGTAGATACCTGTGCTTGTAAGTTTTGAAGATATTGTACCTGTATTGTATAAGAAGCCACCGGCTGCACCCTGCATAAGCGTGGACGCGCTTCCGCTGTCAAATACGATGGAGCAGGGATTGCTCTCGCTATCGGTACCGGACGTACTTGTCCCGTTCCGTACAGAGTATCCTGCGCCGTATAAGTAAGAGCCGAGGAGCGATACTCCTCCGCCGTTAGTAGACTTGATAATAACACCACCCGGCAGAGCGTCTCCGTCCTGCAGGTTCTGCGAGTCTACCTCTGTAAATTCATTTGTCTGCGCTCCCCTGTTCTCTATTGTCAGAACACCTTCCCCTCCGTTACCTGAAAGGAGCTGCATATTCTCTTCTGCTTTTAAAGCTACGCTGCTGCGGGTACTGGACATCTCTATCCTGTCCCTCGCTTTTACTATGTAGTTACCGCCGGCTAACGCGACAATGTCCCGGCCGGGCTGGAATCGTATGTCCGCCGCTGCAGCGATTGTAACGTTACCGCGGGACATCCTTATCTCGGCTCCGTACCCGTCTCCGATAGTAATACCCCCGTCGTCCGACATTAGGAATACAGAGGAGTTCTTGAACAGCTTTACCTTCCTGCCCGGGTAAACTTCAATAGCTTCCGACAGGAGGCCGTCGATGTCATCTATGTCATACTCCTGCTTATCCTCATCCAGCACAGGGAGCACCGGATCGAAGGTGTCTCCGAAAACTGCTTCGGTAACATCGTCCTTCTCAGGGAATACCCACACCCCGCCGTCTTGACGAAGACCGCGGAGGAAGAGCTCGGATTGATCGTAGTCCGCGAAGTTCTCGTGCAGGAGAGGCTGGTAGCGGAGGACTTCATCCTCCGTAAGTTGGAACTCTGCGGCCTTAAGCTCTACGTCTGTCTTTCCTTGCTTGCTTTCCTCCGCAGAATCAAATTCATCTATCTGCTCTTGGGTGAGGTCTGTACTCAGGGTCTCCGCTATCTGCTCCGGTACTACTATCGTACCCGTACGCTCCAGCTTTATCTCCTTCGCGGCTTGTAACCTGTACACTCCGGACATGTTCTTCATCTCGGATATAAGGCCTGGGAAGGTCTCCTCCTCGTATGTATATTGTGTGGATCTGGCGAAGTCGGGGTCCAGTCGGTAAGTGTCGTAGTATCCCTCCACACCTCCGCCCTCATACAGGCGCCTGCGGAAGAAACCTCTCTGCTCCTCCTCTTGAGGCACGATGCGAGATACGTCTGTCTCTGTCTCGTCCTCTCTGTCGAAGGCAATAGGTAGGGTGGGGGTAGCTCCTAGGCCTTCCAATTCGTTGAACGCGAAGTTCTGTACATCGAGAGGGTAGGATGCTTTGTTGTACATCTCCCTAAGGTATACTTCGGAGTCGTGCACAAAGGTGTGCGAGGTTATCTCCATAACCTCCTGCAGGCAGTTCATATCGATGCTGCAGCGGGGAGAGCCGGACATAGTGGCTACAAACTCGGACAGGATGAAGTTCCCGCCTAGAGAGTTAGACTTGTGCCAATCTCCGGGGATAAGGTCGAGTAAGCGTTTGTGGGAGTAGTCCCTGTTCATGAACGGTATAACATCGTTCTCTATCGCCGTTCTGTAAATAGGGTTGTTGTCTGCATCTCCGATAAAGGAGTGATCTCGAGTCAAGGCTGTGAATAAGCTGGGGTCCTCTGGGTTACCCGTCTTGGGGTAGGGGGAGAAAGCTCCGAGGATGATATTGGGATAGTCACCGTTACGTTGATCGGTGCTTGCTGTGTCTATACGCGCAACGAGGACAGAAGTGCCCTCGAGGTACATACCTCCACCGGCATGTCCTCCGAGCCTGCTGCCCCCTGAGTTGAGGGTAGTGCATATAAGCTGTTGATGATCTGTATCTACTACATAGGTATTCCTGTACGCAAGGGAAAGAACAACAAGTCCTTTAACAATGTGAACGTTCCCGGATGTACCTACAAGGCTCTCTGCTGAGATACCAAGAGCAGCAGTGGCCTCGGATACCATATGCCGTAGATCTTCTGATTCTCCGGGCATAATATACCGCCTTAAGGGTTGCTTACTTCATCTGCAGTGAAATGAACGAGAAGCTCATTCCAGCGCTCACCAATGTCAGGCTTGCTCCGATTTGGGATACGTTAACGTTAAGTGCATTGAGAAGTACGCCCTGACATATGAACTTTATAGCCTGGTTAAAGTCACCAGGACAGGGCTTGATGCCCACAGGTTCGATAGTTAGTACGTTCTTTGTAATGCTACATGCATCTGCGTATTGTGTGATAAACTCGATCAAGTTCTTGCTAGGTCCGATTACGGCGCCTAGAGTTACGACACCGTCGGCTTCGCCTGTTGCCAGATAACGCTTGCGCTGATTTAGAGGAGCAAACTTTGTCACCCCACGACGGTACTGTATGTCCGCCGTAGTGATGATAAGTTCATCGCCGTTCTCTACCTTGAGAATAGCACCTTCTAACTGCCATGCGCCACCTATCTCGGTATCAATGCCAAATATGTCTGCGGCCATGTTCTACTCCTTAGCTGGTTGGGTTAATTGTGAACCTGATGTTCAGTACATTGAGAGGCACCGGCAAGTCAGGATCTATGATTACGTTGATAGTGTCTCGGAAGACAGGATCAACTGAGAGGTCGAGAACCTCTGCATCCAGCATCTGTGGACCGATCTTAGCAGCGTAAGCCCTGTTGCTTATCTGTGAGATAAGACTGTCGACGCGCTGAGCGATAAGCTCCAGCATTGCGGGGCTGACATTACCTTGACCGTAGAGGTCTTTGGTATTCTGGAAGAACGTCCTTGAGATATCGTCAAGGTTAGTGGTCACGGACTGCTCGCGCTGATCCAGGTCGTCTGGATTGGTCAGGGTAGAGACTTGATGCCTTGTAAACACGTTGGCTTCGAAGTCCTTAACAACTATCCACACACCGCCTGAGGCGATAGTGTTTAGGTTGTTCCTGCTGAATCCAAGAAGCGGATCCAGGAGAATACCTGCTACATTCACATTGGACATAGGGGCGTGAGGTGCCATACCTGAGCGCTGACCTGCGAGGGCCGAAGCGAGGTAGATAAGGTCCAAGGAGTCTCCGTTAGGCTCGATGGGGTTATCCGCCCACACGTTGTATACTCTGCGGGTGTCATACTGTGCAGAGTCTGCTGCAAGTGATGCCGAGTACTCGGACTTGCTTTGTGTCCTGTGTATCTCGATCTTGATAGGGACTGTGATGGCAGCGGGAAGAGTTCCCAAGATTACCAAACTGGTCTCTGTCTCAACACGGTCTACAGTGAACTCGTCGAAAGTTACTATTCCGGTGATCGGGTCTGTTACGAAGTTGATACGCATTGTATCCCCAGCCTGTACGTCGTTCGTGATGAACAGCGCTGTTGCTGCGTCTACAAGTCTGAACTGACTGGGAGAGAGTTCAGATACTGTTGCCAGTATATCGACTCCGACAGAGAGTTCCGTGTAGATAGCCTTGACAGACGGTGCGTCGTTGGAGAACCAAGCGATACGCCACTGATTGTTAAGTGCTGAACTTCTCTCAAGAACGTGAGCTCGGAAGAGATCTTTGATGTCTTGATCGTGGGTAAGAGGAACCATTCCGTGTACGGCGTCGTTCTCTGTAGTTACGTCAAGTGCATCGCTGTATCCTGCGAGATCGTCTGAGCAAAGGGCAATGTAGTATGCACCTACTCCTGCGCTGTTCTCGAGGCCGTGGTTTACTGCTTTAGCTAACGGATTAAGATCCGAGACCGGTCCGAGTGCGTCGTCAAGCTCCGATATAGTATCGATGAACTTGAGCTGGTTGCAGTCGTCTGTCCTCAGCTCGCGATAGGATGCAAACAAAAGGCCTCCGATTACATCGAAGGTAGCTAGCGTTCCCAATAGCGTGGAGTCGTGAGTTGCACTTCCCAGGACAGTAATGTCATCCTGCGTGAATGTAACAAACAGCGGAGACATAATGATCGTGGAGATATCTCCAAGCTCTATGTCTATAGTGTCGCCGGTAAGTGCCGGGATGTTGTCTCTGAAGATCAACGTATGGATAGGTCCGTCGGACTCTCCCGCTACGTCGAAGGTGAGGATATCTCCAGTATTAAACTGCGTGGTTGTGATAAACAACGCAGACATACCTAGTGTTCCTACAAGAAAAGCGCCGGCCGCGGGAACACTAAATGTGCCTGCGATATCGGCGCCGTTGTTAGTGGAGAAGGAGAACGACAGTGTGTCGGTATCTACTGTTCCACCGCTCGTGCAGGTGAGGATATACTGTGTATTTGTGGAGCCTGTGTAGGTTCCTGTAATATCAAACTCAGCAGGAGCAGTAACATCTACTTCCGTGTAAGTTTGGGAGATAACAACTTTCCAGAAGTCGTTCAGTGCAACTGTTCCACCGCCGGAGTCTTCAATATCGAAGGTCGCGCCGCGGAGACCGAGAGGTACGGTGTATACTCCCGGAGGGCCCGCTACAGGGACAATGTCCTCGAGGAGACCGAGAGTTACTTGTGTTGGAGCTTCCCCGTTCTCAGAAGAGACCTCAAGGATTGTTCCGTTGAGCTCATCATCTGAAGGGCCTGTTCCAATTGCAATAACGCGGATAGTGTAGGTATCCAGTGGAAATCCATCTGCAAGCCCGAAGTATGCGGAGGTGTCATACACGATAGCGGAGTACTTTGTAGGTACTGTACCTATCTCTGTGTCCGCTTCGGTAGTGTCTCCGAACCCCGCAGCTCGTGCGGGTACGGGTTCTGTAGTTCCCGCTACAACGTCAGCTTCTGTGCCTGCAATTGCGGTTTCAAACTGTGTGACCAAACTGGTTACTGTGTCGAAGTATGTAAGACGTGCCCAGTCACCAACGGTAACGTCACGTGTTCCGAATGCTGCATCGCGATTTGCGGCAGCGTTTGTCTTCCACACTGTACTGGAGCCGCCGATTGTAGAATCAAGTCGGTTACCTCCGTTCAGAGTAAGTTCTCCTGCACCTGTTTCCTCGTAGTACCTGATTACGGTATCTTCATTCCACACTTCCGCTGTGTCCAGGTCGATCTCTCCACCTGCTACGTGATCGGGATAAAGGAATACGGTCGAAGGCTCCGTTTCATCATATGCACCCATTTGGGCCTTCTCAGCTTCTACTCCAAATCTGTGTAGAGCGAAATTAGGTCCAATGTAGCATGCGTGTAGAGGTTGTACTCCACCGGCCAGAGCAGCTTCGAAATCCTGAAAGATCTGGAGCTTAGGTTCCCTATATGCCATTTGTTATTTCTCCTTGTTACATCTCGTCATAATTGATATTAAGCCGCTTGATGAGTGGCGCTTCTGGAATTATCATCCATCTGTGGACGTGCTTCCAAGAGCAAGTTACTACGACATAGAAGGCTTTCCTTGCTTCCGTAGGGATCTCCTGTACTGGAGAGGTCCCATCTACGAAGAACCAACTGAGCCTAAAATCGTCTCGAATTAAAGACTGGTAATGCAGCATGCGGAAGTAAACTTCCTCCGCTATATTCTCAGCCTCTGTGCCGGTCAATCCGACACAAATTATGCTATGCGTTCCCTCTATATTAACTTGATGCTTCTCCCCGTCAAAGACCCCTGTAACAGGGTTCAGACCCGGAGTAGCTCGGTTCTGCATAGAAATCCTACTGTTTCGTACAGGTTCACGCTTTACATATATTGCGGGGCGCTGCTGTACACTTGTATCTTTTCGGGCATACTCTGCCTCTATTAATATACGACTCCCTTCTATTATTTCAGCCTCTGTTGGCGGGCAGTCATCCTCTGGGCCTGAACTACTCTCTTCCGGGCAGTCCCAGGGGGGCACTTCTCCTGCATTACTAATACAGCCCTGTGAGCTGTCTGTCCATATATATCCCTTGAGCTGGGGCTTAGTTATGTTGTTCGCATCTGAAAAGTGGTATTGCAGTAACCTTACCATTACCCCTGTAAGTATGAAGGGCGTAGGTCCACTTGACGCTATCGAGGAGCAATCCTCGAAAGCGTCCTGACTTACGCACCACGCAGGTTCTGGATAGGTGTTAACTGCCATATTATCTGTTCACGTTAGCTCTGTTTCTTAATATCTGTCTCATACCCTCGCGATTGTCGGAGGCTTGCTTACTGCCGAGTAGTTTACCCAGGTCCAACTTCGTACCCAGCATTCCTTGTTGGTTGGCCTGGTAGGCACCGCCGGCAAGCATACCCAGTATACCCATTGTTATGTCTCTATCTACAGACTGTTCGCCCGTCATAGCTCCCATAATCCTGGACAAGACTGCTCCGCCTGCTCCGCCGTATGCCCCGTACTCAGCTCCTTTACCCCAGTCGTATTGCTTAGCAGCATCTGTAAGGGGGCTGGGTTCAGCCGCTTGTGCCGGAGGCTGTCCGGGTCCTCCTGCGGGAGGAGCTGCAGGTGCACCGCCTTCGTCCGTTATACCCAACTGTCGTCTTACATTCTCCTCTGCGGTATCGTCCCAATCCTGCGGGTTGCCTTGTACATCTGTAGGTCTATCGCCGGATCCTCTACCTAGTACTCCAGCTGCAAGAGCTGCGGGAGGAGCTGCTGTCCATGCTTTACTGGCGTAGTCACCTATGTGCTGGCTACCTACATTCTTCCAGCCCTCAAGCTTCTTCTGCAGTGCCGGATTCAGCTTGGAGTGGGGGGTGGATCTAACTATATTCTCTTCTGCGGCGGTGAGATCTCCAGAGCCTGTAAGCATAGACCTCCTGGTCTGCACCATATCTCCGAGGTCTGCTGTCCTCTTCATGGACCTGCGACTTCCTCCGGCTGCTCGGCCTATTCCCCCGATCCTCTTCATAGTATCTACGAAGCCTGCTTCTTTTTCTGTCATCACTATTCTCCTAACAAAGTTCTTGTTCGCCAAGGCCTGATCGCCATCCGCCTGTAGAAAGATCTGGATTTATCGTACAATCAGGTGACGGTGCGGGTCCGAATACATCTTCCAAGCTCTGCTCCAAAGGTATTGAGTATTCAATACCGGAGGCAGGTATTTGATTTAACAGCACATTGTAGACAACAGGTTTTCCTCTGAAGTCTACAGGTGAGTCTACTTTACGTATAACATACCTCTTGTTAGTGTCTCCATCAATCCATATATCATACGTGTCAAGTCGGGGGTAGGCTACTCCACGTCCGGACGTGGATCTATTATCCACAACTCCCACAGGAATCGATACATCCCCAGCCACAGGTCCGTCATTAAGATCAAGCCAATAAGGTATAGCATTGTAGTACCCTCCCTGTATACCTGTTCCAAAGCAGGCTTCACAGAAACTGTTTACCGGCTCGCCTATATCCCAATCGTTACACTCGCAGGGGACGCCGCCTTTACGCTTCTTAAGAAGAAACCCCTGCGTTCCAACAAACTTTCTAAGGCGCAGGTACTCTTTGCGGATCACGTCTCTGGCGATAAGCCAGTCGTGCCTGCTCCACACACCTAAGGTCGGTTCGGGTTTGCTTGCATATTCCTGTACGCCGTCGAAGGCGATAACGCGGTAGTATTCGTCGTTGTTCAGTCCACAGCGTCTCTTGTTGTCATCTACAAAGGTACATTCATTAACAATAGCCATATCGGGATTAAGTCTTGTCCACTCTCCGAGGGCGTGTGCAAACTCGATGAAGTAGATAATAAAAGGGCCTTTGGGGCGGAACATAGGGTTCAGCTCCCAAGTAACAATCTGCGCAGCGCCGGGAGTAACAGAGACAGTAACTCTGTGGAATACGAATATCTTATCCGTATCCTCTACACATCCGTTTGTTATCTTGTGACTCACAATTGGCTACCTAATACGTGGAAGTTATGCCCTGAGAAGGCTTGGAAGGCGTTGCCGAAGCTTCGTATCTCTGTCCTTTGGAAGGCGCTTTCCATATTCAGAGCCTTCTTCTTACCGAGGCCCCACTTCTGGTAATCTGCCTTAAGCTGTGTGCCTAGTTCCAGATACGCTTTAGCGTGATCTCTATCCCCTACCGTCAGCCCCGCTGACGAGTAGGTAAGTCTGTTTCTTTCTTCATTCATTCCCGCTACCATAAACAGCAACTCCCCTACTGCACCGTTAAGGTGGTTGTACCTCCAGGGGAAGTTTGCTACACTTAGACACTTGCGAAGATCCGGTGGAGTCTCGTTAAACCACTCCACAGGGCGTCTTAATGCCCAGGCTATCTCTGTGTCTGTAAATTGTACATTGTCCAATAAGAAGTTATCTAGCGCGCATTTATCGCGTATTGCAAGACGAAGCTCCGCAACACATATGGGGAAGAAGGTCTTTCGAAAGTCTGTAAGGTTTGCCTCCACCTCTACGTATGCCCTGGCTCGGAAGATAATCTTACCTGCAAAGGGCGTAGGTGCGGGTTGTCCGCTGCTGCTCTCCTCGGGCTCTTCACTAGAGCACTCTTCGGAGGATCCTTCTTCACATATCTCTTCCTGCTCTATAACTTGTATTTCGCCTAGGAACATGCCCCCAAGCTCAAGATCCTCCGCCTCAAAACAAAACCTTGCTGTACCGTCTTCAGGTACGAGTACCTCCCCCTCTCCACCTACAATGAAGTTTGTAGACCCGGGAACATCCGCCACTACGAGGCAAACCTTGCGGTTAGTGAGGTCTATTGGGCATCCTTTTCTGTCTTTTATGCAGACAATCTGGCATCCGCAGGTGTTTTGGCTATACAGCAACACCGGCCATGCATTTGGGCACGAAGCGGTCTCAAGGACGCATATGTCTGGCCAGCTCATTAGCAGCCTCCTGCGGTTTTAGATATTGTAGTACAAATCTCTACAAAAAGCTCTTGCTTGAAATCACTTTTCATCCTATTCACCATCCATAAAATCAACTGTATATTCTTCTTCTCGTAACCCTTCAAAGGATCTATCCTATCTAAAGAGACCATATGATCACCTTCCTCTGAAAAAGGCAAACCCGATAAACAGCACTTTTCTTCTTGCTTAAGAAAAAGCTCCTTCAAATCCTCTAACGTAATATCAAATACCAGGCCTCTTTTTGCAGCATTAACTCTAGCCTGTCTCCAGAGATGATATAGAGGTCTCCTACGTCTATATGCCAAACCCCTCTCCGATTGGCATAATCTACAGGTAATACATCTTTTCTCTACTAGCCTCCACTTACTATGCAAGCCATGTTTAATACATTCTACAGGATCCCCCGAGACGAAGGCACTATACCTAGCCACAGCCTCTCTAGATCCTCTGATACTGTACTGTGTATACACCCCTGATTCTATCCGAAGATTGTCAATACTGCAGTCGGAGGCATTTCCATTAATATGGCGAACGTTAGCACCAGGCACTTCTCCATATGATATATACCAAGCCAATGCGCCGGCACTTATATGCTTACGTACCCCCCTGATAGTGCAACTTATACTTCTATATCCTTGGTCATTAAGCTTACCCGCTATACCCCCTATCCTACTGCTACTACAGGGAGGTAGATACGTCCAACGCATATCCCCACTATCGGGATCATAGTCAACACGCCCTTTCAGCTCCTTATAGTAACTTAGGGAAGCCGCTTGTCCAGCCCTGTCTTTAACTCTAGCCATTACGATCCTCCCTGCTGTTTAAGCAGCTCTATATCCATCTCTAGTTCAGCTACCTTCGCCTTCAAAGCCTCGAGTTCTGATTTATCTGCATACTTCTCAATAAGCAGGAGCTTCAGCTCCCCCATATCTTTAGTATACTCCAAGCGGAACGCAGCATTATTATCCGTTATTGTTTTCAAGGTACTGATCAGCGTAGCCTCTAAGGATGTAAACCTAATGTTACCCTCTTCAGCGGATTTCTCTATCGGTCCGATCTTTGCCTTAAGTATATACCCGGCAAGGCCGCTCATAGCTACTACGATCGCCACCAATACTGTTATAATCTCGGGACTCATTATACACCTCCCTCGGCTTCGGCCCGGACGGCGGTGAAGGTGTGGGGGCAGCGACCGTGGATACTGAAGTCGCGATTTGTAGGGTCGTCGGTCTCTCGTTGATCTTCATCAGCCCAGAGCCCATCCAGCCAAGTGATGCAGGCGACGGCCTTAGTGCCGATGGCTACACCGCTAAGAGCAGCCGCTTTTATACCCATAAGCATAGCAAAGAAATTAGTATCGCATGAGATATGCTGATAGGCCATACAAGCAGTTTTGAGTTCTCGGATAAGACGCGCAGAGTCGACCTTCCGCGGCCGCAGAGTAAGCTCCTCAGATTCGGCGCATTCGATGATAGCGGCGGCATTTTTCGGGAGTCGCAAACGGAGCTTGACGAAGGTATTGGCGGTGGCGTCTTCGATGATAGATTTATAATCACCGTTATCGGTATAGAGTATAACTTTTCTGTCACTCATAGTCTTATCCTATTTTCATTCCTCTAATGATTGCGTAAACTTCGTCTTGGCCGCTACCCACGGCACCGCCGACTCCGTCGACGGTGGACTGTGTTTCCACCTGAAATTCGAGTTTGAATTTTTCAGTGGTGGAGATATCAATGTAAGCATACTCGACGACGGTGGAGCCTGTAGAACCCGTCTCGCCAAATCCATTATTTGATCCTGAGGTTGAGCCGCTGGCCCCGTCCCCTGTAATGCGTGTACGCGAGGAGTCGCAGTTGGTATAAATGGACGTGATATCGAGTAAATATTTACCCGCTCCAAGTTCAAACTCGTTCGCTGTAAGACTGAGTACAACTGAGTCGGGGTCGCTCTCGATAGTATTGAGATCGTGAGTGTTCCAGCTGCCGGCCGAGGCGGAGCTGCCGCCTTCGGTGCCGGAGGTTTTCTTATCCTTGAGGATGAAAATAGAGAGACCGCCGCCGGCGCTGTCTACATAAGCTTTAACGCTTTGTTGAGTGGGGACTTTAGTAGCGGAATCTGAAGACATAGTATCTTCGTCGATGACAAAGGACATCCCTGCAGTTGTTGCATCCGAGTTCATTACAGCACCTGCGGCATTTACATTAGTCGCGTCTGTGACATCGGCCAACGCTTCGATACCGTCGAGCTTAGTCTCGTCTGCATCTGTGAAATTATTTGTATCCGCTTCAGCAAACAATGCAGTCTTTATCTCTGCTCCTGTTTGGTCATCTGCCGCTCCTGTATCCACACCTGCAAGCTTGGTCTGCTCTGCATCGCTGAACTCGTTCGTGTCTGCGTTAGCCTCGTATGCAGTCTTTATATCCGCATCACTGAGTTTTTTACTAACTATTGTCCAATGGCTCTCTAGTATTGCGCTGTCTATCTCTGCAATCAATACGTCTCCAATCTCTACAGCGATGGTAAAGAACGTACCCGCTGTGACGACATGGTAGGTGTCGCCCGCCAGCACACCCGAAGGAGAGGTGTCTAGGTCAGGGGTGTTCGTAGAGGCACTATAACTGCCTTTGAAGCCCATACCTCCTCCCGCGTTGTCATCGACATACTTCTTCACGCTTTGCTGAGTAGGGACTTTAGTAGCGGAGTCTGAGGCCATATTGTCTTCATCGATAACGAAGGCCATAGCTGCAGTTGTAGCATCTGAGTTCATAACTGCGCCAGCTGCATCTACATTAGTCGCGTCTGTAACATCTGCAGCAGTCTCGATACCGTCGAGCTTAGTCTCGTCTGCCGCTGAGAAGTTATTGATTATTGTCCAATTAACCTCGGATCCTGGGTTGTCTACCTCTGCAATCAACACATCTCCTTGCTCTAAAGGGGTGCTAAAGAATGTACCTGCAGCAAGAACTGTGTATATGTCTCCTTTAAACACAGTTGTCGGGGAGACATCCAGGTCAGGAGTGTTCGTCGAAGCATTGTAATCGCCCTTGTAGATTCCCTGGGTGGCTATATAAGCTTTAATACTCTGCTGAGTAGCGACTTTAGTAGAGGAGTTTGAAGACATAGTATCCTCGTCTAGAACAAAGGACATACCCGCAGTCGTAGTATCTGTAGTCATTACAGCTCCTGCGGCATTTACATTTGCCGCGTCCGTGACATCTGCAGAGGCCTCTACCCCTGCAAGCTTTGTTTGCTCCGCGTCGCTAAACTCGTTTGTATCCGAATTAGACTCGTATGCAGTCTTTATACCGGCGGCATCCAGGTACTTGTTGATTATTGTCCAATCCGATTCAACAGACGCGTCGTCATTCTCGGCAATCAATATATCTCCGATCGCCACGGAAGTAGTAAAGAAGGTGCCCGGGAGAGTTACGGTATACATATCGCCTGCGAGAACCCCTGAAGGAGAGGTATCCAGATCGGGAGTATTTGTAGAGGCGTTGTATCCGCCTCTCCAGTGTGCAGAGTCTACGACGTTGTCGTCTACATACTTCTTTACACTCTGCTGTGTAGGAACCTTTGTTGCCAAATCGGAGGCCATATTATCTTCATCGATTACAAAATTCATCGCTGCGGTAGTCGCATCCGAGTTCTCTACATAGGTGGAGAGCTCGGTGGTTATATAAGCTTTAACGCTTTGCTGAGTAGGGATCTTGGTGGCAGAATCTGAAGCCATATTGTCCTCGTCTATAACGAAGCCCATACCCGCAGTAGTGGTGTCAGTAAGCATCACCGCGCCAGCTGAGTTTACGTTAGTAGCGTCTGTAACATCGGCGGAAGCTTCAATACCGTCGAGCTTAGACTCGTCTGCGGCTGAGAAATTGTTGATGATAGTCCAGTCTGCCTCTACGGCCGCATCGGCTATCTCCGCGATAATTACGTCTCCGATCGCCAGGGCAGCACTAAAGAATGTACCTGCTACAGTAACAGTGTACATGTCACCTTTCAAGATACCTGAAGGAGATGTGTCCAGGTCGGGGGTGTTTGTAGAGGCGTTGTAGCCTCCTTTGTAAGATGAAGAGCCAGGGCCTTGACTATCTACATAAGCTTTAACACTCTGCTGAGTGGGGACCTTGGTAGCTAAGTCTGAGGCCATATTGTCTTCATCGATAACGAAGGACATAGCTGCAGTTGTAGCATCCGAGTTCATTACAGCGCCAGCCGAGTCTACATTTGCTGCATCTGTTACGTCTGCAGCCGTCTCTACTCCTGCGAGCTTTGTCTGTTCTGCATCGCTGAACTCGTTTGTATCCGAGTTAGACTCATATGCAGTCTTTATACTTGCAGCGTCCAAGTTCTTGTTAATCATCGTCCAATCGGCTTCAGCAGCAGCGCTGTCTATCTCCGCCAGAATTACGTCTCCGATCTCTAAAGCAGTAGTAAAGAAAGTTCCCGCAGCGGTGACAGTGTACATATCTCCTTTCAAAACTCCTGAAGGAGATGTGTCCAGGTCGGGAGTGTTCGTAGAGGCATTGTATCCGCCTTTGTAAAGTACGGAGGAGGAGGCTTGGCTGTCTACATAAGCTTTTACGCTTTGCTGAGTAGGGACCTTAGTAGCTAAGTCCGAGGCCATATTATCTTCATCGATGACAAAAGACATAGAGGCAGTTGTTGCATCCGAGTTCATTACTGCACCGGCTGCATCTACATTTGCCGCGTCCGTGACATCTGCAGAGGCTTCTATCGCGTCTAATTTGGATTCGTCTGCATCTGTGAAATTGTTTGTGTCCACCTCTGCAAACAAGGATGCCTTTATTTCCGACCCTGTCTGGTCTGTAGTGGCCGCAGTCTCTATACCTGCGAGCTTTGTTTGCTCAGCGTCGCTGAACTCGTTAGTGTCAGAGTTAGCCTCGTACGCAGTCTTTATACTTGCATTATCCAAGTTCTTGTTAACTATCGTCCAATCCGCCTCAACAGCGGCAGTATCTATCTCTGCAATCAAGACGTCTCCAATCTCTACAGCGATGGTAAAGAATGTTCCTGCGGCTGTGACTGTATACATGTCTCCTTTGATGACCCCTGAAGGCGATGTATCTAAATCCGGAGTATTCGTGGAGGCATTGTAGCCACCCTTGTAAGATGAAGAGGGGCCTCCCGCGTTGTCGTCTACGTATTTCTTTACACTTTGCTGAGTAGGGACCTTGGTAGCGGAATCCGAAGCCATATTGTCCTCGTCAATAACGAAGGATATAGCCGCAGTAGTAGTGTCTGAGTTCATGACAGCACCTGCGGCATTTACATTTGCCGCGTCCGTGACATCTGCAGAGGCCTCTACACCATCCAGTTTGGACTCGTCTGCATCTGTGAAATTGTTTGTATCAGCTTCTGCAAAGAGCGCAGTCTTTATCTCCGCACCTGTCTGGTCTGCGGTAGCCGAAGCCTCGACTCCATCCAGTTTACTTTCGTCTGCATCTGTGAAATTGTTTGTATCAGCTTCAGCGAACAAGGCTGTCTTGATTTCAGCTCCTGTTTGATCGGCTGTCGCAGAGGCCTCTATACCGTCTAGTTTACTTTCGTCTGCATCCTCGAAGGCGTTAGTGTCCGAGTTAGACTCGTATGCAGTCTTTATACTTGCAGCATCCAGGTTTTTATTAACTATTGTCCAATCTGCCTCTACGGCCGCGGTGTCTATCTCAGCGATAAGTACATCTCCAATCTCTACAGCGGTAGTGAAGAAGGTGCCTGCAACGGTAACAGTGTACATATCTCCTTTTAGTACTCCGGAGGGGGAGGTATCTAAGTCAGGTGAGTTCGTAGTGGCGTTGTACC
>Ga0114923_10001794_pt1 | contig 14710 bp, 13 predicted proteins | sample SumtaG_FD_89578 | JGI IMG/M metagenome (GOLD analysis project Ga0114923, IMG submission 89578) | Deep subsurface microbial communities from Indian Ocean to uncover new lineages of life (NeLLi) - Sumatra_00157 metaG | ecosystem: Environmental > Aquatic > Marine > Oceanic > Sediment | place: near...
CAATGATACCTTTACTTCGAGGGAAAATCCTATCTTCCGTGTCAGAATAATACGCAACCTCGTCTTTGTCGTCGACAAATGTAATGTCTACAGGAAGAGTTTTTAGCATAATATTAATTTGTTTCTGGGATAGGCTTCCAACATCTATGTTAAGCTTATCTTTAATAGATATAGATTCTACGGGCATGTGAACATCACTGTGGGAGATTGGTTTCCACTTGGTTCCAGGGGTAACACCGAATGCATACCCAATCTCTTCTTCACCATCACGAACGCTCATCCGGTGAGATTCCTCGAATCCTTCCATTATCATTGGAATTAGGATATGTTCCTCTTTATAAATCATATCTTCGATTTGTACTAACACCGGTTCAATCTCTTCTACTTTTTCAGTTTTTAAACCCGTTCTTATCTTGTCGTGAACCGCCCACATCACTTGAGGAGGTCCCGATATCCCAATTTTTTCTAGTATTGGAAACACTTGGTTTTCTTTTCGGGCATAATGAATCTCTACTTGTGCTAGTTTCTTGAACAAACTTAACTTTTCATCCTCTTGCGCTGTTCTGATTCGTCTAATCAAGTTGGCAATTTCGAGGTTCTCTTGAAGATAAGTGTGAACGGGATGGCCAGGTACAGTGTCATAATCTGGTTTTTCATCTAAAGATTCCTTAAATAATGCTACATGTAAATCGCTTAGCTTAGCAATATCTTTGATTTCCAATGCTCCTTCGTTAATTAATTCCTGCTCTAATTGACCAATCTCAGGAGCTGTTATGTCTCCCACCGCTTTTCTGAACATTTCTTTAAGTTCTTCAAATTCACCTCCTTCATGTATCTTTAATAGGATATCTTTTAAGATATTTTTACGTTCTTCATATGTCAATTCTCCACTACTCAATTCAATCGTTTTCTTGATTGTCGAAATAAGTTTTTCTATTGGGATTTTCAACATTTTTGATACCATTTCTATAGTTGCCTTCTTACCCATTGTTTTGCGAGCGATAGGGTTTTTTAAACGTTTTACTTTTGGATTAAGCTTAAAAATTTCGTCGTAGACCTTAGGATACTTATTCAATATTTGCAAAATTTTTGTTTTGTTATTTATTTCCATTATTACACCTTTTAATTGTTATAATCAAGTTTGTTTTTCTTGTATATTTAAAAAATCGCTTTTAATTTATTAAACTTCGTGGAAATATCTTTAATTCAATTCATAAAGAGGATATGATGAAAAGTAAATTAAACTTGCTACTATTATACTACTAAAATACTTATAAGATAGCGTAGACTTAAATATTTGAATCACTTTTATAGTAGTAGGTTAAAATATTATGACACGAAAAATCGATAAAGAAAAATATGAAAGAATTCTTAAGCGTCTTATTAAGAATGAAAGTCAAAAATCAATAGTAATTGCTGAAAAATGCTCTTATGGAACAATTTCGGCAGCAAAACAGTGGGATAAAATGGGAAGACCTACTACTATTACTACTACTAAAAACTTATCAACCAATAGGACTAAAATTGTAGTCTCTTTACCTAACTTTTGGCTTGAACGTTTAAATGAAGACATTGTAGCAGGGATCTGGGTAGATTATTCTGATGCTGTTATTGATATCATCCGGACTTATTTCCGAACTCGGACGGAAGATATTCGGTTAAATTCCCCCGCAATTAGTAAACAACCCGTGGGGCTAAGAAAACAGATCATGGGGGAATTAAATATTTCCGCAAAAGATCGAGATCCAACTCTAAGAAAAAAAATCATGGGGGAGCTTAAAGAGTCCTTTTCACCAGAACAACTTAGAAAATTCTTCAAGACCTACGTTGAAGATGATGATTCGATTCCAAAAGAAAGAGCAAGACTTAGAAAGGAACGCAAAGAAGAATTTATAAAAGAGAAAGAGCGAATTTTTTCAATTTTTAAGGATCAAAAACCAGAGGCATTTGTTTTTAAAAATTACCATGGGGAACCTTTGATAGAAGGAGAATATGATGTCTTAATAGAGTTGGAAAAGCAGATTGGAGAGATTCCTGGATGGGATGGTAATCTTACTCAAGGAGACTATATGATTAAGTCAACTGACATAAAGATGTTTAAATTCAGCTATGTCCTTTTTGGAAATCATATAATTATGCTTAATTTATGTAGTAAAGGTTTAACCTATTTGCCAGAATCGATTGGTCAATTAAAATTTTTACAAACCCTTGATTTGAGAAATAACAATCTAACCGAACTTCCCGACTCTATTGGAAAACTAGAAATTCTGGAAGAGCTTATTCTCCATGATAATGCACTTAAATCCATTCCCGAATCAATAGGGAACCTTAAAAATCTAGGTATCCTCCATTTAGATAATAACGATCTTACAACTTTGCCTGACACCATTTGTAACCTTAAAACATGGCACCCGATTGGATTAACTAATAATAAAATTGGGTCACTCAGTGAGAAAATTCTAAAATGCTACTCTTATGATCGTGAATACGATTTAGATTTAGTAGGAAATCCAATAATGGATACTTTGAAGAATACGAGAAATGTACTGTATAAGAGACGAAATGTACAAGAGACGAAATTATGGAGAATTCGCATGAGAGAAGAAAATGAAAAAAAATTAAAAAAATTGGACCGATAAATCCTCACAAATTTTTGCGGAGCTATCAAACTTTTTATATTAGAACGAACTTTTCTTACTTTAGAAGGTTTAAATTGTATGGAGCTCTTAGAAATCTGAAGAACTTTTAAGAACTGGGAATAATTTCCCACTAGTTTTAATGAAATCTGTTATTTACCTCATTATTTAAACCATATCAAACCCAAATATTTAAATATTCAAGGGGTACTAATATGTATAGTGATTAAAAATGGAATAAGTTTATAGCGATTATCATTTTTGAATTGAACTTTTTTTCTAAGCACTATTTTTTGCTATTATAATTATAGATTACTGCTATGAACTTCACCAAACACTCTATACATTGACTTACTTCAAAAATATATGATAATTAGCTATAAGCTCAATTTTCAGAAGTAGGAGATTAAAAAATTCAATAAAAGTAGCCAGAGTAAGTAGGCTTTATTAGTTCAATTTTGACTAAGTCAAAAGTAAGATCAAGTTTCAAAAGAACAAAATATTATTATAATTTCAATTGTGGAAAAAGGAGATAATCATGGAGAAAGATAAGAAAACAAGGTCAATCGAGAAAATTAAGAGTAAAAACATCAAGGGTTTGTTCCTTCTTCTTTTGTTAGATGGTTTCGGAGGAGGCATGTTAGTTACTGTATATCAGCCATTTATACTAGCTTTTACCCAGTCTATGTTCATAACGGGTGTTTTACAGACAATAAGTATCATTTTATTTACTTTCCCAATGCCATTTATCGGAAGGCTATCTGATCGATATGGTCGAAAAAAAATATTCATTTTGAGTATCCCTCCTCTCATTATTGGATTGGCTTTAATCATAACGGCAAATAATATTTTCATCCTATTGTTAGGAGTAATGATTAACAGTATTGGGGGTGCATTTTTTAATTTATCATTCCAAATGTTTACATCTGAAAGTAGTAAGGAAAATAAAAGAGGTTTCAATTTTGGGCTAACTGTTTTTGGCGCGTTTGTAGGTGGAATTTTTGGTAAATTTTTTATAACCTTTGGACTCTATTCTGATCTTCGTGTTTATATTTTAATTTTTATCATAATTTACGGTTTCGAATGGCTTATTCAAATATTTATATTATCTGATCCTAATCCGGAAAATAATAATCGCAGGGGTAACCCAATTAATTCTGGTGAAGCTTCAGAAAACCTATGGAAGAAAATTCTTAAAAATCCAAAAATAAGAATTATTATTATTTATTTCACGTTAGATGGACTTATTTATGGTACATCATTAGCACTTTACGTTGCAGGATTACGAGATTATTATAACCTCTCAATCGAGAATATAGCATTTATTAGCCTTTGGTTTAATGTTTCTAGTTTTATTTTTCAAATCCCTGCAGGACACATAGCAGATAAGATTGGTAAGAGAAAAAGCTTAATTTTGAGTGAAATTTGTGGAATCGGCTATTTTTCCTTTATAATAGCGGGATTTGTTGCTTGGAATATGGGTTTAAGTTTATTTTTATTTACATTTTTAATAATTGGGGAATTTTTAATGGGCATTTGTGTGTCAATGTTCGTACCCTCCGAAGGAATGACTGTCACCGATTTAGATGAAACCGGAAAAAGAAAAGCAGAATCTCTAGGGATTGTTTCGCTTATAAGAGGTATTGGACATATACCTACAGGAATTATTGCTGGATTTCTTATTGAATATGTAAATTACATAACTCCTTTTGTCATAACAATAGTAGGAATTTTTATTTTAATATGGATTTTACATAAATATTTTCGTGATTAAACCATAATAAAAGAATGAAAGTGAAACACATTATCAAAAAACTCATGACTTGAATTATTTTTGAATCTCAAGCAAATTGAGATGTCATGCTTTGCGTGTAGATATTAGCTATTTGTTATACTTTTCAAATAACAATAGATTTGAAGAATTTATTTATGACTTTTTAATAAAACAATAACTAATTTAATTCTTCAATAATTCAATTCCTTGAATTTCAATTTAATAAATAAAGAAGAAAATATTGGTGAAAATATGGGTAAATTAGCAAGAAAAGTTGGGATTATTGGGGCGGGAATGTCTAAATTTGGGAGACATTTCCCTATTAAACGGAATCCGGACTTATGGGTTGATGCTTGGTTAGATGCCATTAAACGAGTAGACAATGGCATAGAACCTAAAGATGTTGATGCCTGTTATGTAGGGAATTATTCTTCAGACTTATTCAATCATCAAGGACATTTAGGTCCACAAATGGCAAATTTAGTTGGCTTATCTCCAAAACCTGCGCCTCGTATGGAGGGAGCATGTGCAAGTAGTGGTGTAGCATTTCGTCAAGCTATTTTAGCAATAGCCTCGGGCGCACATGATGTGATTGTCGTATGTGGGGTTGAATGTATGAATGAAGTTTCGACAACTCTTGTAACTGATACACTAGCTACCGCTTCCGATAACCTGTTTGAATATCCTGCTGGAGCTACATTTCCAGGTTTGTACGCAGCAATTGCTTCCGCGCACTTCAATAAGTATGGTACTACTCATGACGATTTGAAAAGAATAGCCATCAAAAACCATGAAAATGGTAAAGAAAATCCTTATGCTCAAATGCAAAGATCTATTCAAGATTTAATGGCTAGAAAAGTTAGCAAGCTTGAATCTGAAGGTAAAGATCTACCTGACTGGAAAGATGAGATGGATTATTTAAATAGCTCATCTAATCCTATGATTGCGTCTCCGTTGAGGTTATTCGATTGTTCACTGGTTACAGATGGTGCTTCATGCGTATTTTTAGCTGCTGAAGATGTAGCAAAAAACTTTACAGATACACCAATTTGGATATCTGGAACCGGTCAAGGGAGTGCAGCTCTATCTTTACATGATAGAGAGGATTTAATGAGTTTTATTGCCGCAAAAGAAGCAGCACGACAAGCATATGATATGGCGGGATTAAGACCAAAAGACATGCAAATAGCCGAAGTTCATGATTGTTTCACAATAGCCGAATTGATTGCTTTAGAAGATCTAGGCTTTTATGAAAAGGGCAAAGCTGCTGAAGCTATCAGAAATGGTGAGACTAAAAGAGATGGATCATTACCAATTAATACCTCGGGGGGCCTTAAATCAAAGGGTCATCCTGTAGGTGCTACTGGTGCTGCAATGGCTGTTGAAGTCTTTAAGCAAATGCGGGGCATAGCAGAGAGAGACAGACAAGTGAAGTTTGATGTAGAAAGAGCATTAACTCATAATTTAGGAGGATCTGGAGCTACATGTGTTGTTACTATTTATGAAAAATAAATTAAAAGGTGAAAACTAAAAATGTCAGAAGAAAAGGAAATTACAATTCAAAATTATCTAGAATATGTAAATAGTAAGAAATTAATGGGTTCTAAATGCAAAAAATGTAGTGCTACATATGTTCCTCCAAGGAAATTATGTACTAAATGCAATTCGACTGATTTAGAATGGGTAGAGATGTCTGGTATGGGAAAACTTGCGGCCTATTCTTGTATCGGAGTAGGAACATCTTTCATGGTGGATAAGGGTTATTCTATGAAAAAGCCTTACTGTTTTTCAGTTATAGAACTTGATGAAGGACCTATGATTTCTGGTCAATTAATTGGTGTGGATGAATCTAAGCCAGAATCAATATCAATTGGTACCCAAGTAAAACTTTCCTTCATTGAAACAGAATTAACGGGTGAAACAAGAGTAGATTTAGGTTTTGAACCAATCTAAAAATTAAATTTTCATTTTTATTTATTAATATCTTTGAATATAAAATATCTTGGATATCGTTTAGTATGGTATTGTTATTATTAAAATGCTTGATCCTGAATAAATACAATTTGGCGCTTTTAATTAATTGAAATTAAAAGGTACAAATGAAAAAATGGTGTAACAATAAAAACTTAAGGGAGACCTAAAAGCTCCATAATTAACGACTCATAAGATCTATCATAAACCTTTGCGATCTGAGTCAGACTTGCATTTTTTCCGCTATTCGGATTAATTCTAGCTAGATATGGAATACCATTAACATCTATTGGATATAAGTTATTATTAGAATCACTAATGACATCAATCCTAGCTAAATCGCGTATTCTAAAAGTATCATAAAGAATTTTACCCAATTTAAATAATTTATCATAAAGATCTAAAGATTTTACAGCCTTTCTTTTAAAGTGCTCTTCTTTCATATCCATATCATAAACTTTTCCTAATGGAATTCCTACTTCGACTGGAAATATTTCTGGTTTTCTCCCATTAATTAATATTTGAAACTCTTTTTTACCCTCTAAAAACTTTTCAGCAATAACATCACTGTAATGCTCTTTTAAAACCTTAATATGTTCAATTGCTAAATGAATATCTTCAAAAACAGCTATACCTTTACTGGAATAACTTTGAGATGGTTTTAAAATTATTTTTTCATGTCTGTTGAGAAATTCATTTAAACTATCAAAATTATTTACATCCACTCTTATAAAAGGTAAAACTTCAATTCCGGAACTCTTTAACTTTTTTTGACATAAAATCTTATCGTACATTAAATTCATTGTATCACTAGAACTCAAATAATGTGGAATCTTCAATTTTTCAAGTTCAACAAAAATCCATTTTTTCTTACCACTATTAGCTAAATTATGATAAAAATCACAAAAAACAATATTTGCACCAGATTTTTTAAAAATGTTAGATAATTTGGAAAAATCATTTCCTATCTCAAAAAAATGAGTTTTAAAATCAATTTCATTCTTTTTCATGACCTCAATAACATAAGACATCTCACCACTATACCCCCGCTTAAAATCAATATCTCTTTGTTTTTCATCCAACCCAAGCCATAAAGGACTTTCCCTTCCTAAAAATAAAATCTTAACGCTCACTTTTATCAGCAATGCATTATATATTTTAAAAACAATGATTTTAACCGAGACTTTTAAACACTGTTAGAACATCAAATCTTGATTATTCCTAAACTTTTATTTATTTCATAAGGATTTATAGTAACTCTTCGAATGTATTCCGGAAGAATGCTTAATCCCCCATCTGCAATCTCCAAGAGTATCGGAACAACTTGAATACTATAGCGCTTTGAAATTTCTATTGGATCAAGTCCTGGCCAGCCCCAACAAGAAGTATGGATCACATCATTTACTACAAAAGAAATATCATCTATATTTGTCGGATGCATCGTTTCAATCGGTGATTGACCTTCAGGATTGGATATCAAATCAAGTATTACTGATCCAGGCTTAAAAAGGTTTAACATCTTTTTAGTAATAAGAATTGTTTTACCACGTAGTTCCATTGGCCAGTTAATCCCATTAACTAATATATCTGTTCCTGGTATATGCTTCTTCATTTTGTAAAAGTCTTTTTTATTAAGAATTGTAACTGAAAGAAAATTTCTTGCGGCAAATCTTATTGCTCCCCAGGCTACAGGACCATAACCCATTACTTTCACCACACATTTTAATGGATTTTTATGTTTTTGAGCAGCCATCCACAATTCAAGACCTTTCTTCATACCAAGATATCCTGTTTCATGAAGTGCTTCAATCTTGCGATCTCCAAAAGAATTTTTAATTTCTTCCATAGGTATGGCAAAAATGTTATGTTTCTTTAATAAATCTCTTAGATTGCGATTGCCAGGAAGATGAAGCATTGAAAAAATTGCTGATCCAGGCTTCATAAGCTTGAGTTCTTCTTCCACTGGTTCTTTAAGTCTCACAACAATATCGCATGTATAAACCTCGGTTTTATTTACTACTTGAACATTAACTTTCTGGTATTCTGAATCATCTATTCCTATCCCTTTTCCCGCACCACTTTCGACTAAAACATCATACTTATCAGAAAGCTCTTTGAGTTCTTGAGGTCTTATAATGACTCTCTTTTCTTTTGGTCTATTTTCTGCAGCAATTCCAATTCTCATGAAAGAAGAAACCCCTTAATTTTCATTATGAAATTATAAATCAACTAAATAATTGTATAGTGATTAATAATACAAGTTAATGTCTAAAATTACTAAATTGTTTGTTAAATTTTCCCTAAATACTTTTTTACTATAAGAGATAAAAACTTAACATGAAATCTTTAAATTTAGTGATTCAAGCCATGTTCTAAGTGTAAATATATAATAATATGCTTTATATATAAATATAACTATTCCAATTAAAGAAAAAATCGATTTTTTAATCAATTAGATTAATATATGACTAAAATAAATTGGTCTTAAAAATTATAAAATTCTCATCAAAAAGAAAGAGATTCCAGTCTTAAGTATTAACCTTTCATCCAATTTTAGGCCATTGACAACTATCTACTGAGAGTATTATAAAGTTCGCTACATCTGATGCAAAAGAAAACACAACTTTCCATTAATTATGTGTTTCCTTTCTTTAATTCCTGATTTAAAAATCAATTTTTTGTATTTCTACTTAAGCTTCTTTATCATTAAAACAATCAAACCTATAAAGGCCATAAAGCCAGCACCATAAATGATTGAAAGTATATCAGACTCGGAGAGGACCTCTGTTGAAGGTGTGTCTAACACATAACTAACTATTCTTTGTCCTCCATAAGTAAATTCATAATATGCAAGGATACCATTAGAATTATATTTCACTTTAATGTAAAGAGCATAAGAATTGCTTTCAAATCCTTGAGCTGGCACATTTAATGAATATCCATTAGATAGTACTGTAGCAGAAATGTTATTATAAAGCCCTCCTCTTGAATTCATTAAACCAAGAAATTCTGTAATAAAATCTCCCCAGTTAATAGTTTTTGGTGCAAAAGGAACTTCCATAATGCCATATACACTAAAAGCTAAAGTTAAATTTAATGTTTGTCGCAAGAAACTTGATGTATTATTCGCTATATTCCAAGTTCTATTATATTCTGATTTATAATTAGATCTTTTAGGTATTATATATCCCGTTGTTGCATAAATGAGTGTGGTTGTGATTGTAGTATTATCAAATGGGGTGAGAAATGCACTAGTTTCTTCATTACCTATATCAATGAGATTAAAAGGAAAATGTACTTCAAGGATATGTTGGGGTGGATCTGTGTATATCCTGACCCAATCAAGGTAAACTTTTGTCATGTTATAAAATTGTCCTAATGACCAGAGATTACCTAAAGATTCTTCGAAGTAATCGTTAAAGTAGTAATTCCAACTTGGTTGATATATACGGAGCTTCCATTTATAATCATCTCCATAATTCAATCCAACATAAGATTCTTGAGCTGGAGAATATTTAACGAAAGGAAGAAAAAGTAACAATCCTATGATAGTTAGGCTTATTTTTTTTGTCTTTTCCATTTCTCTTTAACCATATCTTTTCCAATTGATTTTTTGATTTGATAATGTACACTATATTTATAACTATTTTAGAAAAATCCCAGAAAAGATTTTATATAATATAGTTGTAGTTTATAATTTAACTTTTTTATTATCATTGTTAGAAATCAGTCTTCAGTTAAGAACAAAGAATAAAAGATATTATTTTTTTCGAATGACCAATTTTTAATCTTTGATCACCATCTATAGAGGGCATTAAAGAAGTTTTAAATCTTACATTATCTAAAGACTGGAACCAGAATAGAATTAAGAATTGAATTTGTCTAAAATTATCTATTTTTTTTCTTCTTTTTAATACGTTCTTTTGCATATCTATCCCAAGTAAGAACTCTTTCTGCCCATTTATTGTGTGTTTCATTCCTTTCTTGATTTCTTGATAGTTGATCTAAAAATAGCATTACTTCTCTCATTTTCCCTTTGATGATGTTTACTGCAGCTGGGCGTGTAAATACAGGTTCCTTATATTTTGCGTCCGCCCATTGATGGGCTTCATGAATGAGTTGATCTATGAGAATCATTTTTTCTTCGGGAGATCGAGCTTTTGGTAGTTTGGCGACAAAGTTTTCAAAAGCATGTAATGCTGTACCCCCATGAAGTTGTTTTCTCTGATAGCTTTTAAAATACGTTCCCCAAGTGGTCTCCCATGAACAACTCTTGCATTTAAGAGTTTCTTCCTTATTCCATTTATGTAAGATTATATTCTCGCATTTTATACATTTAACTTTACCTTGGCTCGCCTCTGTTACAGTCATAATATCCTGGCATCGCATAAAAAAACTAAAGGCTACGTCATCTATTAATTCCTCATCAATTATACCCTTAGCATCTTTTTCATATAGTAGGCGAATTTTCTGTTGGGAAACTCTCGGTGACCATTTAATCATTTCACTCTCTGAATTCACTACACTTCACCCAATTTTAGAACTTTGACCCCCATCTACAGGGAGTATAACTGAAGTAATAAACTTCGCTTCATCCGATGCTAAGAAAAGTGCTGCATTAGCTGTATCCCATGCATCCCCCATTCCTCCCTTTAGTGGAACCATACTATTCCGCAATTTTATTAGATCCTCTTTACTCATCCCTCTGGCTTTTGAAATTCCTTCTATAGCCATCGGAGTATTCATTAAACCTGGCATGATAGCGTTAACTCGGATACCATTCTTGGCATACTTCATAGCAAGTTGATGAGTTAAGGAATTAACTCCTGATTTTGAAATTTTATAAGCTACATATCGAACAGCACTAACAGCTGCTACAGAAGAAATATTTATTATTGAACCACTGTTCTGTTTCTCCATCACAGGTAAAACATATTTACAAACAAAAAACATTCCCTTGAGGTTTACATCGAAAATCTTATCCCAGACCTCTTCACTCAGATCGACTACCTTCCTATCTCCTGTGCCCGTACCTACATTATTTACAAGTATATCGATTTTACTATAAACCTCAACACATTTATCTGCTAATCTCTGACAATTATTTTCTTGAGTAATATCTGCTTCAAATACAAAAGATATTCCCCCTTCCTTATCTATCATTGATTTGGTTTCTTTTGCGGCATCAAGATTTTTATCAACTAGCATTATCTTAGCTCCTTCACGGGCAAAAAGTATTGACATTGCCCTTCCATTCCCAATTGTATCTCCAGGTTGTTGTCCAGCTCCAATAATTATTGCTATTTTTCCATCCAAACGTTTTTTCAATTTAAATCTTCCTTCCATAATTATTACAATTATAACTTCTTTTAAACTATCTTTTAAGAAAAATTTCTGATATTAGGAGTTCAAGAAAAGGAAAATCCTTTAATTCAAGCACTTGACTTTTGAGAGATTTACTAATAAATATCTTATTTTTGATTGTATATTCTTTTAATCTTACCCGAGTTATCTTATCAAATGAATTTTTGACATAACTTTACTGCTTCTCGTGGATCTTTACCAAAGGCATCAACACCTAATTTATCCGCAATTTCTTTTGTGAAGGCACTTCCTCCAATAATAATTCTTACTTTGCTTCTCAAGTTTTCCCTATCTAGTAGTCTAATAATATCTTTTACAGAATCAATCGCTATTGTTAGAAGAGCTGATAACGCCAAAATTTTAATTTCTGGTTGTTTAACGGCTTCTATAAATTTTTCAGGTTTTACATCAACTCCTAAATCTTCAACTGAAAATCCTGATGCTGTTAATATAGTTTTTACAATATTCTTACCAATGTCATGAACATCTCCTTGAACTGTCCCAATTACAACTTTTCCCTTACTCTTAAGGACGAGATCTCTCTTCTCCAAAATTGGTTTTAATTTTTGAAAAGCATTTTCAAAAATATCACCACCGGTTATCAGTTCTGCTAAGAAATATTCTTTTTTCTCAAAAAATTCTCCAACAATTTCAACGCCTTTAGAGAGTCCATCTATGATTTTTAATGGATCAGTTCCTTTTTCAATGTCTTCTCTCACAATTTCTAATACTTTAGTTCTGTCTAAATCTGCCATTGCATTTACTAATTCTTTATTCATTAAAGTCAACCCTATTAAATGTTCAATTTAATTATCTTCTATAAAAACCATATTTCATTACACAGTCTTTCATAGCTTTCAAATTTGCTGCGGGAATTTCATCTGGTAAAACACACGAAGAACCCAACATATACCCACCCCCCTCCATACATCCCTCTATTTGTTTCTTACAATAATCTTCGACTTGTTTGGGGCTTCCTCTACCAGTAATCTGTGGTGGAACATTTCCCATTAAACAGGCTCTATCCCCTAAAATTTCTTTAGCTTTGAATATATCTGTCAGATCTAAATGAAACATAATTTTACCTTTGGGGAATTCTGTAAAATATTCTAAAACATCAGTGTAATCATTATCTATGTGAAATTGCACAATAAAATCGTTTTTAATTATGTATTCAGTAATTCTTTTAATATGAGGCCAGAATAATTCAAATTTCTTAGGAGATATGAAATTTGTGGCAATCCTAGAAAAACCAAATAAGCACATTTGTGTAATATCCTTACGTCTAAACGCTTGAAACTGGAGATCCAATGTTTTTAGCAATTCTTCTTCAGTCGCTTCACATGCTTCTATAACCTTTTCAGGAATTTCAACTACATCTATTAAAAATTTATTAAAACTTCTTAAAAACGATATCATATCAACAGGGGGTTCGATGAAAGCTTCGGAGAGATTCATGACATCCATTTCTTTTAGCCAAGTTGCTGTATCTAGATTAGAAAACTCACCAAAAATTTTACCGAAATCATTTTGGAGCTCAGGTCTTCTCTTAAATGAGTCAAATCCGTTTTGAATTACGAGATCATAATCTTCCCGCTTCATTATTTCCCTTTCATGCATTTGTTCTGGAATATTTCCTTTGGGGAGCGTCCAATCAAAATAGACTTGACTATGGGAATTGGGTATAGGTGCATAATAACCAAGTATAGGAGAACAGCCTGAATAAATATCAAAGCCACCAAACATTTCCCATACTCTTTTTACAGCCTCAAAAGATTTTGGTATATTAAAAAAAAACTCCTCAATTGTCATTCCAGTTAACCTTGCCTGAGCACAATGAAATGCGGGAGTAAAAGGAACGCGATCAGGCTCTTTAATAGCTAGTGCTGCTTCTACCCTTTCTCTGGGAGTCATTGTCTCATTTTCATGCATCTTTAAGGGCATAATATCATCTGTTATAATATTTATTTGTTAGAATTATATTAGAATTTTAAAATATAGAGTTAATGAATCAATAAGATATTTTTAATTATATAATTAATATAATTACCTAAATGTTAAGGATATTACAGATCTTTTAGATTTTATTGTGGAATCGCGTTTCGAAGGAATTCAATGCCTAGAACTCCCCCATGTAGATCCTGCCTTAATCAAAAAGAAAGTTGGTGATAAATTATGTTTATCTGGAAATATCGATACAAGATATATTCTCGTAAAGGCAACAAAAGCAGAAGTACAAAATGCCGTACTAGATGTAATTAAAGCAATGGGAAAAGGGGGCGGTTATATGTTATCTCCTTCTAACTTTCATCCACTAATCTCTGCTGATCGCTTAAAGTGGATGCTTGATGCTGTCAACAGGTTTGGAGTCTACCCTTTAAAGAATAATACAATTTAATTTTGGAATTGGAAAATCATACAAATGTATAACTTCTTTTGGGATTTCTAATGAAGAGTTAGTAAAAAATAAAGAAAAAAAAATTTAAAATTTATATAATTTTATCTGTTTAGTTTTATTTTCGTTTACGCATCATAACATATATCGCGCTAAAGATACTGATTGCAGAAATGAAAAGGATAAGAAATACATCATATCCGGGTATTGGAGGTGGTGCTGATGCCGTTGTCCTTTCTCCTCCTATCCATGCATAATAAGGAAGTCCGCCATAACCTATTCTCTCTGGCATTAACGCTGTGAAATTCCACCCAATATTATATCCGAATCCAATCTGATATTGGGATATATAAAGCCATGGAACATGGTAATTCTGAAGATCATAAGCTAATTGGTCATATAATGGTTGTTTATTGGCTGTAAAGAAGATATCTGTAAACAATTGATCAAGAGTATCATTCGCCAAAAAGGCAAAATTATATCCCTGATAAGGAATAAGTCTATTTTTAGAAGTATAGAATGCATTCATAAAACCCCATGGATCGGTTTGACTATTAGGCCATACAAATG
>Ga0114923_10001795_pt1 | contig 14708 bp, 17 predicted proteins | sample SumtaG_FD_89578 | JGI IMG/M metagenome (GOLD analysis project Ga0114923, IMG submission 89578) | Deep subsurface microbial communities from Indian Ocean to uncover new lineages of life (NeLLi) - Sumatra_00157 metaG | ecosystem: Environmental > Aquatic > Marine > Oceanic > Sediment | place: near...
ACACCCTCATAAGCTTTTCTTTATCTGGTTAAAGCTTAATAACATGCCGATTGTATCAAACCCCACATCTCGTAAAGTCCCTTCCCGACCAGACACAAAAGTCTGATGCCATTCATCTGAGAGAGCATACAAAAGGCAGATGATGAAAATATATACCACCGTTGATTTCTTTACCTCAATCCCTTGATTAGTCCAAGCCCTGAACATCAACCAAAACAGAATCGCATACTCAATCACATGGGCTGTTTTCTTGATAACAAAATCAACCCAACTGAACTCCACCACTCTGTTAATCGTCAAACTGGAAAACCCAAAAATCACCCCTGCCCAAATCAATGCCGGCAACCACAGCTTAAATCTCTCCATCTTCTTCATGTTTCCCATTATATCCCCGCTGTTTATAGAAGACCACTCCTGTACCACCTATTAACCCTAATCCCAAAACACCCAGGATAATGGGAATTAAATATGGACTTTTCTCTTTTCCACTCTCACTAGCTTCTTCTCCTTCAATTGACCCTAAAATCTCACCCCCCTCAGTTGACAACAGCATCTCTTCAGAATCATGGCTGTCAAATAGACTTGTAGTTACAGGTTTCTTAGTACTAGTCTTCGGACTTACCTTCGGACTGGCCACCACCACCGGCGTCGGGCTTGGCGATGGTGACGGATCTGGTTCTGATGCTGGCTCCGGCTCCGGACTCGGGGTAGGTGAAGGAGAAGGTGACGGAATCGGACTAGGACAAGGTGCTTCAGGAGCTGTATTTGACATCCCTTTAGTTACACTAGCAAATCTCGTCACATTATCAGATCCATCTGGTAATCTACCTGCCGTTTGTCCAGACAAAGGCGCGCAAACACCTCCCTTATCTCCATATTTCATCTGATTAACTAAAGTAGTACCATCTTCTTGATAAAGTTTAATGATATCTCCATCTCGATTCAATCGCTTACCAACCTCAACTATAAAAAATTCTGAGCTACTTGGCCCGATTAAACTTCCAGCTGTAATCGTTTTCACTGTAGAAGTAGTATCTTTTAAAATCCAGCCAGATATATCAACATCTTCAGTTGAATAGAACTCTATCCAGTCTCCAGAGGTTTCCCAGGAGTCAAACTCATTAATTTTTACTTCCGCCCAGGCATTAGAAGAAAAAATCGCTAAAAAAACAACGCCTAAAATGACGCTGATAAATATTTTGATCCGGGCAGGCATTTTACTAATAGTTTATATGTAAATATAAAGTGTCAAGATTGCTGTTATCGTGATCAACGCGAACATAGCGAAGCGTACAACCTCCAATATAACTCCCTTGATATAAAGTGCCACTTTTTACAGCTTTGACCACGCTTGAAGATTCACCATTAACATCTAGGCCATTATGAAAATCGTACCAAATCCATGGAATATTCTGAGTTGCCCAACTCACTCCATAACCTTGAGAAAATCTTACACGAGGGTTAATAGGCCAAGCCCAATCCCCAGACGGGTTAAATGGATCACCTGCATTACATTCACTGTATCCGCCTGGTCCCGAACAATTGATATGATCGATGTTACCTAAATAACCAAACGGGTTTTTTACTGCCCCATTCTCTGCCACCATAAAATGTATATGAGTGCCACTAGAATTACATGAAGACCCTTGAATAATAGTAGCAATTTTATCTCCCTCATTTACATGCCCCACCTCTGTTTCTTTTCCCTTACCTGCAATAATAGCTTGAATTGCATAATATTCAGCTCTTGCCCCTGCTAGTAATTGTTGAAATTTTTGTTCATCATTTTTTGTTTGAATTAATAAATCTGATTTCACCGCCTTTTGTCCCCCCAAAGCCACCCTCTGAGCTGATAACTGGGTTTTAAGCCCTTCTAATTCTTCTTGCTTTCTCTGTTTTAGGTCTTTTTGTTCTTGATGAACATCTCTTGAAGTCTGCAGTTCCAATAGAATCTTTCGATCATTCAATTGAATTGTTTGCAGATATTTGTTTCTTTCAAAAAAGTCTGTCAACCCCTTCGAAGAAAACAGCATCATGATCGGTTTAAACAAGCTCCGCTTATACGCCGCCCCCACCCTGGAAATTAAAAGCTCGGATACATCAGTTAAACTCACATCCAAGCGGCCGATCTTTACCGACAAGGTAACAATCTCTTTTTCTACTGATTTAATATCTTCTTCAGTTTGGCCAATCTCAGCTCTTTTTAGGGAGATTTTGTTGTCTAGATAACTGATCGTATTAGCTAAAGTTTTTTGTTGTCCCTGGCTTTCTTTAATTTTATTTTCATAACAAACTACTTTTTCGTTACTTCCGTCAGCCAATCCTGCACACTCATCTGCCAAAGCCGCCCCAGGCACCAAAAACAAACTTAAAACCAATAAAAAAGCTAATATTTTCTTCCCCATGCTAGTCTTTTAGAAAACGGCGAGTAGCTATCAAACCGCCAATAGCTCCAATCACCGTTCCTAAAATCAACTCCCCGCCCAAGACTGCCATCATAAACCAGAAGGGGACCGGCAGCAAGGGAATATCCTGCAGCCAGTTAGCCAAGAAAGGAGTTGAGTATAGGAGGAGGAGATAACTAAAGCTCCAGGCTAAAAAGCTGCCCACCAATCCATAAGCTATGCCTGCTATCACAAACGGTTTTCTGATAAACCAAGCAGTCGCTCCTAAAAGTTTCTGAATCTCAATCTCATCTCTCCGGCTGGCAATCTGCATGCCGATAATCACCAGAATCACCAAAACCGATTCTAGGGTCAAATATGAGATTACCACTGCCCCTAATGTCTTTACACTATTAATCCAGTTAGACAGACTCTTAACAATGTCTTCGTAATAAACCACCTCATCTACTTCCTCTTGGACCTGTAAAATATTTTTTAGATCCACTAGATCATCAAGTTCCACCGACGAAATCTCAATCGAAGCCGGCAAAATATTGTAATCTACCAATTCCAACAGCAGGGGATTATCTTTATTCTTCTCCTTATAAATCGCCTCAGCTTCTCTAGTTGACACATATCTGAATTGATTCAACTTGCCGGTTTTCTCCAACTGAGCCCTGATATTAGCAATCTGGATATCACTTAAGTCCTCACCCGGTTCGAAAAAAGCAATTACTTGCGGCGCCGATTCAAAATATTTCAAAACCTGAATTGAACCAAAAGACAACAAGGTAAACACCGAAATCACCAACAAAGTCAAAGTAGTGATCATTACTGCTGCCAAGCCCTGAAACGGGCTGCGTCTTAATTGGGTCCAGGTTTTTCGCAGAATATTCATTTTTTATCTTCTTTTTTCTTTTTTAATTGATATTTGCCTTTTTTGTGATCACTGATTATTTTACCTTTTTTTAACAAGACTACTCTTTCTTTAAACCGATTAACTATCTGGACATTATGCGTGGCTACCAATACTGTCGTCCCCGCCAGATTAATTTCTTTGAACAACTTCAATATGCCAAAGCCTGATTCAGGGTCAAGATTGCCGGTTGGTTCATCAGCAATCAACACCTTTGGCTTGCCCACAATCGCCCTGGCAATACCCACCCGCTGCAGCTCTCCGCCAGACAGCTGGACCGGGAAAAAATTCCCCTTTTTCTCTAATCCCACATTCTTTAAGGTCTCTCCGACTCGTTGTTCAATTTTCTCTTCTTCCATACCAGCAATTTCCAAACTCAAACTAATATTCTCATAAACAGTCCGGTCATACAAAAGTTTGAAGTCCTGGAAACACATCGATACTTGTCGTCTCAAAAGAGGCACCTCCTCTTTTTCCATCTCTTTTAAATTTTTACCCTTAACTAAAACTGTTCCTTTAGTCGGTAAGATTTCTCTTCTTAACAACCTCATGATGGTAGTTTTCCCAGCCCCAGACGGGCCAATGAAAAACACAAACTCCCTCTCATTCACTTGAAAAGATACCTGATCCAAAGCCAGGGTACCATCAGGGAATTGTTTAGATACCTTTTGAAAAATTATCATTATAAGACTTCTAGCCGGCCAACGTCCATTAACCAACCAGCTTTTTGTGCTTCAAAAGTTTCTCCCCAGACTTTAACTTCTTTACCCACAAACTGATCCAGATCAATAATCGATGAGGTTATATAAACATTTTGTGATGCTCCACCCTCTCTGATCAAATGGTGAGAACCCTCCCCATCAATCCCTCCTGAGGTAATCTCGCCTTCAGCAATATCCCTAAAAGCTTCTTCATCCATCACCCCAAAAGTGTCTCCCTTAGCAATCCCACCCTCGGTTGAACTTTTCAGTCGTTTTGGTACTCCTGGCTGAGTCATTCTGAACAAACCATAACCAGAACCAATTCCCAAAACAACCAACACCAATATAAACTTGATCATTTTTTTCTTAGCCTGGTTTTTAGTCTTGTCAATCGGCATCGCTGTTCCTGGCCCGCCCCCGCGGCCAAGTTTTTCAGCTCTTTCAGGCTTTTCAGCTTTTTCAACTGCTTCACCCTCAGTCTTAAGGTTTAAAGGTTTAATTTCATCAATCATATTTCCTCTTTCTGATTAGTATCAATTAATAATGTTAATAATAACAGTTAATCATAACAAGAGATCTTGTCTTAGCCAAGTTTTAACTCAGCTTCAATAAAACCGTCTATCTTGCCGTCCAGCACTGCTTCCGGATCCTTCTCTGTCCAGTCGGTCCGCAAATCCTTGACTTGCTTGTAGGGGTGAAGCACATAAGATCTGATCTGGTTTCCCCAGGAAGCAGTCTTATATTCTCCTTTGATTTTCTTCAGTTTCTCTTGTTTTTTCTCCTCCTCCATCTCCCACAATTTTGCCATCAGAATCTTCATGGCTGTTCTTCGATTCCGCTCCTGGTATCGCTGAGTCTGGGATTCAACTGTAATGCCTGTTGGTTTATGCTTCAGCCTGACAGCCGTCGACACCTTATTAACATTTTGACCACCTGCTCCAGAAGCTCGGAAAAACTCAATCTCTAGATCATCATCTTTAATTTCTACCTCACCAGCTTCCTCTTCAATTGCCGGCAAAACTTCTACCAAAGCAAATGAAGTCTGTCGCAGATTATCTGCGTTAAAAGGGGATTGGCGTACTAGCCTATGGGTGCCTTTTTCCCTTCTTAAATAACCATAAGCATAGCCACCGTCAATCGTCATAGTTGCGCTTTTAATACCTGCTTCTTCTCCAAAACTTTCATTGACTGTCTCCACCTTCCAGCCTCGATCTTCACAAAATCTTAAGTACATTCTTTTCAGCATCGCCGCCCAATCCATTGCTTCAGTTCCTCCCTGGCCGGCATGGATTGACAGGATCGCCCCAGCTTTATCATAACGGCCGGATAAGTATTTGGTTAACTCCAACTTAGCCAATTCTTTATCCAGTTTTTTTATCTCCTTCACCCCACCCGCCTTTTTAAGCCCTTGAATTTTCTTAGCCATTGCCTCAACCGTCTCTATTTCCCTCATCAGCCCCGACAATCTCTGCATCACTTTTTGTGCCTTTTCCTGATCCCGCCAAAAATCTGCCGCCGTAGTTTGTTTTTCTAATTTTTTTATCTCTTTTTTTTTGGCTTCCAAGTCAATCACCTTCGCCAACTCATCAAGGCGCTTTTCTAACTGAGTCACTTGTTCCTTAACAGATTTCATAAGCTAAAAATCCTACTTCAGTTCATCCACTGAAAAAGACACCTGTTGCTTCTTTTTTATTTCCCCCTTAAGCATCTTCTGAGCAATCACATTCATTACTTTTTCTTGGATTACCCGATCAACCTGTCTACCTCCCCATTTTTTTGAAAAGCCAAGCTCTGTCAGTTTTTTAACCATATCCTGATCAAAAATCAGTTTAATCTCTTGTTTTTCCAGCTCTTTAACCAATTTATTCAGCTTGAGTTTAACTATCGCCTCAATTTCCTTTTCACCCAATGGTTTAAAGATAATCAGGCCGGTAAATCGGTTTAAAAACTCCGGTGGAAAGTGTTCCTCCAATGCTTTTAAACCTGTCTCGGTCAGTTGTTTATCAGTTCTACCCTCGGCAATAGCTTTCAATAGTTCTTTAGTGCCCGCATTGCTGGTAGCAATGATGATCGTGTTGGCAAAATCAACCGTCCGGCCGCTGCTGTCAGTCAGCCTGGCATCATCCAAAACCTGCAAAAACAGGTTTAAAATCTTCGGATGAGATTTTTCAACTTCATCCAACAGCACCAAAGCATATGGCTGATGCCTGACCGCTTCGGTCAGCTGACCGCCTTCATCTGCGCCTCGGCCCGGCGGTGCACCGATCAAACGGTTTAAACTATCCAAATTCTGGTACTCACTCATATCTAACCTAATCATCACCTTCTCGCTGCCAAAAAACTCTTGTGCCAAGGCTTTAGCGGTTTCGGTTTTTCCCACCCCCGTTGGTCCGGCAAACATAAAACTGGCAATTGGTTTGTCAGGATCCTTTAACTTAGTCCTAGCTCGCCTGATGGCATCAGCCATTGCCCCCACTGCTTGATCTTGATCAATCACTCTCTTGTGGATTTTTTTCTCCAAATTCAAAAGTGTCTTAGCTTCCTCTTTGGTTAACCGGGTTAAAGGTATCTTGGTTTTTTTAGTCACCAGCCGTTCCACTTCAATAGAGGTTACCAGCTTGCCATCCTTACTTTTGACCACTGCCACTACCTCGTCTAAAAGATTAACCCCTTTGTCTGGAAAGACTCTGTCATGAATAAACTGTCCGGCTAATTCAATAATCTTTTTCAAAGCCAGGCTGGTAATAGTTACCTCTTCTTCTCGCCCTAGCTCCCAGGCTACATACTGCAGAGTCTCTAAAGTCTCTGTTAAGCTCGGTTCTTTTAATTCCACCACCTCAAACAAACGGGCAAAAGCCTCATTCGGCTCAATATATTTCTTGAAATTCTCTGTCGTAGTGGCGCCAATAAACTGGAAAGCTCCTTCTGATAAAGGTGGTTCTAGGGCAATAAACACATCACTGGTTTCCGGTAAGTCTTGGTTTAAAAAGGCTAAGTTATGGACTTCGTCTACAAATAGAATAATATTCTCAGCTGCCTTTATCTCTTCAATGATTTTGGTAATTCGGTGATTTAATTCCGCGCTGTTAGCTCCGGCCGCCAACTTACTGGTATTCAAGGTCACCAACCTTTTGAAGCGCAAGCTTTTAGCCTTCACCCCCCTCACTATCTCTTGAGCCATACCTTTAACCAGCGTGGTTTTGCCGCTGCCTGCCTCACCCACCACCAAAACATTATTCTGCCGCTGTCGGGATAAAATCTTTATCATCTGATCTGAAGCCTCTTTTTTACCGATGATCTCCGACAGTTGAGCCTTTTGAGCCTTTTGAGTCCAATCAGTACTGTACTTGTCCAAACTCGGCGTTGGTACCCCGGTCCAGGCCCGATCAACTCCGCCGATTGGTCGAATCACATACTCCTTGTCCCAAAGAAATGGAGTCTTTGCCCATAGCCGTTCTTTATTCAACCACTTCAGAGTTGCCAACGCCTCCTCATACCGCCAATCGTCTGTCTTCAATAAAGCTAGGAGGAAATGTTGCCCATCAACCTGTTTAGCTCCGAGTTTCAAGGCCTCCTCTAAAGCCAGTCTTTGCCAATCGCGATAAATCAACAATGTTTGCAGAGTTTCAATCGCTTGAGGAGCAATCTCCAGTCGATTCAACAATTTCAACACCGATTTATCCTGAACCAATGTTTTTTTCACTCGCTGGCTGTCAAAATTGGCTTTTTTGACCAAAGATTGTAATTCCTTAGTCATATAGTTTTTCACTTGAGAGGGTTTTAGCTCTAAACCGGGTGAAAGATTGCCAGGGCTGTTTAGTTGTTTATAAATATCTATCAACCAAATCAGAGCTAATAAAACCCAACCTATCTCTTTCAACCCTATTATCGTCACCAGCGGCAGCATCAACCAAACCATCACCCAGAAAACCATGCTTAAACTTACCAACGCTATAATTATCATCCCCACCACCACCCTTATAGTTCTGAAAATCAGACTCAAGCTTCGCCCTAACCAACTGGTGTCATGGAACAAAGGCACCAAGAACATCCGGGCCATTAACCTAACCGCCAGCTTATTATCAAGAAAAATCAAAAGATTCCCAAAGAATCTTTTAAACCACAACAAACTATTCCTATACCACCAAACCGGAAAATGGAGTAGCTTTTTAGTTAGCAAATTCATATTTTTATTCAATTATTTGTTCTTCCAGCAAAATTATATCCCCTTCAGTCTCTTCTTCGCTTGTTTGCTTTTCTTCAGTTTCCTTCACCATCACGCTTTCGTCAAACTCAAAACTATTCAAGATCAGCTGATGAGCTTCATCCCAAAAAGCGCCATTATCAGTCGGACTCTCCAGCTTATACAACACTCCGTCCTCAACCGTTACCGTTAACAACTTCTTGGGTGCTCCGTACATCAACTGAAAAGCAGGCATATCTACCCAATAAGCCTCTTTTAAAGACAGGGCTACATTCTTGACTTCAAAGTCCTCTTTCCATTCATCTAGATTTTTAAACCAAGCATCAGCGATCTTAAGAGTCAATTTCTGACCATCCACAGACGTTAGTTCTAGTGATGAATAGACTGTTTTATCATCAATCTCTACTTCTTCTAATTTAAGGCTGTCAGGATATTCAAAAGAAAAACCTGCCCAGTTTTCATGAACCACATTTTTAGTTTGTGGAATATCAGTTTGTTTGATGCTGATTTCTCTCTCTACAAAACCCGAGGACCTTCTTGGCCACAACATCCAGCCAGCCCAACCTCCGATTATCAAAACCAGTGCTATAAGGATTAATACCTTAATACCTTTTGACATAAATCTACCTCAAGTATATCATGAGACTAGCATGAGATTAAAATCAGTCTTTGTTATCATTTTAAGCTTAATCCTTCTGGTTTCCAATCCCTCTTCAGTTTTAGCCAAGAAAAAACTTCAGCGCCGCCAAAAATCACCCCTTCCCCCGAAAACCGCCTGGGTTAAACTTAAGCTAAGAAGCGACCGTCATGCCTTACTCTTAATGCTCGGCGGCATGCACTATACCGAAAGCCTTAGTTATGTCCTCACCTACAATGCCGGTCCAATTCCTCAAGGAATAGAAAGCTATCACACTCCCACAGACGGCAACACCCAAAAAGAACTGGTTTTCGGCACCTGCTCCAACGGCGACTGCCTTTATCACGGCGATATCACCGACATGATCCTTGAAATTACCATCAAACTCAAAGACGGCCAAACCATTATCCAGAAATATCAGATTAATCCTTAATAGTTCTAGTACTCAGATAAGCTCCGCTCAACACCAGCAAAGCCGCTCCAACAAAGCCTAAAGTTATCTTTTCTCCCAGAAAAACATTTGCCCAGAAAAAAGCCGTCACTGGCTGCACATAAAGTATCATCGATCCAATCACCGGAGAGCCGTATTTAATACAATGCTGGTACAAAAGATAAAACAAAACCGTTCCTATTACTGCTAAATGAAAGACAGAATAAACCCCCATTAATGACAAGCCCTGCCACCAACCAGGATGAGTCACCAACTCAATCCCTGCCAACCCCAGATGAACCACCGCTGTTACCATGATAAATACCGCCGTCAGCAATAAGGGTGAATGGTCTTTTTGCAGTTTTTTAGACAAAACCGGATAAAAAGAAAAAATAATCGCTCCTAGTAAAATGAGTAAATTCCCTCCCAAGTGACTCTCAACCAAAGACGCTTTATTAAAGACCGACCACAAAACTAGAATCGTTGCTCCAGTCAAACCCAATAAAATACCCACAGCCTTTTGCCAATTAATTATTTCCCCGAGAATAAAATATGAAATCACTGCTACCGTGATTGGAACCAAGCTATAAATAGTTTGGGAAATTACTGCTCCTGTTAATCTAATTCCATAGACAAACAGTAGGATATTCACAGTTGAAAAAAGAGAAACGCCAACTATCTTTAATAATTCCTTTTTCTTTAAACTCAATAAATCTCTCTTAACTAAAGGAAAAACCATTGCTGCTGCCAATAAAAAACGCCAAGCCGCGAAGCTCAACGGCGGAATTTCTCTTAAGCCAATTTTAGAAAACGTGCCACTGCTTCCTCCTAAAATCGCCGCCCCTAATATAGCTAACAATGTTTTAGTCTGATTTGACATCTTTACCTTTTTTCAGAAACTCCTTATGAAAGATTACCATATCCAAGAGTAAATTCATCTTGTATTTTTTTATCAATTGGCGAATCATTTTCTCTAAATCTTGCCGATAACTTTTTGTTTGGGAAGAATAAAACTTTTTTAAGATCTCTTTAGGCATTTGTTTCATTTCTTTCATTAATCGATTTCTGATGTATCTTGATAGGTTTAAATGCTCAATATAAATATCTTTAGTGCCTACTTGGTTAAGTTTCTGAAAAACTTTCTCTAACTCCTTTTTCTCTGCCACAAAGTGAGGCAGCAAAGGTCCCACAAAAGCATAGGTTTTAATTCCTGCCTGATTTAATTTTTTCAAGGCTTTGTATCTGTCTGACACCTTAGGCGCATATTTTTCAAAATACCGGGAAATACGGTCATCAGTCGAAGTCACCGTCAAACCCACCACTGTCTTCAGTTTTTTTAATACCTCGATATCTCTAGTCACCAAGGGCGATTTAGTTAAAATTGACACTATTCCTTCAAATCTAAAATCCGCTAATGCCTCTAAACACCCCCTGGTTAATTTGTACTTTGCCTCCAATCCCTGATAAGGATCAGTCACCGAACTTAAAAAGATTTCTTTACCCTTGCCTTTGTTTTTTAGCTTTCTTGGCAGTTCATTTTTAAGCAGTTCAACCGCATTGATTTTCGGATAAACATAACTGCCCCAATCTTGGATTTTTTTACCCACAAACCGCCCCATAAAACTGGCATAGCAATAAATACAGCCAAACCGGCAACCTATATACGGGTTAATCGTGTAATCAATTCCCGGAATCTTGCATGGAGTTAATATGGTCTTAGATTCAATCTCTTTTATCTCCATCTTATCTAGCCATCGCTCATCACTTCTTTTTTAGAATTTCTAATGATTTTCTAGTATATTTTCCTAAATTTTGCTTTAAGGCCTCTTTGAGCGAAAACCATTTAGCCCCAGTAATTTCTTTACCATCAATCTGAATTTTTTGTCCTTTTTCAATCATACATTCACATTCCAAGAAGATAAAATGTTTTTTCTTAAAAAAGTTTTTATCAAAAATTACCTCAAAAGTAGCAAATACTCTATTAAGCTCAATAGTTATCCCTAGCTCTTCTTTAACCTCTCGCTTCAAGGCCTTTTCTATAGTTTCGCCTATTTCAATACGACCGCCAGCCACTGTCCAAATCCGCCCTTTATCCCATTTAGGTGATTTGACTAATAGAACTTCTCCCTTTTTGTTGAAAATAAACGCCCCTACAGTCGGCTCTGGATAGCTTGCCATAAGCCGAGTATAACAGAATAAAAACCCCCTTTATATGATAAAATCAGAGGTTATGGCAACCTATCAGCCTTCAAAAACCATTCTCAAGCGTTATGCCCACGTCTTGGTTAACTTTGCCCTTAATTCAGGCAAGGGTGTTAAGCCTGGCGAAGTGGTAATTTGCTTTGTCCCTGACGTAGCCAAGCCTTTAGCCCTAGAATTGCAAAACACTCTCCTTAAAGCCAAAGCCCATCCTTTGATTCGTTTACTGCCTACCGAGTTTCAAAAAGACTTTTTTACCTTAGCCAACCAAGGCCAGCTTACCTTTTTTCCTAAAAAATATCTAAAGGCCCAAGTTGAGCTGACTGACCACCGCATTGCCATTATTGCCGACCCCAACCCCCAAGAACTCAAAGATGTTAATCCTAAAAAAATCTTTACTGCTCGCGATGCTAAAAAACCTTATCAAGACTGGCTAGTTGACAAAGAAATCAAGGGCAAATTCACCTGGACTACTGCTCTCTGGGGTGTGCCTGCCAAAGCCAAACTGGTCGGGCTGACTGACCGTCAATATTGGCAGCAGATCATCAAAGCCTGTTTTTTAGATAAGCCAGATCCGATTACTCACTGGCAAAAAGTTACTCAGCTCCAAAAGACAATTCTTCGGAAAATTAATGCCTTAAAAATTAAAACGATCCATATTACTGCTAAAGATGCTGATTTAAAGATTGCCATTGGCCCTGATCGATTCTGGCAAGGCGGCAACGGCCGCAACATTCCCAGCTTTGAAGTCTTTACTTCCCCTGACTGGCGGGGGACAGAAGGCTGGATTCGTTTTAACCAACCCCTTTACCGCTACGGCCACATCATCAAAGGTATCTCTCTTAAGTTTAGCCATGGTCGGGTTTCTAAAGCTCAAGCCAAAATCGGCCACCAACTGCTTCAGCAAATGCTCAAAAGCCCTAATGCCAATAAACTCGGCGAGTTTTCCTTAACCGACAAGCGCCTGTCCCGTATCACCCATATCATGGCCGAAACTCTTTACGATGAAAACATTGGCGGTCCTTATGGCAACTGCCACATTGCCATCGGCAAGTCTTATAAAGACTGTTATCGCGGCCAGGCTCAGCAGCTCACTAAAAAAGACTGGCAAGCTAAAGGTTTTAATGACTCAGCTGAACACACCGACATGATGACCACCACCAATCGCCTTGTCACTGCCACTCTTACCAATGGCCGAAAAAAAGTCATCTATAAAAACGGCCAGTTTACCCTTTAACCATGATTATTACCAATAAAAAACAACTCAAGGCCTATCAACAAGCCGCCAAGATCTCCACTCAAATTCTAGCCAGCCTTCGACAGGCTCTCAAGCCTGGCATTTATCCGATTAAAATTGACAAACTGGCTGAAAAGCTTTGTCAGCAGCACCAAGTCAAGCCAGCCTTTAAAGGAGTCAAACACAAAGACAAGATTTATCAATACTCCACCTGCATTTCCATTAATGACACCGTCGTTCATGGCGTTCCCAGCTCAACCAGAAAAATTCAACCCCGTGACATCGTTAAAATAGACTTTGGCATTGTTTATCAAGGTCTATACACCGATCACTGTTTTACTGTCGCCATTAACAAACTCACCCCTCAAAGCAGAAAACTGATTACCACTGCCAAAAAAGCCGTCCAATCAGCCATCCCCAAAGCCATCACCGCTAACACCACCGGCGATCTGGGTCACACCATCCAGACCATTGCCCAAAAAGCAGGCTTTGATGTTTTGAAAAAATACACCGGTCATGGCATCGGCAAAAGCCTTCATCAGCCACCGACTATTCCTGCCCATGGTCAACCTCGCCTCGGCGAAGAGCTGAAAAAAGGCATGGTTATCTGCCTCGAGGCTCAACTAGTTACCGGCAGTGACAAAGTCTACATCGATAAAGACGGCTGGACCGTCAAGATGGCTGACAAGGGAAATACTGCCATGTTTGAATACATACTCGTTGTTCAAGATAAAAAGCCACTCATTCTCACTCCCACCCTTAACTGGCCGATTGTTGTATAATTTTATAATCATGAGAATCAAGACTAGTTACCAACCCACCAAAGATCTAGAGATCAAAGACGGAATCTACAAAACCAACATCAACGGTTTGTTTTATTTAGCCTACAACTTTTTCCCTGACGACCGAGGTTTTTTTGCTGAAGTCGGTCATACCTATAAAATCGAAGAAATTATTAACATCCCTTTTAAAATCGCCCAAGTCAATCACTCTCGTTCCTTAGATAATGTGGTTCGCGGCATGCACGCTGAAGGTTGGAACAAACTGGTCACCGTTACTTCTGGAGTTTCTTTCAGCGCCATTGCTGACGTCCGACCCGATTCAAAAACTTTTAGCCAAGTCGAAACTTTTCTTTTAGGGGTAGGTGAAGATGTTCTCAAAGGTTCGCTTTTCATCGAAGAGGGGATTGCCAACTCGGTTTGTGTTATTAAAAGCCCAGTTGATTATATGTACTGCGTTGACAAACTCTATAAAGACCGTGACCCAGCCGGCGATCAAGCCATCTCTGTTTTTGATTCAGACCTCAACATCAACTGGCCCATTCCCAAAAACAAAATGATTCTCTCCGACCGCGACAAAAAAGCCGTCACCCTTCGCCAAAAATTCCCCGAGAAGTTTAAATAATCAACCCTATAATTTTGCTCCCCGCAGTGGAAGGAATTAGGACTTATTTTGTCTCTTTTCAAAAAACTCTTTTGGTCGATTAAATTGCCAGGGATCACGTGTGTTGCACTTATGGATAGTAATATTCTTCCAAACGCCACCAGTAACATAAGGTTCTCTCTCAAGCCACTCATTCAATTCTTTTTCGGAAGGAAAATCCACCATGAAGACAGAACCCTTCATATTGTTATCATCGTCTAAAAGCACCGCACCATACCAGACATTTCCAGATTTCACCAACTCATCACCGAGTGAGATATGGTCTTCACGCACTGCTAATCGCCTCTTCTTAGCGTTCTTATCTGTTCCATCTAATCCGATAATTAAAAACTGCATACAACACATGTTACCAAACATTTATGCCCAATAAAACCCTAGCCCCCCTCACCTAACACGAACTTTAAAAAAACTCCTAAAACCAACGAGGAACTTTCTTTAAATAGTTTAAATAACCCTTTCCAAATTTTATCCTTAACTCTGGTTCCTCCAATTTGATTACATATAAATGCATAACAATCGCTATCAGCGCTAAATAAACCAAAAGCAATATCCTCCCA
>Ga0114923_10001796_pt1 | contig 14705 bp, 10 predicted proteins | sample SumtaG_FD_89578 | JGI IMG/M metagenome (GOLD analysis project Ga0114923, IMG submission 89578) | Deep subsurface microbial communities from Indian Ocean to uncover new lineages of life (NeLLi) - Sumatra_00157 metaG | ecosystem: Environmental > Aquatic > Marine > Oceanic > Sediment | place: near...
CGGTTGAATATGCCCTTGTTGCAGACAGGTCGTCAGTGGTGTAAGCTTGATAAACCGGACTGTGGTAATTGTCCTTTGAGTAAATTCTGCTCGAAATTGTGTGTAATAGCGCCGAAAACCGGCCGGAGCAAGAAGGGCGATGCAGAAGTTGAGGTTATCGAACAGGTTCGGGATGCACTTATTTTAAATACTATTGCGGGAGACGATTGTCTGGAACACAAACAGGCGCTGCTGAAGTTCTATATCCGTTTAAGGCCTGGAAATCCGCCCAATGAGAAGAAGGCGGAAACGTTTTTTGCTGAGAAGTTTTTTGATGTCAACCGTTATCGTCTTGGTAAAGTCGGCAGGTTCAGATTGAATCGCAAGTTTGAGCAGTCGGTGGATGAAAACGAGATGACGCTCAGACCTGAAGATTTTCTCAATACGATGAGATATATAGTGGCCTTGCGCAATAACGAGGGTGTTCTTGACGACATTGACCATCTCGGTAACAGACGCCTTAGAACGATCGATGAGTTGGCAGCAGACGAAATCAGAAAAGGGCTGCTTAAGCTTCGCAAGACCGTTCAGGAACGAATGAGTCTCAGAAGAGAAGCTGAAGAGCCGGTTAAAGTGGCTGACCTGTTGAACTCCAAGAGTGTTTCCAGCAGTATCAACTACTTTTTCGGTCGTGGCGAGCTAAGCCAGATTGTTGACCAGACGAACGCTTTGAGTCAGTTGACGCATGAGAGGCGCCTGTCGGCGCTTGGGCCGGGCGGTTTGAATCGAAGGCGTGCCGGCTTTGAAGTCCGCGATGTTCATATAAGCCATTACGGCAGAATCTGTCCAATTGAAACGCCTGAAGGCACCAATATTGGTTTGATTGCCTCATTGGCTATATTCTCGGCGGTTGATGAATACGGATTTTTGCTGACTCCTTACCGCAAGGTCAAAGACGGTAGGGTCACCGATGAGGTTAGTTATTTGCGTGCCGATGAGGAGATGAAGGCTATCCTCGCTCCTCCGAGTACAGTTGACTACAAGACGGGGAAAGTTAAAGTAGGGACGGTATTGGCCAGAAAAAGCGGCGAGTTAGCGGCCGTTTCGAATAAAGATATTGACTATGTCGACATTTCGCCGAAGCAGATTGTTGGACTTTCAGCTTCACTTATTCCATTCTTGGAACATGACGATGCGAACCGGGCTTTGATGGGCTCGAACATGCAGCGTCAGGCGGTTCCACTGCTGAAGACCGAAGTGCCACTGGTTGGTACGGGCATGGAGGAAGTAGTGGGGTGGAATTCGAGCATGGTGGTTCGGGCCGAAAACGCTGGCGTTGTTACCAAGGCGGATGCGACCAGGATAGTTATCAATCACACCGATGAGTATGAGCTTTCAAAGTTTGTCGGTCTGAATGAAAGGACCTGTCTTAATCAAAAAGCTATAGTCCAGCCTGGAGATAAGGTGAGCAAAAATCAGGTGATAGCGGATGGTGGCGGCACCTGCAACGGCGTCCTGGCGCTGGGCAAGAACGTGCTTGTCGGATTTGTCTCTTACGATGGTTTTAACTTTGAGGATGCAATTATTGTCAGCGAAAAGCTGGTCAAAAACGACAGTTTCACGAGCATTCACATTGATGAGTTTACCGCGGAAGTTCGTGAGACCCGTCTTGGCCGAGAAGAGTTTACCTGCGATATTCCTAATGTCAGCGAGAAGGCGCTTCGAAACCTTAGTGAGCATGGGGTAATCCGGGAAGGGACGCGGGTGTGCCCGGGCGATATTCTGGTAGGCAAGGTGGTGCCGAAGAGCAAGACCGAACTGACGCCTGAGGAGAAGCTTCTTCACGCGATATTTGGAAGGGCTGGCGAGGACGTCAAGAACGACTCTCTTGAACTGCCCAGCGGATATGAAGGCGTGGTGATAAAGACGGAGCGTTTCACCAGGCGTGGAGCCGGCGGCGAAGAACAAAAGAAGTCGCTCAAGGCACATATGAAACGATACGAAAGCGAGATGAAATCCAAGGAGTGTATGGTCTTCCAGCAGATGGTCGAGGCCATTCATGAGAAGTATGAGGTTAATATTGTCGACCCGTCCACGCGCCAGAAAGTTGGAGTAAGCCATGACGATGAAGTTATTTATGAGCAGATAGAGAGCTTCAACATCAAGTGGGTCAGGCCGGCATCTTCCCGGGACGACGTTCAGAAGATAGTTGATAAGTTCTGGACAAAAATCAAAGAGCTTCAGGATGAAAAGAAGCGCAGAGTAGAGACATTAAAGCACGGTGATGAGTTGGCCAGTGGTGTGCTTGAGATGGTGAAGATTTACATCGCGACCAAGCGAACTCTGTCAATAGGTGACAAGATGGCCGGTCGCCACGGCAACAAGGGTGTCATCGCCAAGATTATGCCGGAAGAGGACATGCCGTTCCTCGAAGACGGCAGGAGCCTTGACATATTGCTGAATCCTCTGGGTGTTCCGAGCCGAATGAATGTTGGCCAGATTCTCGAGACGCATCTTGGCTGGGTGGCAAAGGTACTGGGCTTCAGTGCTGTTACACCGGTGTTTGACGGCGCGACCGAAGACGATATCCGGGAACTTACGGCCCAGGCGAATGAGCTTATGGAAAAACGGAAGGCTGAACTGCAAGAGAAAAATGAGATACCGCCTGACGACGAACTTTTCGTTCATGTACCGTCGACCTTAAAGACCCAGCTTTACGACGGCCGAACGGGCGAACCTTTCGACCAGAAGGCTACGATAGGGCACATCTATATGATGAAGCTGCACCACCTTGTTGACGACAAGATTCACGCCAGGGCGACCGGACCTTACAGTCTTATCACTCAGCAGCCGCTTGGCGGCAAGGCCAGAACCGGAGGTCAGAGGTTCGGCGAAATGGAAGTGTGGGCGCTGGAAGGATACGGGGCCGCTTACACTTTGCAGGAGATGCTGACGGTCAAGAGCGACGACGTTGAGGGGCGCACAAAGATTTATGAATCTATGGTCAAGGGACAAAACAGTCTTGAGGCAGGCACCCCGCTTTCCTTCGATGTGTTGTGTAACGAGATAAGAGGATTAGGACTAAATATACAGCTTGAGAAAAAGCGTCTTGGCAGCACAGCTTTGTAAATGACGGTTATGTATAAAACCAATTTAACTTAAGGAGTTGGCCTTAAATGTTGGGAAATATTTACGATCGCATAAATGATTACGGTTCGGTAAAGATTTCGTTGGCAAGTCCCAACGATATTCGCAGTTGGTCCTTTGGTGAGGTTCGCAAGCCGGAGACTATCAATTACCGCACCTATCGGCCTGAAAAAGACGGGTTGTTTTGTGAGCGGATTTTTGGTCCTGAACGGGACTGGGAATGCTCATGCGGCAAGTATAAAGGCACCAAGTTTAAAGGTATAATTTGTGACCGTTGCGGCGTTAAAGTTACGCACAGTCGAGTTCGGCGCAAACGGATGGGTCATATAAACCTGGCGGCGCCGGTGGTGCATATCTGGTTTTTCAAGGCGATACCGAATCATCTTGGCACCTTGCTTGCGATGAAAGCTGTAGACCTTGAGAAGATAATTTACTTCCAGGACTACGTTGTTACCGACCCGGGACAAAGCCCGTTGAAGCAGGGCCAACTGCTTAGCGAAGGGGAATTTCGCGACGCAACGAACAAATACGGCAGCTCATTCAAGGCTTTTATGGGTGCTGAGGCGATAAAGGCGCTTCTGGTTGATTTAGACCTCGAATCTCTTGGCAGCGAATTGATGGCTGCGATAATCAAAACCAACAGCAAGCAGAAAATCAGAGATCTGACCAAGCGTCTTAAGACGGTAAACGCAGTTAGAAACAGCGTTAATAAACCCGAATGGCTGGTGCTCGAAGTTACGCCTGTTATCCCTCCGGACCTGCGTCCGTTGGTGCTTCTTGAAAGCGGCAACTTTGCGACCAGTGACTTGAATGACCTTTACAGGCGAATTATTAACCGTAACAATCGTTTGAAAAAGCTTATCGACCTGAACGCGCCGGAGGTGATTATCCGTAACGAGAAGAGGATGCTTCAGCAGGCCGTGGACTCGCTTCTGGACAACGGCCGGTGTCGCCGGTCGGTGCTTGGCAGCAATAATCGTCCGCTGAAGAGTCTGACGGATATGATTAAAGGCAAGCAGGGGCGTTTCCGGGAGAACCTGCTGGGCAAACGTGTGGACTATTCGGCCCGTTCGGTGATTGTAGTAGGGCCGAACCTGAAACTGCATCAGTGTGGGCTGCCGAAGAAAATAGCGCTGGAGTTGTATCAACCCTTTATTATCAGAAAGCTCAAACAACACGGGCTGACCGATACGATTAAAAGCGCCAAGAGAATGATAGCCAGGCGCGACGAGCAGGTTTGGGACATTCTCGAAGAGGTCATCCATCAGCATCCTGTTTTGCTGAACCGTGCTCCTACACTTCACAGGATGGGTGTTCAGGCATTTGAGCCGGTTCTTGTCGAAGGTAATGCTATCATGCTTCACCCGCTGGCCTGCAGGGGCTTTAACGCAGACTTTGATGGAGACCAGATGGCGGTCCATCTGCCTTTGAGTATAGAAGCGCAGGCAGAAGCCCACACGTTGATGATGCCTACAAGCAATATTTTCTCGCCATCCAATGGTTCACCCGTGGTCGGTCCCTCACAGGATATGGTTATGGGCAACTATTATCTGACCCATGAAAACATTGGTGAACAGGGCGAGGGAATGTTGTTCAGGGATGTTTTCGAGGCAATAATGGCTTATGAATTGGGCAAGGTCAGTTTGCATGCGAAGGTCAAAGTCAAGATAGACAAAAACAAAATGGTTATCACCGAAGACGAGCAGGCCCAGAAGATGGTCAGCGAGCAAAAGGCGGCGATAGAGTCCGGCAATGAAGCTGAAGGACCTGCACAAGACAAAGTAATTGAAACCACGGTAGGCAGGTGCGTGTTTAACGACATACTTGCTTCAAAGATGCCGTTCTACAATATGACGATGATCCAGAAGAGGCTCAGTGGAGTCATTAGCGATTGTTTTGAGATTGCAGGTAGTGCCGATACGGTTGATTTGCTTGACAGGATAAAAGATTTGGGCTTTAAATACGCCACACTTGCCGGCCTGAGCTTCGGTCTGACCGACATGAAAATACCGGTGAAGAAACAGGAAATTATCGACGAAACTGAAAAGAAGGTAGCCAAGATTTGGAGGAACTATGATGCGGGGGTATTGACCGAAGGCGAAAGATATAATCAGGTCATTGACGCGTGGACGCATGCCCGTGTAGCGGTAACCGGCGAGATGATGCGTGGCCTTAAAGAAGATACAAAAGAGGACGGCACCCCGTACCTTAACCCGATTTTCCTTATGAGCGACTCCGGTGCCCGTGGCAGTGTGGACCAAATTCAGCAGCTTGCCGGGATGCGAGCGTTGATGGCTAATCCGAGCGGTGAGATTATCGAGACCCCGATTAAGTCAAACTTCCGTGAGGGCCTTACCGTTCTTGAGTACTTTAGCTCAACTCACGGTGCCCGTAAAGGTCTGGCTGACACGGCCTTGAAGACAGCGAACTCCGGATACCTTACACGTAAACTCATTGATGTAGCTCAGAATGTGATTACTGCTGAGTACGAGTGCGGGACGTTACAGGGTATTACCAAGTCCATAGTCAGCAGGGGAGACCAGATTGACGTGCCGCTTTCCGAGCTTGTTGTCGGCAGGACCGCAAGGGACAACATACGCAATCCGATTACTGATGAAATGATTGTTCGCGAGAACGAAGTTATTACCCCTGAAGCTGCTACCAAGGCCGAAGCCCTGGGACTTGATGCTATCAGAGTTAGAAGCCCGTTGACCTGCGACAGCCTGTTAGGCGTTTGTGCAAAATGCTACGGCTGGGATCTGAGTACGGGTAAGATGGTTGAGGAAGGCTCTGCTGTCGGCATTGTTGCAGCCCAGTCAATCGGGGAGCCTGGTACGCAGCTTACACTGCGGACATTCCATACCGGCGGCGTGGCTTCGCGTGCTATTCTTGAGCGTGACCAGAAAGCCACACAGGATGGAAAGATTCAGTATCGTGACGTCAACGCGGTTGCTTTCGAGAGAGATAACGGCACTATTCGGGTAATGGCTCTTAAACGCAATGGCGAAATAGCCCTTCTTGACGCAAAGAACCGGGAACTTGACAGGTTCAAAGTGCCTTACGGTGCTACTATTGTGGTCAAAGACAGCCAGAATGTTAAAGCCGGTGACGAACTGTTCACCTGGGACCCCCACAGGACGCCGATTCTGGCGGAAGTCTCGGGTACAATTCGGTTTGTGGATATTGTCGAAAACGAAACAATCCGGGTCGAGGAGGACCGTAAGGGCCAGGTCGGAAAGGCTGTGGTAATCGAGCATAAGGGCGACACACATCCGCAGATTATTATAGAAGATAAAAACGGCAAAATACTTGATGTTCACTATCTACCGGCAGGGGCGAGAATAGAAGTGGACGAAGGCCAGCAGGTTCAGGCGGGCCAGCTAGTTGCCCACCAGCCGCGGGCGACCAGCGGAACGCAGGACATTACCGGAGGCTTGCCCAGGGTTACGGAGGTTTTTGAGGCCCGCAAGCCCAAGGATCCGGCTGCTATGGCGGAAATCAGCGGCCGTGTTGAGCTGAGAAGCGATAAACGCAAAGGTAAGATGACGGTTATCATTCGCAGTGAAAGTGGAATGGAAAAAGAACACCATGTCCCTCGGGACAGGCATTTGAATGTTCATACCGGAGATATAGCCGAAGCTGGCGACTCGCTGACAGACGGGCCTCTGGTTCCGCACGATATTCTGCGCATCAAGGGCGAAGAGGCACTTCAGCGGTATCTGATTGCCGAGATTCAAAACGTCTACCGTTCGCAGAATGTTAACATTAACGACAAGCACATTGAGATTATCTGCTCTCAGATGATGCGTAAGATTGAGATTGAGTCTGTCGGTGACAGCTCATTTCTTCCGGGCGAAGTAGTCGACAAGTTTTCTTTCCGCAAAGGGAACGAAGAGCTGGCCAACAGTATCAAGATAACCAAGGTCGGAGACGCGACCGATTTGCAGGAGGGCCAGGTCATAAGCAAAGACGGGCTGGCTGCTGCCAATGAAAAAGTCGAAGCCCTGGGCGGCGAGCCTGCAAAGGGCCGCAAACCCAAGCCCGCAACAGCCAATACCCTGCTTCTGGGGATAACCAAGGCGTCGCTGCAGTCCGAGAGCTTTATAGCCGCCGCCAGTTTCCAGGAAACAACAAAGGTCTTGACATATGCGTCACTGGCAGGTAAAATCGATAGATTGCGTGGCTTGAAAGAGAATGTGATACTCGGCCATCTGATACCGGCCGGCACCGCTTTCAAACCGCATATGGACATTAAAGTCAAACATCTGGTTGAAGCCCCGCTGCCTAAGGAGTTCGCGGAGGTTAAAGAAGTGAAAGACGCCGAGGCAAAGGCTGAAGCCGCTATTAAGGAAGCCTTGGGAATTAGCAATTAGTTTTTTGGGAATCGAAAGTAAATTATGCCTACAATAAATCAGTTAGTCAGGCGTCCGAGGTCCAAATCGAAGGGGCGTAAACGCGTCTCGGACATAAGCGGTTCGCCCCAGAAAAGAGGTGTTTGCCTGATTGTAAGAACGCAGACGCCAAAGAAGCCCAACTCGGCATTGAGAAAAATCGCTCGTGTCAGGTTGACCAACGGCAAGGAAGTCACGGCTTATATACCGGGTATCGACCACAATCTGCAGGAGCACAGCACAGTTGTGATTCGTGGGGGCAGAGTGAGGGATTTGCCCGGTGTGCGTTATCACATTGTCCGCGGTGTGCTTGACTGTGCCGGGGTGGCCGGCCGAAAACAGGGCAGAAGCAAATATGGTGCGAAGGCGGTAAAGTAAAAAGTCGCCGTCAAAGTAAACTTAATTTGGAACGCAAAAACATATGAACAGTAACAAGGGAAAATAATGGCGAAAAAGTTTACCGCTTCAGGACAACAATTAAAACCTGATCCCGTGTAAGACAGCAGGCTGGTTTCAAAGTTTATTAATTGTCTGATGTGGGACGGCAAAAAGAGTGTTGCTCAGAAGGTTTTTTACGATGCTATGGATATCATAGGCAAGAAGGTAAAGGACGCCCAGCCGCTTGAGGTGTTCGAGGCTGCGATTAATAATGTCAAACCGATGCTCGAAGTTCGCAGCAAACGGGTCGGAGGCGCCAGTTATCAGGTGCCGATGCAGGTAAGAGCTAAACGTCAGCAATCACTTGCGTTTCGGTGGATACTGCAGTCGGCCAGAAGCAAAAAAGGCAAACCCATGTGCGAGCGTCTGGCCTCGGAACTGATGGATGCTCATAATCAGCAGGGCGGCGCAATGACTACGCGAGAAAACGTTCACAGAATGGCTGAGGCAAACAAGGCATTTGCCCACTTTGCCTGGTAATATCTGGGTTAAAATAACTGCCACGGGCGTTTATAAAATGACCGTGGCAGTTTTTTTTATTCACTTTGTTTAAATGGCAGCAGTTGCTTGAAAAAAAGATAACAGGACATTATTCGATGGCGAACAACCTGGAAAAGTTACGAAATATCGGAATTATGGCGCATATCGATGCCGGCAAAACCACGGTGACCGAGCGTGTGCTTTACTATACCGGCAAGACCTACAAAATGGGCGAGGTCCACAATGGCACCGCGGTGATGGACTATATGGAAGAAGAACAGAAAAGAGGTATTACCATAACTTCTGCTGCAACCAGGTGTCCGTGGAAGGATTTCGAGATAAATCTTATAGATACACCCGGCCATATTGACTTTACCGCTGAGGTCGAAAGGTCGCTGCGCATTCTCGACGGGGCGGTTGCGGTATTTGACGCAAGCGAAGGCGTGCAGGCGCAGAGCGAGACTGTTTGGAGGCAGGGGCAGAAATATGATTTGCCCTGTATTTGTTTCGTGAACAAGATGGACAAGGTTGGCGCCGATTTCGAGATGACCGTTGAGAGCATCCGCGATAAGCTTGTTGCCAATCCGATTGTGTTGCAGATTCCCATTGGAGCAGAGAATGATTTTTCCGGTGTGATAGACCTTATAAAAATGCAGGCGGTTTTTTATAAGACCGAAAAACTCGGAGCAACTTTTGAAGAAGCTGAAATTCCTGCACAGCTGTCCGAGCAGGCCGAGCGGGCGAGGCATGAGATGATCGAAATTGCTGCTGAACACGATCAGCAGATGATGGACCTTTACGTACATGATAAGCCTATAGATGTGGAAATTGTCCACAAGGCCATCAGAAAAGGCACATTAAACAATAAGCTTCATCCTGTATTTGTCGGTTCTGCTCTGAAATATATCGGAGTGCAAAGGCTGCTTGATGCTGTTGTGGCATATCTGCCCTCTCCCCTTGACAAACCTGTTATATATGGACACAAGCCAAGCGGCAAAAAACAACAAATACCCGTCAAGTGTGATCGGAGCAGCAGCTTGGTTGCGCTTGTGTTTAAGATTACCAGCGATGTGCATGGCGATTTGAATTTTCTGCGGATTTATCAGGGCACGCTGAAATCCGGCAGCAGGGTTTTGGACGCCAGTCGCAACAAGCGTGAGAATATCACGCGTATATTCGAAATGCATGCCGATGAGCGAAAGATTCTGGCCTCGGCCGGTGCCGGTGATATTGTTGCTGTTGTGGGCCTCAAACAAACCCTTACCGGCGATACAATTTGCGATACGAGGCACCCTATTCTTTTGCCGAGTATTACGTTTCCACATACGGTCATAAACATGTCGATAGAGCCACATACGGCGGCGGACAAGGCCAAATTGTCTGAGGCTTTGGCTGTTTTGAAGCGGGAAGACCCCACTTTCAGATGTGAGCTTGACCGCGAGACCGGCCAGACAATCATAAGAGGAATGGGCGAACTGCATCTGGAAATTCTGCAGCACAAGCTGGTAAAAGAAAAAGGGCTCAACGTAAGAGTAGGCAAACCGAGGGTCGCATATAAAGAAGCCATTACCACGCTGGCAGAGGCGGAAGGCAAGTTTGTTCGTCAAACTGGAGGGCATGGGCAATTTGGGCATGTTGTTTTGACTATTGAACCATTGTTGACCGAGGATGGTCACTGGAGTAATGAAATTGAATTTGAGAGCAGGGTTGCTGGTGGAAATGTTCCAAAGGAGTATATTCCTTCTGTGGAGGCAGGTGTTAAAGATGCTCTGAGCAGCGGTGTTTTGGTGGGCTATCCCGTTGTCGGAGCTAGAGTTACGTTAATTGACGGGTCTTTTCACCAGGTAGATTCTTCTGGCCTTGCTTTTGAACAGGCCGCGGCAATAGCGGTCGAAGCTGCACTAAAAAAGGCAGGTCCGATATTACTTGAGCCGATTATGCGACTTCAGGTAGTGGTTCCAGAGGCCTATTTTGGTGTTGTACAGGGTAATTTGCAGGGTAAAAGGGCCACAATTACGGATTGCAGAGTTCACGGTAATATGCGTGTTATTGATGCAAAAGTGCCTTTAGTTGAGATGTTCGGCTATTCAAGTGAAATCAGGAGCGCCACGGCAGGCAGAGGGACATTCTCTATGGAGCCTTTGTGCTATGAAAAGGTGCCCGAGCAGATAGTAAAGGAGATTATTTTGTAAAAGCGTTATTTTTTTGTATTTAGGGCAAATTTTTTAACGACATTTTATTGACAGACCCGAAATTGCCTGATATATTGGTAGTTTTTCAGCCGTAGCGAGCACTGCCATGGATGGCTTTGCGATTACGAGTTAGGCTGTGCATATCTAAGTTGTGGTCAGGGATGGTTTGAATTAGACGTTCGGTTGAACTTGGGGTGTACCAAAGCCTCTGTATGGCTTTGGGAGGGTCGTAAAAAGGCCCGGACCCGAAATCTTTAAGGAAGGCGTATTTATTTGCTTTAGGAATTGTATTTTTTAACTGCAACACAGGAGTTAACAAAAGTCAATAAAAAGGCCTTTCCTGCCAAAAATCAAGCAATACAGAAGCATTAACGGCGCAGAAACTGTATTCTGGACAGCAACGGACTTTTGTTTTGCGTTTGGCTTGTAAATTGGGTAAATTTGTAAGTTTTATGGAGTTTGAATTTATAAATCGTAATGATGAAGCGGCATCTTGTCGCAAACGGGAAACAAAGCTATGGCTACGGAAACCGAAAGAATACGAATAAAGATGGAAGCATACGACCACAGGGCTCTTGACGCTTCTGCCAAGGAGATAGTTGAGCATGCCAGAAGAACCAATGCCAAGATAAGCGGTCCCATACCGTTGCCTACCAGAATCGAAAGATACACTGTGTTGCGAAGTCCCCACATCGACAAGAAGTCGCGCGAGCAGTTTGAGTTAAGGACGCACAAGCGTCTGATAGACATTTATGAGGCCAACGCCCGAACGGTTGAGGTATTGAACCGTTTGGTGGTGCCAGCCGGTGTCTTCGTGAAGATTAAGGCTTAAAAAGCTGATTCCAAAGTTTGTTTATTGGGAGCTGTTATTTTAATGGTAATGTTGTTGGGCAAAAAGGTTGGAATGACACAAATGTATGATGATATCGGTGGGCTGCTGCCGGTTACGGTCATACAAGCTGGCCCCTGTACGGTTATGCAGGTCAAAAGGCTTGATACGGACGGCTATAACGCTATTCAACTCGGCTACGACGATGTAAAGGAACCTCGCAGAAAGAAACCTCAAATGGGACATGCACAAAAGGCCAATACCGCCCCCAAAAGACTGGTCAGGGAGATGCGTCTGCCGGACGACGTTGAACCGGAATATAAACCCGGTGATTCTATAACAGTCTCTGTTTTCGCGGAAAACAAATTTGTTGATGTTATAGGTACCAACAAGGGCAAGGGTTTTGCCGGAGTGATGAAGCGGCATGGTTTTCACGGTTTTCCTGCTTCGCACGGGACCGAAAGAAAGCACCGAGCACCTGGTTCGATTGCCAGCTTCGCCAGTGATGCAGGGCTCGGGGGCAATCTCAAAAAAGGCAAGAAAATGCCGGGGCATATGGGTAACCGGAGGGTGACGACCAAAAACCATAACCTGGTAACGATAGACGAAGAGAGGAATTTGCTGGTGGTTAAGGGCTCTGTGCCGGGCCCGGCGGGGGGGTATGTTATTGTTCACAGTGCTAAAAAAGGCTGAGAAGTAAGAGAACGGAAATTAGAAGATGATTGATTTGTCTGTTTACAACAGAGATGGCAAGGAGGTCGAAAGCCTTAAGGTTGATGAGGCGGTTTTTGGTAGCTCGGTCAGGTACCCACTGCTAAAGCAAGCGATTGTTATGTACCACGCCAACAAGCGTGTCGGGACAGCCTCAACAAAGAGCAGGGGGATGGTGGCTGGCTCGACTAAAAAGCTGTTCAGACAAAAAGGCACTGGAAACGCTCGCGTTGGTAATATAAGAACCGGCAAAAGGGTTGGTGGCGGTGTCACCTTTGCAAAGGTTGCCAGGGATTTTAGTAAGCGTATGCCCAAGAAGCAGAGAAGGCTGGCCCGGGATTCTGCGATTTTAGCAAAACTGCTCAGTAATAATATTGTAGTTGTTGACGAGCTTAATTTTGAGAGACCTAAAACCAGTGATTTTGCGAACGTATTGGGCAATCTGAAAATAGACCGCAGTTGCCTGGTGACCATCAATTCCTTAGACGAAAACCTTTACAAATCAGCGAGAAACATCCCGAAGATAGCTGTTATATCGGTTGCTGATTTGAACGCGGGCGATATCTGCAGATGCCATAAAATATTGTTTACGAAAGAGGCATTTCTAGCTCTTTTGAGCAGAGACAAGGCAAGTGAGAATTAACGATAAATGCTTAACGATTTTAACATAATAATTCGGCCTTTGGTTACAGAGCAGGGGATGCATTTCGCCAATACAAAAGGAGCGTACTGCTTTGAGGTTAACAAAAGGGCCAACAAGATTCAGATAAAGAACGCCGTCGAGAAAATATACAATGTTAAGGTAAGCAAAGTCAGGACGGCCAACCGGCACGGCAAATACCGTCGCAAAGGAAAAGACTTTGGCATGACACCGAGCTGGAAAAAGGCTGTTGTTTTTCTTGAGTCGGATTATCATATAGATTTGTTCTGAGAATAAAAATTATACGGAATAACGGTTATGGGTATTCGAGTTTATAAACCGACAAGTGCAGGCCGTCGAAACAGTTCGGTCAATGACTATGCTGAACTGACGACATCAAGGCCTGAGAAAACACTTTGCGTGCGTATAAAGAAGAACGGCGGCAGAAATCATCATGGAGTTACTACTGTGCGGTTCAGGGGCGGCGGCGCGAGGAAGATATACCGGATTATCGACTTTAAGCGCAACAAAGATGGTGTTCCCGCAAAGGTGGCAACGGTTGAGTATGACCCTAACAGAAACTGCTTTATCTCGCTGCTGTATTATGCGGATGGTGAGAAGAGATATATATTAGCCCCGTTGGGGATTAAAGTTGGAGACTCGGTGGAAAGCGGAGCCTCTTGTGAGCCCAAGGCCGGTAACGCAATGCCACTTGCGGCGATTCCCGGTGGGATGGAAATTCATAATATCGAGATGAACGTTGGCCAGGGTGGCAAACTTGTCAGAGGCGCCGGCAATGCTGCCAAGATTGTAGCGAAAGAAGGCAACTGGGTTACTATTATTTTGCCCAGCGGTGAGATGCGTATGATTCGCAGGGAATGTCGTGCTACCATTGGCAGGATAAGCAATCCAGACCACCAGAACATCAAGATTGGCAAGGCCGGCAGAAAGCGACATATGGGTCGCAGGCCTCACGTAAGAGGAAAGGCAATGAACCCCGTCGCTCACCCGATGGGCGGTGGCGAAGGCCGAGCAAACGGTGGACGACATCCGTGCTCGCCCACAGGTGTGCTGGCAAAAGGCGGCAAAACGCGAAATCCGCGAAATCCGAGTAACAAGAGAATTATCAGAAGACGCAAGAATAAAAGACAGGGACAATTAGTCCTTTAGGTTTGAGGGCCCCCGAATGGCCATTTAAGTTGAGGAATCTGAATGGGAAGATCGCTTAAAAAAGGACCATATGTTGATGAGAAATTGTTGATTAAGGTCAACAAGCAGATCGAATCAGGTTCACGCGAGCCTATAAAGACCTGGGCGAGAAGGTGTACGATAATACCTGAGTTTGTTGGTTTTACCTTTATGGTTCATAATGGAAAAATGTTCCATAAGGTTTTGATTACAGAAGACATGGTTGGTCACAAGCTGGGTGAGTTTTCACCGACCCGGACCTTTAAAGGTCATTCGAGTAAGAAAATAAAGTAGTAACACGCGAAGTTAAATAAGATACGTGATATGTTAAGAGCCACTAAGTTAAAAGAGCTTTGTCAACAGCGCAAACTAACTGCGGAACAGTTGGCGGACCATATTGTCAGAGGCGGGCTTAATAAGAAGGACGCTGTCAAGGCCGTAAGAAACTGGCAGAGAGGTCTTTTTAAGCCCATACCTCGAAAGGAAGATGTTCGTCGGATGGCTGCGGCTTTGGCTGTTGAAGAAAACGACCTGGTGGGGTGGCGTTCGTCTTACCGCTATGCTCCGGGTTCAGCCAGTAAGGCCAGGCTTGTCTCCCAGTTGATAGTCGGCAGGGATGTCCAGGACGCGATGGACCTGTTGAAATTTACAAGAAAACGTGCTGCGACGATGATCAACAAAGTCCTCAAAAGTGCGGTAGCGGATGCCGA
>Ga0114923_10001797_pt1:0-10000 | contig 14704 bp, 11 predicted proteins | sample SumtaG_FD_89578 | JGI IMG/M metagenome (GOLD analysis project Ga0114923, IMG submission 89578) | Deep subsurface microbial communities from Indian Ocean to uncover new lineages of life (NeLLi) - Sumatra_00157 metaG | ecosystem: Environmental > Aquatic > Marine > Oceanic > Sediment...
GATATATATATCTTTTATGAGAAACTCACCGACGAGGTCGCCAACATCATCCGCGCTGATCTTGTTTCAGCCGTGGAACTCCCGGAAGAAAGTATCGCAAAAATCCAGGCTGCCCTGTCTGAAAAGACGGGCAAACAGGTGGCTATAGAAGCCAGGGTTGACCAGGCCTTGATCGGAGGGGTAGTGACCAAGATCGGGGACTTGGTCCTGGACGGAAGTGTGAGAACTCAGCTCATGAGCTTAAAAGAATCTTTGCAAAGGAGTGAGAATATCTGATGGAAATTAGAGCCGAAGAGATCAGCGACATTATCAAGGGGCAGATTCAGGACTACGACAAAAAGGTGGATGTTAGTGAAACAGGAACCATCTTGTCGGTCGGAGACGGTATTGCCAGGGTGTATGGTGTGGAAAAGGCCATGTCCATGGAGCTTCTTGAGTTTCCCCATGGGATCATGGGCCTCGTCCTCAATCTGGAAGAAGACAATGTGGGCGTAGCGATCATGGGTGAAGACTTCGAACTCCAGGAAGGAGACATCTGTAAGCGGACCGGCAAGATCGCCGAGGTTCCTGTGGGCGATGCGGTCGTGGGCAGGGTCATTTCTGCATTAGGCGAGTCTTTGGACGGGAAGGGGCCTGTCGACGCCAAGGAGTTTCGCCGTGTCGAGATGATTGCCCCAGGGGTTATTGCCAGACAATCGGTCAATGAGCCTATGTACACGGGGCTCAAAGCGATTGATGCCATGACACCCGTGGGCCGCGGACAGCGGGAACTCATCATTGGTGACCGCCAGGTCGGAAAGACTGCCATCGGGGTGGATGCTATTATCAATCAAAAAGGCCAGGATGTGGTCTGTATTTACGTGGCGTGCGGCCAAAAGAAATCGACTGTTGCTCAGGTGGTCGATGTTTTTGAAAAACACGGAGCCATGGAATATACTATTGTCATATCTGCCTGCGCCAGTGATCCGGCTACGCTTCAATATATCGCTCCTTACGCAGGCTGTGCCATGGGTGAATATTATCGCGATATCGGCAAGCATGCCTTGATAGTTTATGATGACCTTTCCAAGCAAGCCGCGGCCTATCGCCAGATTTCCCTCCTCTTAAGACGTCCCCCCGGGCGCGAGGCCTATCCCGGAGACATCTTTTTTAACCACTCTCGCCTCCTGGAGCGGGCGGCTAAACTCAACGATGAATTAGGTGCCGGTTCCCTTACGGCTTTACCTATTATCGAAACCCAGGCAGGCGACGTTTCAGCCTATATTCCCACAAACGTGATCTCCATTACGGACGGCCAGATATACCTGGAGCCGGCCCTGTTCTTCTCAGGTGTGCGGCCGGCCATTAACGTTGGACTTTCAGTCTCTCGCGTGGGTGGTGCGGCCCAGGTAAAGGCCATGAAGCAGGTGGCCGGCTCTTTGCGGCTCGATCTGGCCCAGTTCCGTGAACTCGAGGCCTTTGCCCAGTTCGGAAGTGACCTGGATAAGGCCACCCAGCTACAGTTGACTCGCGGGACGCGTCTGGTGGAAATCCTGAAACAACCCCAGTACCAGCCCCTTACCCTGGACAAGCAGGTGACGATTCTGTATGCGGGCACAAAGGGTTTTCTGGACAAGTATCCCGTAGAGGTCCTTGGCAAATACGAAGCCGGACTATACCCGTTTATGGAGAGCAAGTATCCTCAGATTTTCAGTGAGCTTGCAGAAAAGAAAGAAATCAGCGACGACCTGGACAAGACCATGGCAAAAGCACTTGCTGAATACGATGAGGAATTCAAGGACACAATCAAGTAGTTGATCATGTACGATACTTGCGTATAGGGGTTAATAAGGTATGGCAACACTCAAGGACATAGAGAGAAAGATTACAGCGGTAAAGAAAACGCAAAAGATCACCAAGGCCATGAACATGGTAGCAGCCTCCAGACTGAGGGGGGCTCAGGAAAAGATGGAAGCGTTCAGGCCTTATGCAAGTAAGTTTGCCGAGGTGTTGGGGAGCCTGGCCGAACGTATAGAGGCAGACGAAGAGCATGCGCCCCCACTCCTTGTGCCACGGACAGAAGTTAAAACCATTGATTTGTTTCTCATGACGTCTGACCGGGGGCTGTGCGGGAGTTTTAATACCAATTTGATCGTCAAGGCAGAAAAACTCCTGCAAGAAAAGGCGGACCAGGGGATTGAAACACGGCTCATTTGTATGGGGCGCAAAGGCCGTGATTACTTTCGTCGAAAAAAGTACAATATCCTTGATGCGCACATAGGTATTGTTGGTGCAAGATTTGGCTTTAACGTTGCGGTCAAGGCCGGGCAACAATTAATAGACAGCTTCCTGGACGGGCAAACCGATGAAGTCCATATGATCTTTTCCGAATTTGTCTCCATGGCCAGACAAGTGCCCACTGTAAAGCAACTCGTACCCATTTCCGGGGTCGAGAAGGTCGAGGAATCCGAGGAGGCTGCTAAGGCGGGTTATATTCCGGAACATATCTGCGAACCCTCAGCAGAGGAACTTATGGCGGAAATGCTTCCCAAGCAAGTTTATGTCCAGCTTTTCAGTGGCTTGCTGGAGACTTCTACTTCCGAGCATGCAGCGCGCATGGCAGCCATGGATAACGCAACGACCAATTGCTCCGAGATGATCACCTCGCTCACCCTGGTCTATAACAAGGCCCGCCAGGCGGCCATTACCGCAGAACTCATGGATATCGTGGGTGGTGCAGAGGCTCTAAAAGGGTAATCGGATATAATAGAATCATTGATATACAATATGTATACGGGAGGTCGATAGAATGGCAGAACAAGTAGTAAACATGGGAACAATCACCCAGGTTATCGGCAACGTGGTCGATGTGGAATTTCCGGAAGGGAATCTTCCCCTGATTTACACGGCCCTGCTGGTCAGCAATTTGGGGATCAGTGACGAAGAAGACAACCTGGTTTTGGAAGTGGCACAGCATCTGGGTGACCGGGTGGTGCGCACCATTGCCATGGATTCCACGGACGGCCTGGTCCGGGGGCTGCCTATCAAGAATACGGGCAAACCGATTATGATGCCCGTGGGCGATGCAGGCCTGGGTCGTATCCTCAATGTGGTGGGTAGGCCTGTGGACGGACTTGGTCCGGTCGAGACGGACAAGTATGCCCCGATCCATCGCCCGGCACCACTGTTTACGGAACAGGACACTACGGTAACCGTATTGGAAAGTGGTGTGAAGGTCATGGATCTGCTGGTTCCATTCCCCCGCGGCGGCAAGATGGGCATGTTTGGCGGTGCTGGTGTGGGAAAGACCGTCATCATGATGGAGATGATCCACAACATCGCCAAGGAGCACGGTGGTATCTCCGTGTTTGCAGGCGTGGGGGAGCGTACCCGCGAAGGGAACGACCTTTACCATGAAATGAAAGATTCCGGGGTTCTTCCCAGGGCGGCTCTGATCTACGGCCAGATGACCGAACCGCCGGGAGCCCGTGCACGGGTGGCCTTGTCTGCACTTACCGCAGCAGAGTATTACAGGGATGAGGAAGGTAAGGACGTGCTCATGTTTATCGACAACATCTTCCGTTTCACTCAGGCCGGTGCAGAGGTTTCTGCCTTACTTGGGCGCATGCCGTCGGCTGTTGGATACCAACCCACGCTGGCAGTTGACCTGGGCGAGCTCCAGGAGCGGATTACATCTACGACCAAGGGTTCGATTACCGCGGTGCAGTGCGTGTATGTGCCGGCAGACGACCTGACAGACCCGGCGCCGGCCACGACTTTTGCCCATCTTGACGGTACAGTGGTCCTTTCCAGACAGATCGTGGAGCTTGGCATCTATCCGGCGGTGGACCCCCTGGATTCTGTCTCCCGTATTCTGGATGCCCAGTACGTTGGGGAAGAGCATTACTCAGTTGCTCGGACGGTTCAGATAATTCTCCAGAAGTACACGGATCTTCAGGATATTATTGCAATCCTTGGAATGGACGAGCTTTCTGAAGAAGACAAGCTCACGGTTGGCCGGGCCCGCAGGATACAGCGATTCCTCTCCCAACCCTTCCATGTGGCGGAGAGTTTTACAGGCAAGGCAGGCGCGTATTGCAAGGTCGAAGATACCGTCAGGGGCTTTAAAGAGATCTGCGAAGGGAAACACGATGAGCTTCCAGAGCAGGCCTTCTACATGGTAGGCGACATTGAAGAGGTTCTATCCAAGGCCGAAGAATTGGCGGCCGTGGAATAGCGTTTAAGGATTAGGTGGGATTATGGCAGGCAATTTAATGTTAGAAGTTGTGACCCCAGACAAGTCTGTGGTCAGCGAAGAGGCCCGGATTGTGGTCGCACCTGGGATATTCGGTCAATTTGGCGTCTTGCCTGGCCACACAACGTTCTTGACGACCCTAAAAATAGGAATGATCAGGTACAAGGACCAGAGTGACAACGAACGGATTGTGTTTGTAAACGGGGGCTTTGCGGAAGTTATGCTCAATACGGTGACAGTGCTGGCTGAGTCGGCTGAGCGTCGCAGAGATATAGACTTTGAACGGGCAAGAGCTGCTGTGAAGCGAGCCGAAGAACGTCTGGCTCAGGCCAGCAAGTTAGAAGACCTTGATTTTAGACGCGCCCAAGTCGCCTTGCAGCGGGCGTTAGCCAGGGTTGGAATTGCAGAGACCAAATAAGTAAGAATAGTATAACGACGGTTACAAAGGGGGTAAGTCGATTGACTTGCCCCTTCTTTTTTGGTATGATTTTAATACAATTTAGTTTCACTTCACTCACCGCTACTCCAACCTCCCAATTGGGGCAAAGTCCCTGAGTACATCTATGCGAGACATAGCCGCCATCATATTAGCCGCAGGACAGGGCACCCGCATGAAATCGGACCGGGCCAAGGTGCTCCATGAGATAGCCGGGGTGCCGATGATCCGGTATATTGTAGAGACTGCTCTCGCTGTCGTTGATGAGGTTGTGGTAGTTATAGGTCATCAGGCCGAGGCGGTGCGGGAGGCGCTTGCATATCGTCCCGCACTTTGTTTTGCGATTCAAAAAGAGCAGTTAGGCACAGGACATGCGGTGGTGTGTGCCATACCGGAGGTTCCAGCCGACGTTCAGGATGTCGTTGTGTTGTGCGGAGATACCCCGCTTATAAAACCAGACACAATACGCGCCTTGATTGATCAACACAGAGACCGCGAAAGCCCCCTGACCCTCATTACAACGACTCTTGCAGAGCCTTTTGGGTACGGGAGAATTTTTTCAGACGCACATGGCAACCCGATTCGTATTGTGGAAGAATCAGACGCAAGCGAATCAGAAAAAAAAATCCAAATTGTTAACACCGGGATCTATTGTATCAACATGACTTTTTTGAAAAAGGCCTTGGCAGGTTTGGACAACGATAATGCCCAGGGTGAGTTCTACTTGACTGATGTAGTAAAACAGGCATACAGAGACGGCAAACCTACTGTGCTTTTTGAGATCGATGATACGATTCAGGTGGTTGGTATAAATACCAGGGAAGAGCTGGCCAAGGTCGGCGAGTTTGTACGGCAGGCCATTAAGAGAGGGGACCAAAATCCTCTTGACTTTTCTATTAGGACTTGCCTATAGTGCCTATAGTGAATTAACTTTATTGAGGAATCATGCTGACCGGATTAAGAGGGGCTTGTGGGAGAGGAGAATTTTCCCGGGCAATTTAAGAACCTGGAAGATAAGATAGAAGGGCTGGTTCAGACATATCGTGATCTCCATCAAACAAAGTCTGGATTGGAAGCCACGGTGTCCGACCTTGAAGGTGTCCTAAAAGACAAGGTGGTTGCTGAAGAACAGTACTCTGAAGAAAAGTCGGTTGTTCGGGCGAAGATAGAGGATTTGTTAGGTAGATTGGATCAGGTTCTTGGTTCGAAGTGACTGTTTGAGAGAACACCGTTCAAAGCACTTTTTTTGATGGTATGTGGGACGGCGTCTCAGGAGATAGGAAACGAGACTCGGGCAATCAGTGGATAGATTAATCAACATAGAATTATTTGGGCAATCTTATAAATTCAAAGCAAGCGGTCAAGTTTCGCAGCCCGAAGATGTTGCAGATTATGTGGCCGTACAGGTAGAAAAGGCCCGGGCGGCTGCCGAGGCACCGAGCAAAGTTGATATGCTCATTCTTGCTGCTTTGAATATTGCCAATGACTATTTTGAAATGAGGCGTAATTGCCAAAATCTTGTAAAAAATATAGATCAACGCAGTAAGACTTTGATTGAACATATTGATTCCAATGCTTAGAGCAATACGGGCGAGATCCCTGCCGTGTTCGTGATCGGCAGAAGTTTTTTTGAGCCAACACGTACTCAAACGGGAACCTTTCCTTGCTTTGGTGTGCATGTTCTGTGGTTTACAGAAAAGCCTAAAGAAGCAACAAGGTGCCCACCTGTACAAACAGGTTCAAGAAAATCTGTTGACACGGCATTATGGCGGGGGACACCCTTCATAATATATAAGGCGCTATGACAGCAGGGCCGTTTGTGTTGAGATATAATCGGGATGCAAGAATAATATATCCCTCGCGATTAAAGGGATGCCTTCTAATATATGACAGCGAAATAATTGTCCGAGTTCTCAATGGTATAGTTAGAGGACCGGCCAAGAAGGCGCGTAAAACGAGCGACAAGTTTTCAATCTGCAATACACCTTCATCCTACACTCAACTTGTTTAGGGTCTTTCCGTTGTGTCTCGCTTCCGTTGGTATCTTGCCCGTTAACATTTTGGAATTTTCTCTGTAAGACCAATACATTTCAGGTATTAAGGGGAGGTACCAGGTATGGACATCACCTCAGTCATATTTCTCTGTATCGCTGTTTTTGCTGTAGGCTTTGTACTTGCCTTCTGGATTCGCACTATATTGACAGCGGGTAAAATCAGGGCTGCAGGCGACGAAGCACGAAAGATCACAGAAGAGGCTAAAAAACAATCCGAGACTATCCAAAAGGAAGCCAAGCTTCACGCAAAAGATCAACTCTACCAAACGAAGGTGGACTTTGAGAATGAGACCAAGGAGATACGGTCTGAGCTCAAAAGCTCACAAAAGCGCCTTGTGCAAAAGGAAGAGAATATTGATCGGAAGACAGAACAATTCGAGCGACGCGATGCTAACATATCCAGAAAAGAACAGCGTATTATGGACAAGGAAAGACGGCTACATGACCAGGAAGAGAAATATAAGGCATTGATTGAGGAACAAAAGGTGCAGTTGGAGAAGATTTCGGGCATGACAGGTGATGAGGCCAAAGATCTCTTGATCAAGGCCATGGAGAATGAGGCCCGTTATGAGGCGGCAAGGCTTATCAAGCGTATTGAAAACGAGAGCCGGGAACAGGCGGACCGTAAGGCGAGAAAGATTATTGCGACAGCCGTTCAGCGCTATGCAGGTGATTATGTTGCGGAAAAGACGGTATCGGTCGTTAATCTGCCCAGTGATGAGATGAAGGGCCGTATTATCGGCCGGGAAGGGCGTAACATAAGGGCCCTTGAAGCCGCCACAGGGATTGACCTTATCATAGATGATACGCCGGAGGCTGTCATTCTGTCAGGATTTAATCCTGTGAGACGAGAAGTGGCGCGTCTTTCCCTGGAGCGGTTAATCGAGGATGGGCGTATCCATCCTGCGAGAATCGAAGAAACGGTCAGGAAGGTCTCCAAAGAGATGGACTCTGAGATACGAGAAGCCGGTGAACAAGCGGCCTTTGACTTGGGAGTCCATGGGATTCATCCTGAACTGATTCAACATATAGGGAAACTGAAATTCAGGACCAGCTATGGGCAGAACGTGTTACATCACTCGATTGATGTTGGATTTTTGTGCGGTATCATGGCTGCCGAACTGGGCATGAACATAAAGCAGGCGAAGAGGGTGGGCCTGTTGCATGATATCGGAAAAGCTGTAGACCATGAGGTAGAAGGACCCCATGCCTTGATCGGGGCAAAATTGGCCAAGAAATATGGAGAATCGCCGAGTGTAATCCATGCAATCTCCGCCCATCATGAAGATGTTCCGCTCACATCGGTTTTGGCGGTTTTGTTGCAGGCAGGGGATACCCTTTCAGGGGCCAGGCCTGGTGCACGAAGAGAAATACTGGAGACTTACGTAAAGCGCCTTGAGGACCTGGAAAACGTTGCGAAGTCTTTCACGGGTATTAACAAATCATATGCTATTCAAGCGGGTCGAGAGTTGCGAATTATTGCGGAAAGCGGAACGGTTTCAGATGCCGAGGCTATTATGTTAAGTCGGGATATAGCTAAAAAAATTGAGGAGTCCATGTCATATCCCGGGCAGATCAAGGTGACGGTGATTCGAGAGACCCGCGCGGTCGAATATGCAAAATAATAAGTGCCTAAAGTGTGAAGTTGAAAGTGAGCTAAAGTTAGTGTGCACGCCCCTCAACTTTAGGCGCTTCAAACTTCTTATTGGCCGTTGGAGGAGATAGCCCTTGGAAAACGTTTTCGACATATTGAAGCAGCGTGGTTTTATTGAGCAGACTACCGGCGATGAGGCCATTTTTCAACTGCTCAAGGAGCCAATAACCTGCTATATCGGTTTTGATCCCACGGCTTCCAGCTTTCACGCAGGGAACTTAATTCCGATTATGGCGCTGGCCCATATGCAACGACACGGGCATCGGCCCATCGCGCTGGTTGGGGACGGCACTGCCTTGGTGGGTGACCCAAGCGGAAAGACTGAAATGCGGCAGATGTTGACCCCTCGCCAGGTGAATCGTAATGCCAAGGCCTTGAAAAAGCAACTGGTTAGGTTTGTGAACTTCAAACAGGGTGAAGCAGCGCTATTGAATAATGCAAAGTGGCTTAAGCAACTAAGATACATTCCTTTTCTGAGGGATATCGGGCGTCACTTTAGTGTCAACCGAATGCTGGCCACCGAGTCTTGTCGGCTGAGGATAGAAACAGGGCTCAGTTTCATCGAATTCAACTATTCCCTGTTGCAAGCCTATGATTTTCTCTATTTGTACAGAACTGAGAATTGTGTCCTGCAGATGGGAGGGTCTGATCAGTGGGGAAATATTGTAGCGGGCATTGACCTCATCAGGCGCGTGGAGCAAGGCACGGCTCACGGCATCACATTTCCTCTTGTATTAACCAGTTCAGGAGATAAGATGGGCAAGACTGCAGGGGAAGCGGTTTGGCTGGACACGGATCTCACACCACCTTATGATTATTATCAATTCTGGATCAATGTTGCTGATGATGATGTAATACGGTTCTTACGGTTTTTTACTTTTTTGCCCATGACTGAAATTAACGTGGTTCGCAATTTAGAAGGCTCTGATCTAAATGCCGCAAAGACGGTTTTGGCCTTTGAGGCCACCAGGCTCGTCCATGGGCAGAGGGATGCCGAGGATGTCCTCAGGGCTTCCTACGGCTTGTTCGGTATGCGGACTATCGATCCGCAGATCCTTCCTTCCAGTACAATACCCAGAGATATAGGCTCAAAGGAAGCGGAATCGATCCCTACAACCATTATTGAACCAGATTGCTTGCGCAGGGGTATTCCGGCATTTGAGTTGTTTGATAAGGTGAACCTGTGTGCGAGCCGGGGGGCGGCAAGGAGGCTTATCCAGCAGGGTGGCGGATATGTAAATAATAGGCGAATCAAAGCCTTTGATACGATGATTACCGACAACGACTTGAATAAACACGAGCTTTTGCTAAGGGCAGGAAAGAAGCGATATCACAGGATAAAAGTGAAGGATCTTTCGTCTTAAGAAAAAATAAAAAAGCTGTTGACAAAGGCTGTCAGTAAGTATAATTATAGCGATTCTGATTCAACGGGAAGTTGATTGACCGGCCTAAAGCAGCATGGTAATATGCTTTATTGGATAGTGGCTGAGTCTATTGATCTTTGAAAACTAAATAGTGAGCTTGTGATGAGTCGGGCTCTCTGAAAATTGTAATGAGTTCAATTGGAGAGTTTGATCCTGGCTCAGAATGAACGCTGGCGGCGTGCTTAACACATGCAAGTC
>Ga0114923_10001797_pt1:12500-14704 | contig 14704 bp, 11 predicted proteins | sample SumtaG_FD_89578 | JGI IMG/M metagenome (GOLD analysis project Ga0114923, IMG submission 89578) | Deep subsurface microbial communities from Indian Ocean to uncover new lineages of life (NeLLi) - Sumatra_00157 metaG | ecosystem: Environmental > Aquatic > Marine > Oceanic > Sediment...
TCAGCATATAGCCGAAGGGCCTGGAAAGGCCCGCCATAGAAGGTGATAGTCCAGTAGGCGAAATGTGCTGAACTCCCTGAGCAGGGCACCCAAGTACCGCGGGACACGAGGAATCTTGCGGGAATTCGGGAGGACCATCTCCTAAGGCTAAATACTCCTTGGCGACCGATAGTGAACTAGTACCGTGAGGGAAAGGTGAAAAGTACTCCTGTGAGGAGAGTGAAATAGTACCTGAAACCGTTTGCCTACAAGCAGTGGGAGGGCTATGAATCGTGCCGTGGGTTCGCCCCGGGATTATTCAGCCTGACCGCGTGCCTTTTGCATAATGAGTCAGCGAGTTACTTTGCGTAGCAAGGTTAAGCCGTTAGGTGTAGCCGTAGCGAAAGCGAGTCTGAATAGGGCGTATTAGTTGCGTGAAGTAGACCCGAAGCCAAGTGATCTATCCATGGCCAGGGTGAAATTCCGGTAACACGGGATGGAGGCCCGAACCAGTGTGGGTTGAAAACCGCTTGGATGAGCTGTGGATAGGAGTGAAAGGCTAATCAAACTTGGAAATAGCTGGTTCTCCCCGAAATATATTTAGGTATAGCCTTGCAATTGAGTGACGGGGGTAGAGCACTGGATGGGCTAGGGGTCCTACCAGATTACCAAACCTAACCAAACTCCGAATACCGTTATCTCTTATTGCAGGAGTCAGACTGTGGGTGATAAGATCCATGGTCGAGAGGGAAACAGCCCAGATCGCCAGCTAAGGTCCCTAAGTATGTGCTAAGTGGGAAAGGATGTGGAAATGCTCAGACACCCAGGAGGTTGGCTTAGAAGCAGCCATCCTTTAAAGAAAGCGTAACAGCTCACTGGCCGAGTGGGTCTGCGCCGAAAATGTAACGGGGCTAAGCACATCACCGAAGCTGCGGGTCTCATCGACTCTTCGGAATCGATGGGGCGGTAGGGGAGCATTCTGTTTTGGGTTGAAGCCGGATCGTGAGGACCGGTGGACTAAACAGAAGAGACCATGCTGACACGAGTAGCGATAATGCCGGCGAGAAACCGGCACGCCGTAAGCCCAAGGTTTCCTGAGTAAAGCTAATCTGCTCAGGGTTAGTCGATCCCTAAGCCGAGGCCGAAAGGCGTAGGCGATGGAAAACAGGTTAATATTCCTGTACCACCCGATTATCAATGTCCTTTCGGGGACGAGAGTGACGGGGGGACGTAGAAGGGTAGGCCATCCATCTGTTGGAATAGGTGGTTCAAGCTGGTAGGCGGAAGGGGCAGGCAAATCCACCCCTTTATTCAACGCCGAGAAGCGATGAGGAGTCCGTAAGGACATAAACTGGTTGATCCCATGCTGCCAAGAAAAGCCTCTATCGAGATAATCAGGTGATCGTACCGCAAACCGACACAGGTAGGCGGGGAGAGTATCCCAAGGCGCTTGAGAGAACCCTGGTTAAGGAACTCGGCAAAATGACACCGTAACTTCGGAAGAAGGTGTGCCCTTGTTAGGTGAAGTTCTTCGCGAGCGGAGCTGAAGAGGGTTGCAGAGAAACGGCGGAAGCGACTGTTTACTAAAAACACAGGACTCTGCTAAGTCGCAAGACGATGTATAGGGTCTGACGCCTGCCCGGTGCCGGAAGGTTAAGAAGAGGTGTTATTTCCGCCTCGGCGGAGAGAAGCTCTGAATTGAAGCCCCGGTAAACGGCGGCCGTAACTATAACGGTCCTAAGGTAGCGAAATTCCTTGTCGGGTAAGTTCCGACCTGCACGAATGGCGTAACGACTTCCGCGCTGTCTCAACCAGGGACTCAGCGAAACTGAATTGGCGGTGAAGATGCCGTCTACCCGCGAAAAGACGGAAAGACCCCGGCACCTTTACTATAGCTTGACATTGGACCTTGGCATAGCATGTGTAGGATAGGTGGGAGACTTTGAAGCCTTGACGCCAGTCAGGGTGGAGTTGCCCTTGAAATACCACCCTTGGTATTCTATGGTTCTAATTTCGACCCTTGAATCAGGGCGGAAGACAGTGTCTGGTGGGTAGTTTGACTGGGGCGGTCGCCTCCTAAAGAGTAACGGAGGCGCGCGAAGGTTCCCTCAGGTTGATTGGAAACCAACCGTGGAGTGTAAAGGCATAAGGGAGCTTGACTGCGAGAGAGACATCTCGAGCAGGTACGAAAGTAGGTCTTAGTGATCCGGCGGTTCTGTATGGAA
>Ga0114923_10001798_pt1 | contig 14694 bp, 12 predicted proteins | sample SumtaG_FD_89578 | JGI IMG/M metagenome (GOLD analysis project Ga0114923, IMG submission 89578) | Deep subsurface microbial communities from Indian Ocean to uncover new lineages of life (NeLLi) - Sumatra_00157 metaG | ecosystem: Environmental > Aquatic > Marine > Oceanic > Sediment | place: near...
GAGGGAGGAACCTCTGGTTTTGTACAAATTTAGGGACCAAGGATCAAGAAAAAAAAATTCCAATATATATTTGATTATTTTACAAATTAAAATGTGAACAATTCATCTTGGAAATTTAATTGTCTATTATATGGGTGTAAAGGATTCAAAGCTTTTAAAAAATTATCAGGTATCATAATTGTAGCAATTAAACAATCGTCATTTTCTCCCTTTAATTTACCTGTTAATTTCCCATTTTCATCTCTTACATAATTTAACATTTGTTTTTTCAACTTGTTCAACATGAAAACATCACCACCTTTATTTTGTGTAAAAAACCCTTCCCAAATTTTTATTCTATTACTGTTCAATAAAGTTCGAAATCTACTTGTATAACTTTCAGTTGCGTCCTTTGTTTTTGGAATACCAAACCTCCACTCAAGTTCATTCTTATTTTTGATATTGATTCCCTTCATAACTTTTGCATATTTAATAAATCCGTTATGATAACAACGATTTTGTATCCCAGAACCATGATGTCCAAAAGATTCTATCCAAATATAACAATTTTTTTTTAAAACGTTAGAGTTTAACAAAAAAAATTCAATATCTTTAAAAATCAAATCTTCCACATTTTGTTCATCCTTTACAAGATATGAGTTACCATAAACAATATGAAAAATATCATTTTTATACCCTAATATCCAAACAGCAGTCTCACTTTTTCCCTTATCAGAAGGATCACACCCAACATGAAAAGAATGATAACCATTCAATGGTTCTACATCACGTTGAATGAACAATTTATCTACATCTTTCACATGAAATTGTGCAAAATTACTTGACATAATTTCACCCAAACGTTCAGCAGCAAACGCTTCACTTGATTGATATTTTGACCAACCACTATCTAATTCATCAGAAATCCAAGGTACATTAGGTGGTTTTACATGACCCTTTTTTTGACAATCTAACATAGCTTCTCTAATATTATTATATTCATGTAAATTTTCAAGATGGTATCGGCAAATTCTTGATTTATTTACTGATTCTACAACATCACTACTTTTGTCGAATTGTCGGTATTGTAAAGCATTTGGATTTGGTGTTGTTATCCAAAATGCTGGAACTCCTTCTTGTTTATAACGAGGTATACATAAAGTTTCAAATTTTCCGAAAGGAAACCATTCACCTTCATCTCCTAAATCGTGAGTAGAATTAATACCCCTTAAAGCTTTATCTGTTGGTGCTAATGCCTGACCCTGTTTTGAACACTTATTTTTCTTATCATATATTCTTAATGTTTTTTGACTCTTTTTTGGAGGTAGAAGATTATTATTTTTGAAATATTTTGTTTGAACATCAGGTAAATTCAAAATAGATTGTATATTCGCATTTATTCTCATTCCTGTATTTTCACTTGGTCCAAGAAACGGGAAAAACATATTATCTCCTGGAGCAGTGCATGTACAAAACATACCAGCTCCACAAATAGCTTGTAGTATTGACTTACCATCTCTTCTAGAACCTTTAAACCATAAAAACAGTTTTTTATGTAATGTTCCCAACATTTCATGTAATTCATCCTTATACATTTTGTAAAACCCTTTCCCATAAAATGAAGGAAGACATGTTGGTATAAATTTTAGAAAAATCTCAAATTGTAGTTCAGTTTGCGGATATGTTTTAGAAACAAGAACAAGTCCAAAATACAAAAACTCCTTTAATCGTTTTGTACCATCAATGTAATCTCTTTCTTTACGCATTTCCTCCAGTCTATGATTCACATAATTCAACTCTGATTTTAAAATATCGAAACACTCATTATACCGTCTCCTTTTTTTATTTTTTAAAGAAGAAACCTCATCAGTACGTTTTCTTTTCATGTTCAAAATATAATATAATTAATAATTGTTTATTTATATATATTTTTTTTTACTGTTCAAAAAAATAAACATGTTTTTTTTTCTTTTTTTTTTTTCCAAAATAAAAATAATTAAAGGTGTTTAAATTAAAGAGTCGACGGTATCACTATCCATTTTTGCATATTTAACTCGAGATCCAGTTTTCATTTTGGCACTGGTAATAATCTTAAACATCTCATCTTGTGACATTTGATGTCCCAAAAATTGTTCCCATGCTTTAGTTGCTCTAAATATACCCCAAGTCCATAAAAGTAATGTATAAATTATAAATCCAACTCTACAAATTAATAAATCGACAACTGAGATACATCCAACAACTATACCAACCGTCCATCCCCAATAATATCCAGCACCAAAAGCAATTGCGTAAGCAGAATAATTCACAATAAGGTAGATATCAAAAAATCCAATAAATAGATCAACAATGGCAACTAACCACATCATAGTAGTTATTCCAATTTTCTTACTTGTCATATAACCTGGGTGTTTTTCGTCCATAATAAAATACTTTCTCCATGATAACCAAGAAGCTAGAAGAACTGGTATATAAATAATTACTGGGAAAATTGATAAATCCAAAAGATAAGCCCAATATTTCCATGTAAGGTCGGGTGTTACCAAAAATGCTGTCCATCCAAGGAATATGCTTAACACAACAGCAAATAGTCTAACATAAAATGCAAAAAAAGCAATAAGTGTTTTTATTATCACCCATTTCCTCCATCTACCTACAACCGCAAAAATCCAATCGGCAGCAGTCCATTTAGTTTCCTTTCCTTCCATGTTTTAACTTGATATATATATATATTTTTTTTTAATTCAATATGAAAACAAATTTAGAGTAAAAAAAAAAATAATTTTTTTTTTTAAATATTTATTTGTACTGTTCTTTTTCATAACAAATTTCTTTAGATTTTACAATGTGTTTTAAATAACCGTACTGCTCACAACACTGAACAAATTTTTGTTTAATTGGATCATATGTCTTTTGATAAGCTTGATACACCAATCTACTGTTCCTAATCATATCTTGATCTTTGTATCTGAACTTTACGAATCTTTGTCTATGTAAAGAAGTTCTGTACTTTTTAGCGTATGCTGCAATAAGTGAACTTTTTTTAAAAATCGGATGTTTTACTTCAGGGTCATCAATAACATGAGTCCAAAAATCAGCATATCTTCCGTTAATATCAAACATTGAATCTTTCATTTTCTCAAGCTCCTTTTTTGTCAAAAGTATAGGGATAAATCCACCACCTGAAGGCTTCATTTTAGATTTAATCTGTTTCTCTGTAGCAAATCCTGTATGAGGGATACAATCATGTCTTAATCTTATATAATTAATATCTTCAGCAACATAAAAATTATCAGGCCAGATAACTTTAACACCAAACGGTCGTTCCATATCAACAAAATAAGATTTTTTAATACCATCAACAATATGAGAATCAAACTGTGTTCCTGTTAAAAGCTCAATAGAATTTGAATTGATCAAAATAGCCGAAGAAGTTAACCATACACCTTCTCTAATTAAACCAATATGACCAATAGGAAGTGGAACATCAAATTTGATAAATTTTTCTTTAATTAATTTGAATCCTGTTACATAATCCATATCTAATAAATAATTCAGCCATTTTCCACCATCACCAATTGTAAAGTGATGTTCAGTTGTAGTTGCAAGTACAGCAGCACCTTTACTCATATTATCTTTATTAAAAGTTATTACAAAATTTGTTCCATCATCATTCAAAATAATTTGTGTATCATCAAAAACACCTGAAACAGATTGGCTAGCATCTAATAAGTTTCTCAAAAAATCAGGTAGATGAATTTGCCCTGCAATAGTGAAATTTGCAGCTAAAGGTTTACCATGTAAACTACTCAATAATTTAGTTACTGTAGCAGCACTTAAAATTTTAAAAAAACAGTAGATTTTAAAAATTTTAACATATTCACCAGCTATAATTCCTAACTCGCTATGGAAACGTCCAAGTTCATCAATAACACTTTCTATTATTAAAATATCTTTTTTATATGTCCCTGGAGCACTACTAGAAAATCCAGATTGATGAGCTTGTACCTGCGAATACATATGCTGTGGAACCTCACTATCTTTTCTTATATTAATTACCAAATTATCACTTGTAATTGCGCTTTTTACATCACTCAAAACTTGATGCCATGATTTATGGCTTTTATGTTTTTTTAATGCTATATTAATAAATACATCCATAATTTCGTCTTTAAATTTTTGAACTCCACCAGTATCATCTATATTAGCCGCTATTAAATCACTCATCTTATTCTTATTTTCTAGAGCAAACTTTGAAACGACTTCATTTACAGTAATTTGTTTTAAAGCATCTTCATATAATACTTTCTTTTCACACCCAGCTTTCATATCATGAACATAAATACACATATTTCCATATGTAAATGGTCTAAATGATTCAGTATTATTGTATTGTATGTCTTTAAAATCTGGGAACCAATTGAAAAAATGTTCTTGTTTATAAGAATGTAATAATTGTATACCATCTGGGAACTCAATAGTTTTGTACTCCTTTGCTGGAAACAGTTTGATATTTTTAACCGTCATAAACTGTGGTAAAGGATCGCTTTCCTTATTGAAAAGACCTTCCTTTGTTTTATGACCAACTGAACTGTTTTTCCAATACTCGTCCATGTTAATAAGATTTGAGAACTCTTCTTCAGGTGCAATAAGAGCCAGGGTTGGCGATCCATAATTTGATGATTGAAACGTAGGGTTATACTTTCTAATTCTTCTTGTCAATGTGTCTATCAAATTCTGAAATGGTAATTTGGACCTGTTACAAATACCCCAAATTTCAAAATCACCAGATTCCAAAAATTCAGTAAGTTTACATCTTTCTCTCCCTTCATAATTAATATGAAATTTATAATATTGATCTTGTGTGTTTAGAATAGTTTCAATAAGTAATTCTTTATGATGATCTAATAACACTTCAACTGCGTGAATAAGTTGAGTGAAAATAATTGCTTGAGCAACATAGCGTGAAGTTTTTCCTGTGCCCCAATCATAAGGAAGTTCTACAGCAGCTCCTGCAAAACTCATATTACCTTTCACTGTTTCCTCATAAAACGTTATTTTTCTGTGAGGTGTTCCGAATGCTTGTTTTTTCGCTTCAGCTCTATTAAACTTGATTATTCTGTGTTGCCATTTTAATACATCTGAAGTATTATTATAAGCAAAGAAGTTTAACCAATCTGCTTCAACCCATTTTGAAAAAATTTTCTCAACAATAACAGGATAGAATTCATTTGGTTGCTGTATATAAACTAAGGGCAAAGACATGGTACCCTGTGGCACACCTTCAGGAAACACTTTAATGTTCCCAAGTTTAGCTTCTCCGACTACAGCATCCCAAGTAAACGGGGCTTTATCCCAATTTTTAATAATATTTTCTTCCTTCCCCTTGTATTTGAAAATATCAAAAAATAGTTTGGTCTGTCTCTGTTCAAAATTATCTATGAGAAAATTTTTATTCATATCTTTAATTAAAAGTTTACGACTTTTTTAATTAGATTACTTTAAAATTTTTTTATTTGTATAACATAAATAAAAAAAAAAAAGGACAGTTTATTTCATTAAAATAAAGTAGTTGATTTGATTGTTTAGCCTCTTTTTTAATAGTTCTTCATGGATGTTCAAAAAACTTATTACTTTACATAAAGAGTTGTTATATATTGTATTAATTGTGTATCCTGTTAATAAATTTGTTATTAATTTTCTTGAAAGTTCAACATGAATAAATGATAATCTCTTTTTCCCTTTATGAGTTTTATTACTATTACTTAAAAATGGTTGTTTCGTTGAACTTAAACAAAATAAAAATTGGTTTTGATGTTTATTTAAATGAGTGTTCAAATTTCCTAAAATTTTCCTCCTTTTCAAATTATCTTTAGTATTATCGAAATTTAAACCTTCTAAAATTTTGATACATTTCACCAAATAAGGAAATACAAGCATTTTTATTTTTTATATATTTAATCTAATATTATTTCTCCTTCTCCTTCTTCTTCTTCTTCTTCTCCTTCTTCTTCTTCTTCTTCTTCTTCTTCTTCTTCTATTATTTCTTTTATTAAATCTTCAAAAAATTTTTTTGCAAAAGGTATAAATTTTTTTTGGATTTTTCCTTCTATTATTATTATTCCTATTATTCTATCTATGTTTTCTAAATCGAGTGTTATTCTTTCTGAATCTGTTACTTTTTTTATTAATCTTTTAAATTCGATGTCTAAATTTTTTAATTCTTCTTTATTAAATCGTTTAAACAAAGATTCTATGTCGTCAAAACTGAGATCCTTTTTTTCAGAAATTTTTTTTTTCTTTTCAGAAATTTTTTGTTGTTCTTCTTCAGTTAGTTTAATTATTACTTCTTTTTCTTCTACTCCTTCTTCCTCCTCCCAAATTTTTTTTATAAATTTATTATACATATTGATTTTAAAAAACCCAAGAGGACTGATATTAATTTTGTACATTTTCACAAGTTCAACGATAGCTTCTTTAAATTTTTCATCTTTTGTGAATTCAAATTTTTTCTTTAGAATTTCTAGAAGCTCTTTAATTACCTTTATATCAAGAATAGGTTTATCTTTTAAAATTATTACTATATTGTTATTGAATTTTTCACTATTTTCATTTTTTAAAAACCATAACCAGAAAGGATTATCATCTTCAAATTTTAAATATTTTAACATGAAAGGAATATTATCTTCAACAATAAAATTATGATTTATCCCATCTGGATCAATAATCTTTCGTCTATAAGGATTTTTAACTAAAATATTTATTAATTCATCCTTTTTTAAAGTTGGAAAATTTTTTAATAATCCAATTATCGATTTTAATGTTTCATAATTAAGTCTTATTTCTTTATATCCTCCCAATGTTTCATCTAATATTTTATAATGTAAACACTTCATTAAACTTTTTATTAATTTATCCACAAGTAATTTATTTTCAAAGAAAAAATGAATATAACCAAAATCTAACTCTTCCCCAAAAGGAATTTCAATCTCTTTAAATAAATCTTTATCACATGATAAATCAAATTTCTTTTTATCAGATAAAATTTTTTTTTCAATAATAACTTCGTTTATTTTGTATTCTTCAAATATTGGATTATTTTGTGATTTTTTAACTAAAAAATCGTAATTTTTAATATCTTCATCAATTATTTCTTTTTCATATCTTAAATTTTCATAAGTTTTAATTGTTCCAGATTTAAACATATTTAAAATATATTGATAATGAGATATCCATTGATTTTGAAATTTTTTTTCTATATAATATTTTCTCATATCAATAGTATAATCGATATCTGATAATATTTTAATAACATATGGTTTTAAAATATCATCTTTTATGGATTGAAATTTCTCTTCAGGATATATATCTTTTGAAACAAAGTCAAAAATAGTTTCAAAGTCTCTTAACTTAAATTCATCTAAAAATGATTTAATCACTATAGGATCTGGTCTAGTTGGTGTACTAATTTCAATTGTTTCACTAATATCTATTAATTTATTCTTTTTAAAATCTATTAATTCTTCATGGATTTTTAAATCAAGAATTTTTTCAATTAATGTTTTAAACTTATCATTCAAATTTTTTGATGTTGAATTCATAGTATAATTAAATTCATTTCTTGTGTGTTTTTTTTCAAATAATTCTTTTAATTCATTTTCCAAATCTTTAAAAATTGATTCAAAATTTTTTTGCAAAATATCTTCTTTTAATTCTTTTGTATGAATAGTTTGTTTTCTTTCATACAAATTAAGAGCCTTTGTATATTCATCACGATTAATTTTTTGTAATAATTTAATAAATTCATTCATTCTTTGTAATAAATGTGTCTGCATTAAAGAATATCCAGTATAAGATAATAATATCCCAGTTTGTTTACAAAAAGAAAAAATTTCTTTAACCTTTTCTTTATCTGTTTTAATTTGTTTTAAACAGTATAAAAAAATTTGCACAAAAAATGATCTTTTTTCATTTTTCAAATATTGATCAATTAGAACAGACTTTAAACCTTTAAATTTTTTTCTAATCAAATGTCCAATAGCTGTTTCATCAATTTTTAAAGATGACAAAATATTTTTCAAATGTTTATAATCCACTTCATGTTCGAAAATTGTTTCAAATAAAGATAAATCATCATTTAAATTTTTTAATGAAAATTCTTCTAACAAAATAAAATATATGATAAAAATAAATTTTTCAGGATCAACATATAAATCTTGAAAAATTGTTTTTCCAATTAAAATAGTCAATAGGTAACTTTTTGATGATTTTTTCTTTAATTTTAAAAAATTTTTAAATCTATTCTCATTTGTAGAATTAATGAATTCATTCCATTCATCAAAAAAAATATCATTAATAATTTTTAAATTATTTTGTCCTAATTTCTCATTAATGTTATAAAATAGATCAAAAATAAATATTTCATTCTTTAATTTATCTTCTTTATCTAAATTTATCTCATAAAAATAAAGTAAATATTTTTCATATGCTTCTAAATTATTTATTTCTTTTTTTGTAATACCCATTTTTTTTATAGTTGTAATAGCTTTATAATAAATATCATAATAAGAATCTATTTCTTCTAATTCCTCAAACTCTTTTACTAAAAATAATTCTTGAAATATATTGAACATTTTATTATTATCACAAAAAAAAAATTTAATTAATTAATTATCAAAATAAAAAATAAAATAAAAAATGGATAACTGTGCAATTTGTATAATCATTAAAAATTTGAAGTTATTAGAAAAACTAGATAAATCCAAGGTCGAAACTGTACTTGATTTTTTAGAAAAAATAAAAAAAAATGGACTTAGCGGGAATTTATCAATACCATCAATACGGCTTTCTTACTATATAAATAAACATTTTGTAGGAAATATAAACGCTTCAAGTGTTCTAACAATACCAAAAATATCAAATGGCCAATGTATAAACCATGTTTTTAACCTGAACAACAACCATCTATTAAGTTCGTTCACAAACACTGTTCTAGGACAATGTTTTAAAATTTCAACTCATATTGATTTTTGTTTAAGTAATGAAAAAATGTACATGAAAACAACAGACCCAAATGATGACAATAATGAAATAACAACACTAAATGATGAATCATTAAAAACTCTACAAAAATGTTTATTTAATCAAAAACAAGCCTTTTCATCTTTAAAAGAAATTATAAAAAACAACGATTTTTGAATGAAGAAGAAAGAAAAAAAAAAAAAAATAATCAAAATTTTTCAAAATATAAATAAAAAAAGTTATATGAAGAATACTAGAGGTAGACCTTTTCAAAATATTTTTAAACAAAAGGTTGTAAAGGTTTTAGTTGGGAAAAAAAATTATAATGTTTTTAATCCGTTTTATAATAACGGAAATTATTATAAAAGTTCAGGATCAGGGTTTTTCATAACATATGAAGAAACCCCAGCTATAATTACAAATTATCATGTCGTTTCATCATATAATTTAATTGATGATAATAAACCAGAGATTAAAATACAACTTAATTATGGAGAGAAGAAGAAAATACCTGTTCAATTAGAGAGAGTTTATCCTGAAAGAGATCTTGCACTATTAACTCTTACTAAAGAAAATATTGCTTTAATAGAAAAAATCTATGACAAAAAAATATCACCATTAGAACTAGCAAATTCTGATGATGTTGATAGTTCTGAAACAATTTTAGCAATAGGAAATCCTCTTGGCGAAGATAACATCACAATTACAAGAGGAATTTATAGTGGTAAATCAGTAATTAATGGTTTTCAATACTTGAAAACTACTGCTGCAATTAGTCCTGGAAATTCAGGTGGTCCTTCAGTAATAATAACCAAAAAGAATAATTATAAAGTTATTGGTGTGAATACACTAAATATTCTTGGATTCAATGGTGTTTATCATATTGTTCCATCAAATGATGTCAAAAAATTTTTGTTATATGAAAACGATCGAATAGTTAGACATCCAATGTTAGGATTAGCATTCCAAAAAATTGATGAAAATCTTAAAAAAAAAGTAAAGTTCATCAAAAATGCAACAGGTATTCGAGTGAAAAATGTAACCAAAACACCAAATTTTCTTGATCTAGAAGAAGGCGACATCTTATTCAAAATTAATAACCATAGAATAACAGATGAAGGAGAAATTATAATTAAAAATGATGGTTATACAACTAGTTTGACTATTGAAGAATATTTTTCTACCTTAGAACATGGCGAAAAAGTAGAAATAATTTATTTTGATGGAAGTAAACAACAAACGAAATCAGTCATATATCAACCTAAAGAATCCAACATCAAACATTTTATGATCCCAGATGAAATTGAAAAAATGTATTATTTGTACTTTCCAAAAATAGGATTAGTCCTTATGGATATGACGTACAATCATCTTGAACAAGTTTTGCAATCTAGAAGAGAAGAGTTTGCAAGAACGGCTATGTTATACAAATTAAGCAGAGAGAAAAATGAAGGAATTGTTTTTGTTTCTCATTTAAAGCCTGGTTCTGAAGTATATGAAAAGGGGCTTTTAAAAACTGGAAGTATAATAAAAGTAATGATGTATGGTAATAATGAAAAAAAAATACATAATATAAATGATATTATTGGTCACTTACGCAAAACTAATAACATAAAGTATATATCATTCAAAACTAACGATAAAACATTAGTTGTATTTACAAATGAACAATTACAAAATTTTGAATACAAAAAATTTAGTATTAATAAATAAAAATTATTATTTTTTTTATTTGTATATTTACAAAATAAAAATATGAATATTGATGATGATGAAGAACAAGGAAAGGAAATATATACAAAAAAAATGGCAACATTGGCGTATTTACTTAACCAGATGAAAAATTGTCAGTATAACCCCAAATTACTTGAGAAAACGTCCAAATCGTTAGAAGAAATTGATGTTTTTTTGAACATGAATAAAGATATTACATTTAATGAATTTGCCATACAGTATAGTAATAACATAAGTAATATTTTGAAGGATTGTTATGTATTAAAAGAAGGGGAAGGATTCAAAATACCAACTCCAGAATTAACCAAGTATTCTGAACATATTAAGTATTGGAGAGAAGCTTGTTTTATTTGTGGTGAATTACCTTGTTCATCTAATAAAGGAATTTGTGAGTTTGAAGTAGATTGTCATAAAATAGTTCAAAATAAGTTTCGATTAAGAAAATTTTCACCATATAGTCAAAAGTGTATTTATTGTTATTTCAAAATGATTGGTAGACAGTATAAAATTAATCTTATTTTGCATGGTGATGAAAATAAATATGTACCTGATGTTCTTTCTTTGAACCCAGATTTTTGTTACTATTTTGATTCAAATAATGAATATCCAAATAGTTATCTTTTAACTCAATATGAAAAGGATGATTTTTTTGGAATTTCAGGTAAAGGTGGTATTCCAGATATAAAAATTGAACAATTAAAATATTATGAGTATAAAAAATTTATTAATAAAAGAATCGTAGCATTAAATGGTGTAGTACACCATTTTGTAAAAATTTAATATAATTCTTTTTATTATTTTATTATTTAACAACTAATCACAAAAATTCATTTTTTTTTAAATAATTCAACTACTTTATATATTTCTTCTTTTTATTTGTATTCAGTTGCTCTCACTTTTTTGATTTTGTCTGAAAATAGCCACTTGGTTATTATACCAATATCTTTGTTAACCTTGTCAAGAATGCATCTTTTATTATTTTCTTTAATCATCCCCGTCCAATCATAAACAGTATTTGATTCTTTACCATCTAAATAAATACCCTTTTCTTCAATCAAAGTTTCTTGTAAAATGCAATATCCACTAGTCAAATCTGATAATAGCTTCAACGAGGCGGTATCGAGATATTTTAAATTGATAGTAGAATACTTGATTACAACATCAAAACATTCCAGGATTTTTTGTATATATTCTTCATGACATTTCCTAACAGGAGCCATACAACTAACACCACTTTTATACATATTATTTAATATATCTATCAAACCGCATGAACTTTTAAGTATCGTTTTGTTATTCAAATCATATTCTTTTTCTTCACTCATTTCTTTCTTTATTTTTTTTTTAAATATATAAAATATAGGCCTTCCTCTATAGAACAAAAAAATAATAATAACAAAATAGAATCTTGAGACTTTATCTCTGAATTGAAAGAAAAACAAAGAATCCTCCCTTAATTCTTGGGATTTGTAACAATTCAAAGTCCATGTCTCAAGAATTCAAACACAGAAAAAATTTAGGTCTTCCTTTATAGCACAGAACATCCTCCCAATTTCAGTCTAATCCTCCCAATTTCAGTCTAATCCTCCCATGAATTCACTGAAATTATCCACCCCTTTACTAATCCCAAAATAGATTGGCCGAAGTTGGCCGTGTCACCCCGTTCCAGTTCGGAATTCAAATTAGAACTAAGAATAAAAGAAAAAAGAAAAAATGGAGGATTTATTCAACTTTGAAATACAATTACCGTCACCGTCATATAGCGAACCAGATGAAATTGAGGATGAAGAACCGTACACCAATTCAAATGAGAAGCGAAGGAAAAGAAAAGCAAGGGAAGATTCGTCGAACTTTAAAATAGAATTGCCACCACCATCATATAGCGAACCAGATGAAATTGAGAATAAAGAACTGCAACCACCGTACACCAATTCAAATGAGAAGCGAAAGAAAAGAAAAGCAAAGAAAGAGCTAGATAATCCAAGACCTATCAAATATAGAAAGAAGTATAAATATGCTCGCAAAGAAGTTAAGAACATTTTTGAAGCTGTACATGATGGAAAGAATTGCCTGCTTGGATTATTCACTGATGATGATTCTACTGAAAAAATCAAGAATAAAGTTACAATTTTCAAATCGCTAAAAAGGCTTGGTGAAATTTTTGGGATTGATTCTGCAGAGACAGTTATTGAAGAAATGGAAAATTCTATTGGTTCAACTTTTTAATGATTTTTACAGTTCTAAATGTATATGGATAATTCAAAATACAAAATTTGTTCTTTAAAAATCTTTCCCTTTCTTTTTTTTCTTTTAATAATTTTTTACTTTTACTTTTGAATTTCTTGATCGATTCCAACTCATTATCATCGTCAAAATGCGTTGGAAAATATCCGGTAGCCGAAATTGATTTAGGTAACATTCCAATTTCTCTGAACATATAAGCTACAAATTCTGAACAAATGAAACCGCTGAAGTTGTCATATTCTCTTGGTAAAGGATTACCTTTAATTGCTTTTTGAAACTCATTAATATTTTTTTCGTAACCAATATCTTTTTCTAAAATTTCATTCAATGTTTTTGCAAAAATTTCCTTTTTCTCCTTTTTATTTTCAATGTTTTCATTTTTCAAAATCCGTACTCTCATTTCTCTTGCATTATAATTCTCAACGAATTTATTAAACTTTGTTATTTTTATTCCTTCAAAATCCAAGTACCAATTAGATTCTATAACATACAAATTATTCCCAGTTGGTTCCATAACTTTTTTTTTTTCATCATAATTACCAACAAAAAGAATACAAATATGATTCCAGGGACTATTTATAAACAATTTAACTAAATCACCAATAATATTATTCGAATTTACTAAAATAATTCCAAAATCATAATCATAATTCATTTTTTTTTTCTATTTTTTACATAATTTGTTTCTCAATTATTATTTAAAATTATTAGATCGTTTTACTGCAAAAGTATACAAACTTAAAAGGAACTTTTTTTTATCATTAATGTAAGCCATATCTTTATAAATTAAATTTATCTTTTCAATCACGTTATTTAAATTAGTCTTTTCGTGTAATCCGTTTATTTTTCTTGTCAGATTATTAATCATCGTGGTTTGTGTAATTCCACAGTCACTAAATCTAGCTTGAAGAAATAAATTATTAATATATTTTATAGGTTTTTCAATAATTCCTTGATTTTTATATCTAGCTTTTCTTAGTATTTGTTCAACTTGACCATTATTTTCTTTAAAACAATAAATAGGATTGTTAGAAGTTTTTTCGTAATTATTATATTTAACGAGACCATATTTGACAGGAATAATGTTCAAATCTTGTTTTGGGAAAAAACGTCCATAAATAGTTATATAAAAAATTGACAAAGATTTAAAATCCTGTCTAATAAACGTTCCATTTATAAACTCCTTTTTTCTATGATAACCCAACATTTTAATTTTTATTTTTCAAAAATAAAAATAAAAAATAACAAAAAAAATAACCAAAAAGTGAAAAGTTGAAAAGTTGAAAAAATGTAAAAAAGGTAAAAGTTGAAAAGTTGAAAAAAGGTAAAAAAGGTAAAAGGCAAAAGGCAAAAGGTAAAAGGTAAAAAAGGTAAAAAAGGCAAAAAGGTAAAAGGTAAAAAAGGCAAAAGGCAAAAGGTAAAAAAGGTAAAAGGTAAAAAAGGCAAAAGGCAAAAGGCAAAAGGTAAAAGGTAAAAGGTAAAAAAGGTAAAAGGTAAAAAAGGCAAAAGGTAAAAAAGGCAAAAGGTAAAGGGGTCCACATTACAAAAAATTCAATCAATTTCGGAAATTAATCTCGGCCTAAGCGTTTAAGGGAGGGTGTGGATTATAAAATGGCCGTTTTTTCGGGTATCCAATTCATGTGGATTATAAAAATTCAGCCATAGTGGCCTTCCAACCAATTTTTCGCCCCGGAATTCATTTCCAACGGCTATATA
>Ga0114923_10001800_pt1 | contig 14692 bp, 1 predicted proteins | sample SumtaG_FD_89578 | JGI IMG/M metagenome (GOLD analysis project Ga0114923, IMG submission 89578) | Deep subsurface microbial communities from Indian Ocean to uncover new lineages of life (NeLLi) - Sumatra_00157 metaG | ecosystem: Environmental > Aquatic > Marine > Oceanic > Sediment | place: near...
AATCCCGACCCCCTCGTAAAGGCGATATTCACCGCAGGTTAAATCTTCCCAGCCTTTTAAGGTTTTATCGCCTTTTTTATCGTCGGCCCGGATTAAATGGATGTCGGCATTTACCGGTTCAAGGTCAACCAAAGAATCATGGTAATGATTGTACTTTTCCATTCGGTCAAGGACGTCTGATATCATGAAGGCGAGGCCCATCGCTTCCATACCGGTTTTCATATCGTCGATAAATTTTTTTGAGAGGGTTTCTACTTCATCTGGGGCCAGGGTTATTCGCCGGGGGTAAGCATCCATCATGATAATATCGGAAACGGTATATCCCTTTTTTTCCAGGATTCCCGCCGCTTGCAAACACAATCTGCCGCCGGCAGAATAGCCCAACAGTTTAATGGGATCCTGGGTTTGGTTTTCGGTATTGTGGATATTAGTAATAGTATCCACGTAGGTTTCCATCCGGTCGTCCCGGTCTATATAGTTAAAGGCATAGATAGAGTATTCCGGCAGTAAATCCGCAAGCTGCATGTAGGCCATTCCATACCCGATACCGGGGGGAAAGGCGAATATTTTCAGAGCTTTTCCCGGGTTTAGTAGAACAAAAATATCTTCTTCACTCTCTTTGAACTTGTTTTGCATGATGCTAACGGCAATATCTTTGATAAACGGAGTTTTAAAGATTTGCAGCACCGGCAACTGCACGTCGAAGGTTTGATGGATTTCCGCCAGCAGTTTTATTATTTTTAACGAATTGCCCCCCAGTTCAAAGAAACTATGCTCAATGCCGATGGTCTCTTTTCCCAGGCCCAGGACGTTTGACCAGGTTTCGACTAATTTCTCCTGCACGGGGTTCTGTGGGGGGTTATAACTTTTTCTTTTGCCTCCGGCGGGCAGGGGGCTCTTTTGAAAAACCGCCCCCTGCACCCCCACAAAACTTTTGTTTAATTTTTTCGTCTCTATTTTTATAATTTCGGAGATGCGCTTGCCGGGATTTTCCAATACCCCCGCAAGAATTTGTTTAAAATAAGCGGCAAATTTGTGAACGGTTTCTTCAGTAAACAAATGAATACCGTATTCCAGTATGAAGGAAAGGTGGTCCCGGTTTTCCACTACCGTTAACGTGAGGTCAAATTTGACAATCCTGTTTTTGCCACTCTCAAGGAATGACGCTGATGCGGCTGATGTTGAACCGGGTAGTTGACTGGCGGTCACATCGAAATTTTGGAATGACAACATCACATCAAAAAGAGGATTCCTGCCGGTATCCCGTGGAATTTCCAGGTGGTCAACCAGTTCTTCAAAGGGGTACTCCTGGTTGTCAAAAGCATCCAGGGTACGCTGCCGGACCTCGCGGAGAAATTCCTTAAAGGACTTGTCGGATTGGACGCAATTCCTGAGAGACAGGGTATTGACCAACATACCGATAATGGGTTGTAAGTCTTCATGGGTGCGGCCGGCTGTGGGTGTGCCCACGATAATATCTTCCTGTCCGCTCAGCCTGGCCAGCAATAGGTTAAACACCGCCAGGATTACCATAAACATAGTAACGTTCTCTCCCTGTGCCAGGGTTTTGACGGCCTGAGTTTCCGAGGTTTCCAGCTCAAAGGTGACGGCACTGCCGTCAAATTGCTGTACCGGGGACCTGGGAAAATCCAACGGCAGGTTTAATACCAGCACAGGTGCCTCAAATTCTTTTAACCAGTACTCTTTTTGCTGCGCCTGGGCCAGTTCTTTTGCAAAACCCTGCTGCCATTGGGCATAGTCTTTGTATTGGATGCGAAATGACGGCAGTGCCTCACCTGCCTGGAGCACCAGGAATTCCTTTATCAATAAAGCGATAGAAGTGCCGTCCGAAATAATATGGTGCATGTCCACCAGTAGAAGCTGTTTTTCCTCCGGCAATTGCAGGAGACCTACCCGCAAAAGCGGCACCCGGGAAAGATCAAAGGGACGGACGAATTTGCGAGCTGTGTCCCCTGTGGCTAAAAAATATTCAATTTCAAACGTGACCTCTTTGTGTACTTGCTGGACGGGTTCCCCTTCCTTTAGAGCAAAAGAGGTGCGCAGGGAGTCATGCCGGGAGATCAGCTCCCGGAAAACATCTTCCATTTGCACCTTATCTGTTTTCCCGGGCAGTGTTATTGTGATAGGGATATTGTACACAATGTTTTCCTCCAGCATTTGCTCGATGAAATACAACCGTTTCTGGGCCGAAGAAAGGACATAATAGTCTTTTTTTTCTACAGCTTTTACGGCTGCGTACTCATCTCTGGCCTCAGCCTGGAGATAGGAGGATAATTCTTTGATGGTCTGGAACCTGAAAATCTCTTTCAAGGAAATTTTGACGTCGAATACTTTGTGAATTTTAGCCGCCATAACAGTGGCCCGCAACGAATGGCCGCCCAATTGGAAAAAGTTATCGGTTATACCGATCTTATCCCCCGGGATGCCCAGTACTTCCGACCACATCTGTACCAGTTTTTTTTCAATGGCACTGCGGGGTGCGGCATGGGTTCGCCCCTCGATCTCCAACACCGGTAACGGTAAAGCACGACGGTCCACTTTGCCGTTGGCAGTTAACGGCATCTTTGCTAAGAAAATAAAATGAGACGGTATCATGTAAGCAGGTAATGTCTGTGACAGGAATTCGTTTAATTCCATGACTGCGGACGTTTGGTTAAACCCGGCTGCAGTTGTTCCGACAATATAAGCACATAGATATTTATCGCCGCTGCTGTCGCCTTTTACCATCACCACTGCTTCTTTTATGTCTTTATGTGTTAACAAACGATTTTCTATTTCTCCGATTTCTATCCTGAATCCCCTTATCTTGACCTGTGAATCACTCCTGCCCAAAAATTCAATATTACCATCCGGCAGCCATCTGGCAAGGTCCCCGGTCTTGTAGAGAGGTGAAAGGAGTTTGCCTGTCTCCTTTAGTAAAAAGTTTTGCGGGGGTCCAGGGGGCGGTTTTTCAAAAGAGCCCCCTGGCCGCCGGAGGCAAAATCTTTCCGCTGTTAATTCCGGGTTGTTGAGATAACCGCGGGCAACTCCGTCTCCTCCTACCCACAGTTCTCCAACCACTCCCACAGGCGCCAATTTATTCCATCGATCCACGACATACGCACTGGAATTGGCAATGGGTTTGCCAATGGGAATATTTGCCGCGAATTCCCTGTCGATCGAATAAGTGGTAGAAAAAGTGGTGTTCTCGGTAGGACCATAACCATTGATGATATTCAATCCCGGGAACCTTTCCTTTACTTTGTTGATATGGGGAGGCGACAACACATCTCCCCCCACCAACAAAAACCGCAAACCTACAAATATATCGATATCGATGCCGGATAATCCGGTAAAAAGAGGAGCAGTCAGCCACATGACGGCAATATCGTATCTGCGTACCGCCTGTTTCAACATCTCCGCATTTAATAGCTGCTCTTTATCAGCAATATAAAGGGCCATCCCATTTAACAACGAACCCCATATTTCAAACGTAGAGGCATCAAATTCCAATGCACCGGTTTGTAACAGCCGCTGATTTTCCCGGAATTCCATATAGTTGGTATTCTTTACCAGTCTTATCACATTGCCATGCTCCACCATCACGCCTTTGGGCCTGCCCGTTGAACCGGAGGTGTAGATGACGTAGGCCAGGTGTTCCGAATGATTCGGTTTTTCGATGAATGATGAATGATGAAAGGAAAGTCCGGATGAACCCTTTGCGGAACAGGCAAGCCTGTTCCCTACATCGTCCCCGGTTCCCCATTGACAGTTAATAATTGACAATTGACAATTGACAATTCTGATCTCCTCGACTAAATCCCCGGTAGTCACTAAAATCTTTACACCGCTATCATTCAACATATATTGGATTCTCTCCTGTGGGTAATCCGGGTCTATGGGCAGATATGCACCGCCGGCTTTCAATATACCCAGTAGACCGGCGATCATTTCAAGGGAACGCGGAAGCATAATGCCTACAATAGTGTCGGGTTTGATACCTCTTTCTTTCAACAAATATGCTAATTGATTGGACTTTTCATTTAATTCTCTATAAGTAATCGAAACATTATCCACCATCTGTCGTCTGTCGCCTGTTATCTGTCCTCTGCCAATGACAGCAGCGCCGTCAGCGTTCCTCTCTGCCTGCTCTGCAAATAATCGCTGGATGGTCTTATCCCGGGGATACTCTACCCGGGTATTATTAAAATCTTCCACTATCCTTTGCTTTTCTTTTTGGGAAATGATTTCAATATCACCGATGAGTATGCCCGGGATATCCCGGGCTTGAGACACAACGCGCCGGAAATAGCCGACAAATCGTTGAATTGTCTCTTTCTTAAACAATTTTGTGCAGTACTGGAGACTGAATTGCAAACCTTCGCCAACCTCGACTGCCTCCAGGGTCATATCAAATTTAGCCACCTCTCTTTCGATCTCCTCGGGACTATTGCTTAGGGGGAGGTCCCGGGAAATGGCATTCCCGGTATTTTCGTCCTGGTTTTGCAGGGCAAACATAACATCAAAAAGTGGGTTTCGACCGGCATCCCTGGGCAGGGCCAGCTTATCTACCAGGCCCTCGAAGGGATAGTCCTGGTTCTCGAAAGCGTTCAGGGTTTTTTCTTTCAGTTCTTGTAGGAATTGGTTAAATCCTTTACCTGCATCCGGATAGTTTCGCAGTGCCAGGGTATTGACAAACATACCGATGATATTTTGCAGGTCGGCATGACTGCGGCCAGCCACCGGGGTGCCGATAATGATCTCTTCCCGGCCGCTGATTTTAGAGAGCAATATATTGAAGTGAGCTATCAACACCATGTACAGCGTTGCATTTGCCGCCGCGGCCAATGCATTTAATGCCCGGGTCTCCGGGCGCCCCAGGCTAAATATCACCCGGCTGCCTTCAAAATGCTGCAGCGCGGGCCGGGGATAATCACCAGGGATATTCAATACCGGGACCTCTCCGGCAAATTCTTTTAACCAAAAGGCTTCCTGCATTTTCATAATCCTGGTTTTCAACCGGCGGTTTTGCCAATGGGCATAATCTTTGTATTGAACCGGTAAAGCAGGTAATTGTTCTCCCCGGTAGAAGGCCGGGAAATCCCTTCTCAGTATCCCGATAGAAATGCCGTCCGTGATAATATGGTGCATGTCCACCAGCAATAAATAACTCGATTCTCCCATGGTCACCAATCCCACCCGCAGCAAGGGCGCCCGGGAAAGATCAAAGGGACGAACGAACTCAGACGACAGATGACGGATGTCCTCTGTGGCTAAAAAATATTCAATTTCAAAGGTTATATTTTCATGAATCCGTTGAACCGGTACGTCAGCTACCATATGAAAGGAAGTACGTAAGCTTTCATGTTGTTGGATTAGTTTGATAAAAGCGTGCTCCAACTTTTCCGGGTCAATACCCGGTTCCAGCGGTATCACACTGGGTATATTATAAACAGTGCTCCGCTCCTCCAATTGTTGAAGGATATACAATCGCTTCTGGGCTGGCGACAGCTCATAATAATCCTGCTCAGGGGCAGGTTCAATGTTCATGTACCTGTCTTCCGCGGCAGATTCGATATACCGGGCCAAGTCCTTTACTGTGGGGCGTTTAAATACCTCCAGCAAAGAGACTTTTACATTCAATTCCTTGTGTATTTTTGAAACCATGATAGTGGCCCGCAGGGAATGCCCGCCCAATTCAAAGAAATTGGCAGTGGTGCTGATTTCACTTTTCTCTATACCCAGTACCTCAGACCACAAGGCAACCAATTGCGCTTCAATCTCATCAACGGGTGCAGTATAGTCTTTACCGGCTTTGATTCCCGGTTCAGGCAGTGATTTGTAGTCTATCTTCCCATTGGGGGTTAAAGGAATGCTCTCTAACCGGGTAAAATACGACGGGATCATATAACCGGGCAGGGTTTGGGATAAGAATTCCCGCAAATATTCTACACTGCCCGCACCTTGCATCACCAGGTACGCGCACAGGTATTTATCTTCAGGCATCTCAACAAGATACCGCATCACCACCACGGCTTCTTTTATTTTCTCATGCTTTAATAACCGGTTTTCAATTTCTCCCAATTCGATGCGGAAGCCCCTGATCTTGACCTGGTGGTCCATACGCCCCAGGAATTCGATATTGCCATCCGGCAGCCAATAAGCCAGATCTCCTGTTTTGTAGATTTTTTTTGCCACAGAGGACACAGAGTACACAGAGAAAAACTTCTCTGCGGTTAATTCCGGGCGGTTTAAATACCCTCTTGTCACCCCTTCACCAGCTACACACAATTCACCGGCAATGCCGATGGACTGTATCCGTTTATACCGGTCAAGAATATAGACACGATAGTTGGAAATGGGTTTACCAATAGGAACGCCCGTTCCCTCCCCTTTCCCACACCTGTAATAGGTGACACATACCGTGGTTTCGGTAGGGCCATAGGTATTAAAAACAGCACCGGATTTTAGCAGGTGATCGATATAATTCTCCTTTAATACGTCGCCACCACTGATATAGGTGTGGATGGAAGAAATAAGTTTCGAAGCGCTCCATTTGTTTAACTCATTCAACAATAAAGGGGAACAATCGATGATAGTGACCTGGTGCTTTTCTATAAAATCTACCAACAAGGTAATATCTTTGATTGCATCTTTGGGGGGAATGGCCAATTTCCCACCTTTGGTTAACGTAGGAAAGGTCTCTTCAAAAAAAGCATCGAAGGTAAACGATGCCTGTTGAAGCACGGTGTCCTGCGGCGAAATAGTAAACTGCTGTTCAAAGGCCGTTAAATAAGCCGCTGCATTTTTATGCTCCACCATGACACCTTTGGGTCTGCCGGTGGTACCGGAGGTGTAGATGATGTAGGCAAGGTTTGAAGGAGCTAAATTCGAAGCACGAAATTCGAAATTCGAAACAAATTCAAAATCCAAATGTTCAAAATTCAAAACAATGCATGCAGTCACATCGTTTTGGTCATTTGAATTTGTTTCGGATTTCGATATTCGAATTTCGGATTTTTTTAATAAAACTTTGGCACCGCTGTCTTTCAGAATATAATCAATACGTTCCTGTGGGTAATCCGGATCGATAGGTAAATAAGCACTACCGGCTTTTAATATGCTCAATATTCCTATTATCATCTCTATTGACCGTTCCACCATGATTGCCGCAATGGCACCGGGTTTGACACCTTTTTCTTTTAACAGAACCGCCAGTTGATCGGATTTTTTATTTAACTGGTTGTAGGATAAATGGACGTTACCAACGACTGCTGTGCTGTCGAGATTCTTCTCAGCTTGTTCTGCAAATAACTGGTGAATCGTTTTATCCCCGGGATATCCCACCCGGGTATCATTAAAATCGTATAATACCTGCTTTTTTTCTTCTTCCGAGATAATCTCCAGCTCTAGAATCGCCTGGTCCGGGTTTCCAACCAAACGGTTGACAAGGTTCCTGTAATAACGATAAAATCTGTGGATGGTCTCTTTTTTAAAGAGATTTGTACTGTATTCCCATGAAAATCCCAATTTTTCCCCGGCTTCGGCAGCATAAACCGTGAGATCGAAAAGAGAAACGGTTCTTTCAAAACGGTACGTATCGATTTCATCGATATTCTTCAGGTGTGGGCTGTTTTCCGGCAACTCTGCCTGGTTGTGCAGCGCGAACATGACATCGAACAAGGGATTCCGGCTTAAATCCCGGTGGGGCGAGACTCTTTCCACCAGGTCTTCAAAGGGATAATCCTGGTTCCCAAAAGCTTCCAGGGTGCGCTGCCTGACTTCTCTTAAAAAGCTGCCGAAGGATTTGCCCCCGGTGGGGTAATTTCTCAATGCCAGGGTGTTGACCAACATACCCACCACACTTTCCAGGTCTGCATGCCGGCGCCCCGCCACCGGGGTACCGATAACGATATCTTCCTGCCCGCTTAATTTAAAAAGAAAAACATTCATTACAGCCAACAAAACCATGTACAGCGTAGCGTCCTGGTTTTTTGCCAGCGACCTTAACCGCCGGGTCTCCGCTCCGGTTAGTACAAACCGGGTATTGCTCCCCTCGAAGCGCTGCTCTGCAGGCCGCTTGAAATCCATAGGCATATTCAATACGGGAATATCACCGGCAAACTGTTTTAACCAGTAAACTTCCCGCTGCTTAAGCTCTTCTTTCCGCTCATGGCCGGTCTGCCACTGCGCATAATCTTTATATTGCAGTTTTAAACCCGGCAGCTTTTCCCCCAGGTAAAACCGCTGGAACTCCTGCACAAACACGTTCAAGGATACGCCGTCAGTGATAATGTGATGCATGTCCATCAGCAAAAGGTGCCTGTCATGCGCCAGGCTGATTATCCCCATCCGCAGCAGCGGCGCCCGGGTTAAATCAAAAGGCTGTATGAAGTTTTTTATTATTGCCTCCGGCGGCCCTGCCGGGGGCCAAACTTTTAGAAAAGTTTGATCAAAACTTTTTATAGCCCTTCGGGCGTTGTTAATCTTCTGCACCGGCTCATCATGCACCGTTAAAAAAGAGGTGCGAAAACTGTCGTGCCGGTTTATTAATTGCTTGACGGTATCTTCTATCCGCTCTTTATCCAGGGGCCCCGGCCATTCCTGCACTTCCGAAAGATTGTAAGCCGTACTCCCGGGTTCCAACTGCTGGAGGATAACCATGCGCTTCTGGGCTGAAGACAACGGGTAATACTCTTTTTCTTCTACCGGGGTGATGGGACAAAAGGTTTCCTCTTTTTTTGACGCGATGCGGCGCGATAGCTCCTTTAATAAAGGAAAAGCAAAGACGTCTTCCAATTCCAGCTTGACATGAAACTGTTGATGCACTTTTGCAATGAGGTTGATGGCCCTTAACGAATGTCCTCCCAGCTCAAAAAAATGAGACTGCCTGCCGATTTGCTCCAGGGGTACGGACAGTTCCTCTGACCATATCGCTGCCAAACGGGTTTCTTTTTCATCGGCCGGCGGTGTATATACATCGAGTAACTCAACGGCTTCGAAACCAGTCTCAGGAAGGGCATTCCTGTCTACTTTGCCACTAGCGGTTAAAGGAAATTCATCCAGGGGCACAAACGTCCGGGGCAGCATGTAATCGGGTAAACAGTGCAGCAGGTACTCCCTTAATTCATTTATTTCCACTGTATCCACCGACTCATGGATGGTAAAATAACAGCAGAGAAAGGGTTCATGGTGTTCTGTTGTTTGATTTTTTTGCAAAACCACCACAGCCTCTTTGACAAAAGGATGTTGAAGCAGTACGGTTTCGATCTCCCCCACTTCCACCCGGAATCCCCGAATTTTAATTTGAAAATCTTTACGCCCCAGGATTTCTATATCACCGTTGGCTTTCATTCCACCCAGGTCACCGGTCCTGTAAAGCCTCCCGATTTCCGGGTCATGGGCGAATGTTTCCCGGGTCTTCTCCGGGTCTTTCCAATATCCCAGGGCAATATGGTTACACGCAATAATAATCTCTCCAATGCCGATGTCTTCTACAATTTCATCTTCCTCATTTACCAGGAGAATTTCGGTTTCATCCAATGGCTCCCCCAATACCGGCACACCAAAAGAATCATCGGCTGTATAAACAGCGATGGAACTTACAGAAGATTCGGTCTGGCCGTAGACATTGGCCAGGACAGCACCGGGAAAATACTCTTTATAGATATCGATGTCCCGTTTCCTTAACGGCTCGCCCCCCAGTAAAATAAACCGCAGATAAGGGAATTGCAGTTTTCCTCTTTCATTTTCAACGGATTTAAGGTTTTCTATTAAATACCGGTACAGGGTAGGTACCGAATGCCAGATAGTAATTTTTTCTTTTGCGACAAATTCCGGCAGCCAGGTGCCTTCCAGTATGTTTTTTACGTCGTAAGGGTAAAGGGTGGCCCCGTTGTGTAACGCCCCCCAGGTATCTTGCACCGCGCCGTCATGCACAAAAGCGGTCAGCAAGGTCATGCGGTCGAGGGCAGTGATGTTGAATTTCTCCGTCCAATTGCGGGTATAGTACAAAACATTTTCATGATTTTGCACCACCCCCTTGGGTTTGCCCGTGGAGCCGGAGGTGTAAAGGATATAAGCGGCCTCCCGGGTAAAAACCGATCGTTCGACATTCTTCACCGGTTGGTTCCGACCCACGGTACAAATGTCCATGACGTCTATTTTTTGTTTTTTATTTGCTTTTTCCCTTAACGTCCCTGCCAGGGAAAGATTCCGGGTGTCGGTTAAAATCAAGCAAGCTTCGGAATCTTCCAACATATACGCCAACCGGCTCTCCGGGTGTGTCCTGTCTAACGGCACATAAATCATATTGGCTTTTAAAGCCGCGATTAAACCGGTAATCATATCGACGCCATGTTCAAATAACAGGGCTGCAATGTGCTGTTTTTCACCGGTTCCGGTCCCTACAGCAGCTTTTATCTCGATAGCTGCTTGATTGGCCCGGCAGTTCAATTCCCCATAGGTTAACGCCTCATCCCCCATTCCCAGGGCGATTTTATCCCTACATTTGCCGACCTGTTGCTCAAATCTTTCGATGATCATTGGAAAAGTTTTATATATTGTTGACTTTTTATATAGGACACATAGGACAAATAAGGCATATAATTGCCTGTCCCCTTTTTTCTTCCTTTTTTTAGTGAAAAATGTGTTGAGGATAATGAGAGTTTACCACGAGAGATCACTACCTGGTTTGAGGCAATGGGTATTGAAAAAATCCGCTGCGGGGTTCCTTTTAGGAACCCCCGCGCGGACTTAAATCACCTAAGTTAGGAGTTTGGAGTAGTGAATCGGATTATCAGCAGACAACGTAATTCATAGGCCAACTTCTACTGCCGCAGCAAAGGTTGAATGGGCACACAGGCTGGAATGGATGAAGTGAATTCTTTTCGAGTTTGGAGACGGGTGTTGGGTCATAGGCATTGACACCAGGATTAAGCAACTTCATGGTAACCTCCTTTTTATTAAATTAGCCCGCGGTGCGGGCACTCTCCATAAGGAGTGGCATCTGCATTTTGCTCTTACTATGTACTCCCATCATTGGCCCGGTCGATTTGCTCCAGCTTAATTTTAAGCCACCCTTCCCAAAAACCACAGCTTTCAGTATTGGGTAGGCCCAGACGTTTCCGCATCGACGGGCACCCTCCCATACATATGGGAAGATAAAGACACTCACGACACGACTGGTGCTTGAAGGGTTCATTGATGGCCCATCCCCAATAATTTTGACTGGGGATGAATTTGCCTTCCTTAATGATACCAACTTCTTCACCGGGATCGACTCGTTCATAACATTTATAAACCAATGCACCGGGTCCGATCACAAAAGCTTTGTATTGATCCGCACCACAGTTATTTCCCTTGATAATAAACTGGAAAGGGCCAGAGTCTGAATCATCATCCGGGATTTTGCCAAGCATGGTATTTATTTCATGCTGGGCACGCTGTAACTCCGGGCCTATGAAGCAATCCACATCTTCTTCACGGCTTAAGGTACCACCCAGGTACATTTTTAGGGGGCCCACGCTTACAGTCACATTCTTCTCTTTGAAAACCGGATCGGTTTGGAGCATCTCCCGGATTCCCGGCAGGTTACTTTTGTTGGTGTTGAACCGTACGGTCAGTTCCGAAAAATGGCTGCGGGCAATATCGATGGCCTGATGCAGGCGATCAAACGTTCCGCCACCGTTGGGTAACACGCGCAGGCGGTCATGATCTTCCCGGTTGCCGTCCAGGGATATCTGGAGGTTGTCTATCCCTAATTGTTTTAGTTTTTGCGCAGTGGGTTCATCTAAAAGGTAACCGTTAGTCACCATAGTATCCGGGTCCCGATGAACCCCCAATTTCTCACATATTTCACCAACGCCTTTGGAAATGGTTTCAATCACGTCAATCGCCAACAAAGGCTCACCCCCGTACCAATAAATCATAAAACCCGGCGGTTGAATTCCCGCTAATTCCTTTTCAAGAAATTTAAGCACCTGACGGCAATCCTCTTCGCTCATCTTAGAAGCACTCTTTTTGTGCTCGAAACAATAGCTGCAGGCCAGGTTGCAGGCCTTTATGGGAATCATCGTAATGATGAGGTGTGAATTATCGAATGCGCTTTTGCGGTAGCGGAATTTCACCATGTCAATTTCATCTACCCCATCCGGTACTAAAAAACCATTGTCTACTAACAGGCTGCGTTCTTCCTCGGAAAAGGTCTCAATCTCTGACGGCTGCTGTAAGACCTTTTCCACTCGAGCAACATTCTCCTCATCAAGCGACAACAGTCCAGTGGTAAACACATTGTAAAGATAAACCCCATTTTCTCCCCGGTGCCAAAAGTTATAACGGGATGGTTTAAATATTACATCCATATTAACCTCTCATATATAATATGATCAAACGATCAATTCGCTTCTTTATCATATCTGCTCACATCCAACATCAATTTTTCCAGGTAAAAAATCTCACCGGGGAACCTCCATTATATCAAATATAAATAAGGGATTCAACAAAAAAATTAAAAAACATAGTTTGTCCCCTTTTTTTTATATAGGACACATAGGACATAGAGGAAGAAAAGTGTCTTCGTATCCTGGTGGTTAAACAATTTTCATGGTCTCCGGGAAGCAAACCTTAATTTCCGCTTTTTCGCAGCTCCACGATATTCCTTTAACTTCTTTCCAGGTACCTCTGCTATCTTTCCCAACAACCGGATATACATGCGCACAATCTTTTCAATGGTTTTGGGCATAAATAATTGAGAAAAATAGTTGCATATAATATTTATTCCATTTTTGTATTCCGTCAAATAAAAGGCAATATCAAATTTCGTATCCCGTACCGTTTCTATATGATAAGACTCCACACCAGGTAACATCAAGCGATGGGTATCACCGGTGTTGACCATGTTAAAAAACAAAGAAATTTGCGGGTATTTGGTTTTTAATTGCTCACAAATCAACTCCAGGGGATAACTCTGATACTCAATCATTTTCAGGGCATCGGTTTGAAGGCGTTCTAAAAAAACCGGGAAGATTTCTTCTTTATCCACCCGGGTTCTCAGTACCAGGGTATTGACAAAAAGACCTATGGTGTTTTCCAGGTTTTCATGCTGACGGGCCGCACCGGGCATACCTATCAAAATGTCCTCCTGGCCCCGCAACTGCCACAGCAGCATATTCATACCCGCCAACAAAACCATAAAAAGACTGGCATTGTACTGCCGGGCCAGGGTTCTTAACTTCCCGGTCGTCTCTTCATTAACCACTACCCGGAAACCGGAACTCTTTCTACTTTTTTCTGTCAATTCATGGGGAGGAAAATCATAAGGCAAATTCAACAAGGGGACAGTACCCTGCAACTGCTTTCCCCAGAACTCCAACGGCCCCCGCATCCTCCCCGGGTCAGCCAGCAGCCGGTTATGCCAGGCAGCGTATTCTTTGTACTGGATTTTAACCGGTTCAATTCCGGGCGGTTCATCCCTATTACCCTGTTTCATGGAATTGTAAAAAAGAAAAAACTCTTTTTTCAATATCTCCAAAGACCAGCCGTCGGATATCAAATGGTGCATGTTAAATACCAGGTCATATTCCGCTTCACTGCATTTGACCAGTTTTACCCGCAGCAGCGGCGGTTTTTCCAGGTCAAAAGGTATCAGGCTTTCCTCTGCCACCAGTCGATACCTCTGTGCGTGCTGCTCTTCTGCCGGTAAATGCGACACATCGATCTCTGCTAATTTCACCTCTGCTCCCGGTACGATTTTTTGCACGATCTTCCCGTCCACTTCTACAAAACAGGTTCTCAGGCTTTCATGCCGGGCCAGCAATTTAGCCGACACTTCTTGGATAACCCTTTTGTCTACTTCTTCATTGAAGGTTACTGATTTCGGCATATTAAAGGCCTGGCTGTCAGGGTTTCGTTTATGTAAGACCCACAACCGTTTCTGGGAATAGGAGAGTTCATAATATTCTTGCGGCGGCAGTTTCTCGATTTCCACGAAAGGGGTGATCTCATTTTCCCGGATAATGGCTGCCAATTCTGCGATACGAGGGGACTGGAAAAGGGCCTGGACAGGTATCTTAACATTCAATGCTTTATGGATGGCATTGACTGCCCGGACAGCATTGAGGGAATGCCCGCCCAGCTCAAAAAAATCAGCATGAGTACTGATCGGACCTTCCAGCCCCAGTACCTCCCGCCAGATTCCCACCAGTTTTTCCTCCACTTCATCTTTGGGTTCGATGTATAAAGCGGCAGCTTCCGGCTGGGGCAAAGGTAAAGCCGCTTTATCCAATTTGCCGTTGGGGGTCAGCGGCAGTTTATTTAAATGAACAAAATAAGCAGGAATCATGTAACCGGGCAACTGCCGGGATAAATGCTCCCGCAATTGCGCGCTGGTAACGGCACCGGGGGAACGGGGGACAACATAAGCACACAGGTGATTTTCTGAAATATCTTTCCCACTGACGTTAACTACTGCTTCTTTGATTTGTTCATGTTTTAGCAAATAATTTTCAATTTCTCCTAATTCTACGCGGTACCCCCGGATTTTAACCTGGTGATCGATCCGTCCCAGGTACTCCAACTCACCACTCGCCAGCCAACGGGCCAGGTCGCCGGATTTGTAGAGAGGTGAAAGGTGAAAGGTGAAAGGTGAAAAGAATTTGCCTGTCCCCTTTAATAAAAAGCTTTTGCGGGGGGT